>Ga0334722_10000482_pt1 | contig 58703 bp, 49 predicted proteins | sample C3_bottom_MG_FD_207210 | JGI IMG/M metagenome (GOLD analysis project Ga0334722, IMG submission 207210) | Sediment microbial communities from Yellowstone Lake, YNP, Wyoming, USA - C3_bottom | ecosystem: Environmental > Aquatic > Freshwater > Lake > Sediment | place: USA: Wyoming | collected... | reverse complement strand
CTTCATCGGGCCGTCGAACGGCGGCGGCAACGCGGGCGTGATCAGCGGCAGCACGTTCGTGTATGCCGGCCAGCCGTATCCGATTCTCAACGGGCGGGTCTCGCTGCCCGACTGCCTGACGTACATCGCCGCGCCAAACGGCATGCTGATCGCCGGGCAGCCTACGCCCGGCTGCACAATCGGCACCACAGCGGCTGGGAGTTCTTCCGGGGCATCGCCCGGCAGTTCGTCCAGCAGCTCCGGGAGCAGCGGGGCGATCGCCTCCTCCGGGAGTTCGTCGAGCGGGGCGACCGGCGGCCCTGCCGGCTTCATCGGGCCGTCGAACGGCGGCGGCAACGCGGGCGTGATCAGCGGCAGCACGTTCGTGTATGCCGGCCAGCCGTATCCGATTCTCAACGGGCGGGTCTCGCTGCCCGACTGCCTGACGTACATCGCCGCGCCAAACGGCATGCTGATCGCCGGGCAGCCTACGCCCGGCTGCACAATCAGCCCGAACGCCGGGTCCACCACGTCGGGCAGCGCGCCCGGGGGAACCGCCGGCAGCGGCAACTCCGGCAGTTCGACCAGCGGTTCATCGAGCGGAGGCACGATGGGCGCGGGTTCCGGAAGCGGGACGGCCGCGCCGGGTATGGCCTTGAACACGCCGTTCGTCGGCCCGTCGGTCGGCGGCGGTTACACGGGTACGCTCAGCGGGTCGTTGCTCATCTACGGCGGGCGCACGTTCGCAATCGTCAACGGCCGCGTCTCATTCCCCGACTGCACTTCGTACATCGTGGCGTCAAACGGCGGACTGGTTGCCGGCCAGGCGCTTGCGGGCTGCAAGCCCGTGCCCACCATCTCCTCCGTGTCGCCGGCCGCGGTGATGCCCGGGCTCGTGGACCTTACCGTGTTGGGCTCCGGGTTCGTCGCGGGCGCGGTCGTGCAGGTAGGTTCCGTCTCACTGGCCACCAGGGTGATCTCGGCGACGCAGATCAGCGCCGCGGGTTGGGTGGCGCTCCAGGGTGATCAGGCCGTCACGGTGACCAATCCGGCACCAACGGCCGGGCCGTCACCCACCGTCACCGTGTCCGTACTCACGCCAAAGGTGAGTTACGACGCGGCCGTACGGTTTCTGGAGCAGGGCACGTTCGGACCGACGCCAGCCCTTGTTGCGCATGTCCGGGAGGTAGGGTTCGAGGGCTTCCTCGACGAACAGTTCTCTGCGCCCGTCACGGCGTACCCGGACGTGGTCTCGCCGACACCCGCCACGGCGACGCAGCCGGCGAGCAATGGCACGCCGATGTCGGCGGTGCAGAGAGCGTTCATGGCGAACGCCCTGTTCGGCACGGATCAACTCCGACAGCGACTGGCGTTCGCGCTGGCGCAGATCTGGGTGGTGTCCAGCGTCAAGCTGACCAGGGCCGACCAGATGGTGCCGTGGCTGCGCCTGATGACGGCCGACGCGTTTGGCAACTACCGGACGCTCATGCAGGACGTGACGCTTTCACCTTCGATGGGGCGCTACCTCGACATGGTGAACAACGACAAGGCCACGGCCAGTGGGTCCCGCACCCCCAACGAGAACTACGCGCGCGAACTCCTCCAACTGTTCACGATCGGCCTGTATCAACTGAATGAAGACGGATCGCGCAAGCTGGTCAGCGGCCAGCCCGTGCCCACGTACGACCAGGAACACATCGAGGAACTCGGGCGGCTGTTCACGGGCTGGACCTATCCGGTCGTGGCCGGAGCGGCTCCCCTCGCGCACAACCCGGCGTATTACTACGGACCGATGGTGGCGTGGCCCGCTCTGCACGACACCGATCCCAAGCAGTTGATCGATGGAACGACCACGCCGGCTGGGCAAAGCGCCGAGCAGGACATGCAGCGCGGTCTCGACGTGATCTTCAACCACCCGAATGTCGGGCCGTTTGTCGGGCGCCAGCTGATTCAGCACCTGGTGACCAGTAATCCCTCTCCGGCATTCGTCAGCCGCGTGGCCCGCGTCTTCAATGACAACGGGTCTGGCGTGCGCGGCGATTTGCAGGCCGTAGTGCGGGCGATCCTGCTGGATCCGGAGGCCCGGTCCGCCGATGGGGGTGAACCGACGGCGGCGGGCTTCGGACATCTCCGGGAGCCGGTGTTGTACGTCACCAATCTCGCGCAGGCGGTGGCAGCCAGGACGGACGGTACGGGCCTGGTGAACTGGGCGTCGGCCGCCGGGCAGCCGATCCTCGCGCCGCCGACGGTCTTCAACTACTACCATCCCGACTACACGTTGCCCGGTTCGTCGGCGACAGCGCCAGAGTTCGAACTCCAGACGCCGGCCACGGCGGTGTCGCGCGCGAACTTCGTCCAGGCGCTGACGTTCGGCAGCGTCGCGGGCACGACGCTCGACTGGTCGATGTGGACCACGCTGGGGTCCAACACGGCCCAGCTGATCGACGGGCTGGATCACCTGCTGCTGCATGGGCAGATGTCGGCCTCGATGAGATCGGCGATCGCCGGCGCGATAGCCGTTGTGCCGGCCGGCAACCCGCTGGGCCGCGCCCGGCAGGCGTTCTACCTGGTGGCGACCTCGTCGGCGTACCAGGTGGCGCAGTAGGAGCACGCGCATGACGCTCACGAGACGGCAGTGGTTGCGCCTGGCCGCGTTCAACGCGGCGGCTGCGGCCTTCGCAGGTCGGTTCGGCGCCCTCAACGCGTTGGCAACTGCCGCAGCCGACTACAAGGCGCTGGTCTGCGTGTTCCTGTTCGGCGGCAACGACGCCAACAACCTGCTCGTGCCCAATGACGGCACCGGGTACGCCGACTACGCCCGGCTGCGCTCGTCGATCGCCCTGCCGCAGGCCAGTCTCCTGCCCATCGTCACCGCGACGGGACGACGGCCATTCGGCCTGCATCCGAACCTGCCGGGCCTGCAGGCGTTGTTCAACCAGAACGCCGCGGCCGTGGTGGCCAACGTCGGAACGCTGGTGCAGCCAACGACGCGCGCGCAATACCTGGCGCGGACAGCGCCGGTTCCCGTCAATCTCTTTTCCCACTCCGACCAGCAAGCGGAATGGCAGACGGGCGTGCCGCAGTCGGCATCGGCCACGGGCTGGGGCGGACGGGCTTCCGATGCGGTGTCGGACATGAACGGTGGATCGTTCCCGGCCGTGACGTCGGTGGCGGGCACGAACATCTACTGCGTCGGCGCGCGGTCGAGGCCGGCCATCGTGAATCCCGGGCAGGCGTTTGCGTTCGCCGGCCAGACGGGCAGCGCCTCGGCGCTGGCGCTCGGCTCGGCCATGCAGAACCTGCTGACATTCGATAGCGGCGTCAGCCTGGTGCAGGCCGCGAACGGGATCACGGCGGCGGCCTACGCCGAGAGCGAGGCGCTCGCGGACGCCCTGGCCACCATTTCCGCACTCCAGACTCCGTGGCCGAGTCCGCTGACGTCCGTGGCGTCGCAGTTGCAGATGGTGGCGCGGATCATCGCATCGCGTGCAACGCTCGGCCTGAACCGTCAGATCTTCTTCGTATCGATGGGCGGTTACGACACGCACACCGGTGAACTGGCGTCCCACCAGCAGTTGTATGCGCAATTGGATGCGGCGTTGGCGGCGTTCTACGGCACCACGGTGGAGCTCGGTGTCCAGTCGTCGGTCACCACGTTCACGCTCTCGGAGTTCGGGCGCACGATGCTGCCCGCGAGCGGCGGCGGCAGCGACCACGCGTGGGGCAGCCACCATCTCGTCGTCGGCGGCGCGGTCAAGGGCGGTGATCTGTACGGGACGTTTCCGACGATCGCCCTGGGCGGGCCCGACGATGCGTCACAGGAGGGGCGCTGGATTCCGACGACGTCGCTGGACCAGTATGCCGCGACGCTGGCCACATGGTTTGGTGTACCGGCGGCCAGCCTCCAGCAGGTCTTCCCCAATCTCGCCCGCTTCGCGGCGCCAACGCTGGGCTTCGTGTAGCCCGGCTACTTCGCCGGCGCGCGCCAGGTGTTGTCGCCAGGGTTCCTGTCCGGGAAGCGCCCGTCCGGATCGAGCGTGATGGCCGTGATCGCGCGCGCGCCGAAGTCCAGCACCGCGTCGAACGTGCGGCTGCCAGTGAACCAGACGTCCACCGGCCACGTCACGACGGCGGTGCGCGCATCGAGCATCCGGGCGTTGGCCATGGGCTTGATCGCCGGGCCGTCCGCGGCGAACTCGACCTTGAGCACTACGGGCGACGGCATCTGCCCGGCCTGCCTCACGGTGACGGCGAGCCGGCCCCCGGACGGCGTCACGCGGTCGATCGATCCGTCCACCGACTCCGTCGTCCACAACCAGTAGTACCAGAACCAGTTCAAGTCGCGTTTGAGTGACGCGTTCATGAAGAAGATGTAGTCCCACGGCGACGGGTGCTTGAACATCCACGCCTTGCCCCACTCGCTCATGGCGCGCTGCACCTCGCTGTCGCCCACGATGCCGCCAAGCATCGAGAGCATGAGCGGCGTCTTGTTGTACGTCTGGAAGCCGTACATGTTGCCGGCGTAGTTCGCGTTCCACATCATGGGCGGCTCGTCCTCGTTGCCGCTCATCATGCCGTAGCTCCGGCCCAGGTTGTTGACCACCGCCGGCCGCTTCGCGGCGTCGGCGTCGGAGAAGATGTTCATGTACTGGTTGAACCCCTCGTCCATCCAGCCGTACCACGTTTCGTTGTTGCCGACCGTCATCGGCCACCACTCGTGACCGGTCTCGTGGTCCGCGGCACCCTGGTTGGAGTTGATGACCATCGGGTACTCCATCCCCAGGCTCGGGCCGTCCTGCATCGTCAACTGCGGGAACGGGTACGGAAACCAGAGCTTCGAGTAGAACTCCAGCGCGTGGCGGCCGATCGCGCCGGCGTTGGCGTACTGGGCCGCGTGGGCCGGCTGGAACAGCATGTGGATCGGCACCGGGCCCTTGCCGGGAATCGTGGCGCGCGTGGCCTTCCACATGTAGTTCCTGGCCGTCGCCCACGCAAAGTCGTTCACGATGTCGGCCACGAAATGCCAGACCAGGCGATCGCCCGGAGCCGTCACCTCCGGCTTGCCCGCCTCGTCTTCGCCGACGATCGTGATCACGTCATCGGATTCCAGCACGTGTGAGAGGCGCTCGCGTGCCGTGGCCGTCAGCACCTCGTTCGGATTCTGCAGGACGCCGGTCCCGCTGACGAGCCAGCCGCCCGGCACGTCGAGCTTCACGTCGAACCGGCCGAAGTTGTTGTAGAACTCGGCCGGCCCCAGGTACACGTTGCGGTCCCACCCGCGCAGGTCGTCGAACACGGCCAGGCGCGGATACCACTGGGTCGGCTGGAAGAGTGTCTCGTCGAATCGCTGCGTCATCCGGTGGCCGCGGCCGTTGGGCCCGCCCGGCAACTGCGTGTGCCATGAGATCTCAACGGTCGCCGTACTGCCGGCCGGAATCGGCTTTGCGAGCATGATGCGCGCGGAGGTCTGGTCCAGGTTCACCGCGAGGAGCCTCGGCTGCACCGCCTGGGCGCCGGCGCCAGCGCCGCGGCCGCGGCCCCCCCACCGGGCACGCGCGGCCGTGAGGTCGATCGCCTCGCCGTTGACGCGGATCGCCGTGATCACCATGCCGTCCGTCGTCTCGGCGGGGATTGACGTGCGTGCCGAGAGCGGGCGATAGAGATTGTGATCGAGCCGGAACACCAGCTCCGCCAGGTCGCTCGGGCTGTTGTTGTGCAGCGCAATCGACTCGGTGCCCGTGATCGTGTGCGCTGCCGGGTCGAGCTTCGCCGCGATCGTGTAGTCGGTCTGGAGTTGCCAGTACTTCGGTCCGGGCCGGCCGGCCAGGTCACGGGTGCCAGCGTCCAGGGCGCGCCGGATGGCATTGGTCAGCGGCACGTCCCGGCGAATCGCCCGCGGCACCTGCGCGAGCGTCGCGGCCGCGGCCTGCGCCGGAGTGAGCGTGGCGGCGGGCGACGGAGTGCCCGGAGTGCTCACGGCCTGCTGCGCGACGACCGCGGGGACGAGAATTACGATCAAGCACAAGGCCAGCGACGGGAACCACAGCCGACGAAGCATGCGGAGACTCCTGGATTGAACGGGACGGCAGGTACGCCTGCGGGGGCAGTGTAACACGTTGGTTCTGCTGGAATTGCTTGCGCCCGTTGGGGGGAAGGCATAGGATTCGGTCTCGTCAGACCACCATCATCATTCATGACCGACCAGGTGATCTCCCACTACAGGATCATCCGGACGTTGGGCTCCGGCGGTATGGGTGTGGTCTACGAGGCCGAGGACCTCACGCTCGGTCGCCGCGTCGCGCTGAAAGCCCTCCCGCCGGAATTCGCCCTCGACGAGGCTCGGCGCCAGCGCTTCACGCGCGAGGCGAAAGCGGTTGCCGCGCTCAACCATCCAAACATCGTCACCGTCTACGCCATCGAAGAACACGAGGGCCGTCACTACATCGCGATGGAACTGGTGGACGGGCGGACGCTGCAGGCCCATATCCCGAAGAAGGGGATGCCGCTCGCCGACACGCTGAAGATCGCGGAGCAACTCGCCGACGCGCTCGCCGCCGCACACAGCCGCGGCATCATCCATCGCGACGTCAAGCCCGCCAACATCATCGTGACGCCCGAGGTGCGCATCAAGGTGCTCGACTTCGGGCTCTCCAAGCTCCGGGAAGGCGTCGCCGGAGAGGCGAGCACGACCACCGCGGCCGCCGGGGACGCCGTCACCGGGGAGGGCCGCATCGTCGGCACGGTGGCCTACATGTCGCCCGAGCAGGCGCAGGGGTCGGCGGTCGATCACCGTTCCGACATCTTCTCGATGGGCATCGTGCTCTACGAGATGGTCACCGGCGTGAGGCCGTTCGTCGGTGATACCAACGTGGCGGTGCTCTCGTCGATCATCAAGGACCACCCGCGCCTGGCATCGGACGCGAACGCCCTGGTGCCGATCGAACTGGCCCGCATCATCCGCCGGTGCCTGCAGAAGGACCCGGAGCAGCGGTACCAGAGCGCCAAGGACTTGCGCAACGAGATCTCCGAACTGCGGGAGGAGTCGGCGTCCGGAGAGTTGTTCAGAGCGCGCGGCGTGATCGCGCCGTCGCGGCTCTCGATCCCGCGTCTGGCCCTGGTGGGCTGCGCGGTGCTCGTCGTCGGCGGCGGGCTGGCCGTCGGGCTGGTGAAGTTCGGGTGGCTCACCACCGGGCGGGCCGGCGCCGACGGGCCGCGCGTCGGCATCCCCTCCCAGGTGACCGCGGCCGCCGGTTGGGAATCGGAGCCCGCAGTCTCACCGGACGGGTCGCTGATCGCGTACGTGTCGAACGAATCGGGAAATGCCGATGTCTGGCTGGTCAGTTTCCGGGGCGGGACGCCCATGCAGCTGACGTCGGATCCCGCGAACGACGTGAAGCCGGCCTGGATGCCGGACGGCAGCACGATCGTGTTCGCCTCCGACCGCAGCGGGCAGTGGGATGTCTGGAAGGTGCCGGTGCTGGGCGGCCGGCCAACGCTCCTCGTCGAGAATGCGCGGGACCCCGCCATCACGCCCGCCGGCGATCGGATTGCCTTCGTCCGGACCGACAGCCAGGGGCATCAGCGTGTCTTTGCGGGGCCGGTGTCGAACACGTCGCTTGCGACACAACTGGTAGCGGAGCCGGCGCGGGCGCTCCAGCCGGAGGAAGATCCCGCGTGGTCGCCGGACGGCCGCGTCCTCGCCTACTCCGCGGATCGCAGCTTGTGGATGGTGAGCGCGCTCGGGGGGCCGGCGAAAGCGCTCACGCACGACCGCGAGTACGACATCGAACCGGCCTGGTCGCCGGACGGACAGTCCGTGTACTTCTCGTCCTACCGCGGAGGAGTGTACGCGCTGTGGCAGGTGCCGGCGGCCGGCGGCTCGGCGTCGCGTCTGACCAGTGGGGCGGGGCCGGAACGGCACCCGACCGTGTCGATCGACGGACGCCGTCTGGCGTTCTCGACCTTCACGGAGAACATGGACCTCGTGGTGCGCGACGTCGAGAACGGGCACGAAGAGCCCTTCGGCACGAGCCGGGACGAGGTGTCGCCCGCCTTCTCGCGTGATGGCCGGCTGCTGGTGTACGTCGCCGACTCCGGCCCCGCCGGGGGCACCGAGTTATGGATCCAGCCGATCGCGAGCGGCCGCGCCGAGGGTCAACCGCACCGCGTCTCCGAGTTCCCGGGCGCCGTGTCGCATCCCGACTTCTCCCGCGACGGCCGGTGGCTCGTCTTCCAGCGGACGCTGCAGGGCAGCCGCGACATCTGGACGGTGCCCGTCTCCGGAGGATCACCGGTCAGGTTCACCGACGACATCGCGGACGACCTGCATCCCTCGTGGAGCCCGGACGGAGGGCGGATCGTGTTCGTGTCGTCCCGCAGTGGCCAGGCACAACTCTGGGTCGCGCCAGTCTCGGATGGACGGCCGGGTGGAGCGCCGCAGCGCCTGACGTCCGAACCGGCCAGCCACGCGCAGCCCGCCTGGTCGCCCGACGGCGCGCAGATCGCCTGCGTGGTTGAAGATGGCGAGCGTTCCGAAGTCTGGACGATCAGGACCGACGGGACGGGCGAGCCCCGGCGCGTGACGTCCGGCGCCTCGGCCGGTTTCGTCCGCTGGGAGCCGCACTCGCGTTATCTGTTGGCAAGCGGGACGTGGGGCGGAACGAACATGGCGATCCGGCGGGTCGACCCGCAAACCGGCACGAGCCAGCCACTCACGCCTCCGGTCATCATCGGCCGGTGGTCGGCGCGGCCGATGTTCGATATCAGCCGCGACGGACGCTGGCTGACGTTTTCACGGGGCAATGGAACCGGCGACGTATGGGTCTCCGAGATCCTGCGGAAGCGGCCCTAAGCCCGGCGCTCAGTGGTGTCGATGATGCGCCGGGGATGTAGCGCGCGGGCTTCAGCCCGCGTGCCCGGGGCGAAGAGGCTCAACGCAAGTGAGCCCCGGGATCAGGAGGTGGCCCGGTCGACGGGCCCGAGACGGATTCGTTCATGTGGAAGGAGTCATCATGGCCAAGAAGAAGCGGAGCGCGATCACCACGGACCACGTCATCAGCACACTGGTCTACATCAGGAACCTCTCCGAGGCCCTGATTGCGACACTCATGGCTGGAGGCAGCACGCAGATTTCCTCCATGCCGCCGCCACTCGAAATGCAGAAGGCGTACGACAAGGATTGTCCGCCTCCGGGGCAGGGTTACACGAAGGACTGCGCGCCTCCCGGACAGGGCTACACCCATGATTGCCCCCCGCCGAGCCCGGTGAAGACGCGGTTCACGAACTGCCCGACGTATGGCGTCATCGCCAAGGCGAAGGCCCCCAAGAAGCCGCTCAAGCGGAAGGCGTAGCGGGGACACCGCTTCATGGGCATCGGCAGCCGGCTGCGTTCGCTCGACGTCGTCGTCTCGTCCGACTGCAACCTGAGGTGTGCCTACTGCTATCAGAACGCCAAGAAGCCGGGCGTCATCACGTGGGACCACCTTCGTCCCGCACTCGACCTGCTGCTGGAATCCGAGCGGCAGAAGGTCACGTTGCTGTTTCTCGGCGGGGAACCCCTCCTGGGGTTCCCCGTCATCCGGCGGGCGGTGCGGTATGTCGGGACGCGCCGCCGCCGGCCTGCGGTGGTGGACTGTGCGATCTCCACGAATGGCATGCTGCTGGACTGGCGCGCGGCGGCGTTCTTTGCCCGTCACGACTTCGACTTGCAGCTGAGCTTCGACGGCGTCCCCGAGGCCCAGGACTTGCGCGGCGCGGGCACAGGCGAGAGGCTCGATCGCCTGCTGCAGCGTCTGCGCCTCCGGAGTCCCGTCTACTTCCACCGCCGCGTCAGCGTGGCGGTGACGGTGCTGCCGCGCACGCTGCGGCACCTCGCCGACACGATTGACTACCTGCTCGCGTCGGGCGTGCAGGACATCTCGTTGACCGCCGTCATCACGCGCCAGCCCGACTGGCGCCCCGATCGGATCGGCCTGCTCGACGACGTGTTTGCGCAAGTCCATCGGTCCTGCATGCGGCACTACCGCCGCACGGGGCTGATGCCAGTCAGGTTGATGAGACGCGGTCCCGCCGGTGCGGGCCGGCACGAACCGAATCCGTGGTTGTGCGGAGCCGGCGGCGGCGAGGCCCTGGCCGTGGATGTGGACGGCGAACTGTCCGGATGCGTCCTGTTCGCCCGCTCGTACCAGCGATTCCCCGCCGGCCCGCTCGGGCGGGCCATGAGCCGGCTCCAACTGGGACCGGTGACGGCCCCCGACCTGGCTACCCGGCTGGCCGGCTACGAAGGCGAGCTGTTCCAGGCCGGACCGTTCTTCGGGCGCGCGCAGAAGCAGTCGTCGTACGGGCGGTGCGCCTCGTGTCAGTGGCGCCGGGAGTGCTCCGTGTGCCCGGTGTCGATCGTGCGTCAGTCCGGAAACGACGACCCGCATCGGATCCCCGATTTCGTCTGCGCGTTCAATCGGGTCGCCGCCGCGTGGCGACACCGTTCGCCGCGGACGACCGACAGCCGGCGGCTGATCGCCGGCGTCGTGCCGGCCCCTCCGCTCGTGCGGGAGGTGCTGGCCCGGGCAGGCGCTCTGCAGTCGTAACCGCCTCTGGAGGATTCCATGATCCCTGACCGTCCGGCCGTTGGCTGGCCCACGTCGGGCCTCGAGCTGATCGTTGACTTCACCGGCGGACAGGTGGAGATTCTCAGGGCCTCGCACGTCCGGCACCAGCCGCAGATGGATCTCCGTGCCCCGCTCGTCGACGAGGCCCACCTGCCGGAACTCGCGAACGGTCAGATCGAAATCGTCCTGTCGCTGCTCGACTATGACGGGCACGAGATCGAACCGCTCGGGTTCCCTTTCCCCGACCGGCGTTACTGGGATGCCATTGAGTCCGCAGAAGGTGCGATGCGGGGCGGACCACGCCGCGCCAGGCAGGGCGAGTCGGACATCCGGTCGTTACGAATCCCCTGGTCGGATCGGATCGGGTTCTTGTTCTTCTACCGGAGCGTCGCCGTGGTGTCCGACGCTGGTCCCGAGATTCACCGCAGGCCCTTGTTGCTTGCACGGGCACGCCCGGGCGATGAGCCCGTGCCGGCGGTGCTCCCGTTTGAACTCAAGCCCCCCAAGGTCGTGCTGCCGCCGTTCCCGCCGGCGTGGGCGCGAAAGCCGCGGCCGCTGCCGCTGCCGTTTCCGCTGCCGACCCCGGAAGACGGCAAGGTCATCGACGTCAGCACCCCCGTGTGGACAGGCGATCCGGCCGAGCGCTTCGACATTGTCATTACCGGCGACGGGTTCGTGGAAGCCGAGATGGCCGCCTTCGACAGCCTTGCGCAGCGATTGATGTCGGAGTTTCAGAGCATGCCGCCATTCGACAACCTGTCCGGGATGATCAATTGGCACATCGTGCGGGTGGCCTCCACGAGTTCCGGCATCAACCACTGCCCCTCCCCCGACGAACCTGCCAGACGGACGTTCTACGGGGTCGAAGGGTGCTGGAACAATACGGATTGTCCGGGATTCGTCGGGACCACCCGAGCCGGCCGCATCGAGTGGGCGGTCGAGAATGTCGTGCCGTGGGAGGACTGCGATCTGGTCATCATCATCGCCAACTGCGCGGTGTATGGCGGTCACGCCTGGCCGTCGTTCAAGACGGCGATCGTCACCACGCACGACTTCTTCTTCGTCAAATTGGCGGCGCATGAAGCCGCGCACGTGATCTCCCGGCTTGCGGAGGAATACATCACGTGTACCCAGGACGATCCGCACTGGCCGGACCCGAACAAGGCCCGCGTGACGGACGTGGCGCGCAGCGTCGTGCGGCACGTGCGCGAATCGGCCCAGCTTCCCGATCCGGACCCGAACGGCTCCGTGCCGGGCGACATTATCTGGTGGAGGGGCCTGGCCACCGCCCAGGAACGCAATGCGGACGGCACGTTCAAGGCCGTCCATGTGCTGGGGGATGACATCGATCCGGCTGACCCGGAGCAGATCTGCCCACTGGTGCCCGCCGGCCAGGCCGGCTTCATTGGCGCCTATTGGGGTTGCCAGGACGTGGCCAGCCGCCAGTCGATCCTCACCCTGATCAGCCGCATGTCCAAGATCTCCAAGCCGCGGGCTGAGGCACTCATCGACACCCTCCAGGCGCTGACGAGCTTCAAGCCGCCGAAAGACACGGACGAGTGCGATCCGTACTGGGACCCCCGCAGCGCCTACTACTTCCGAGCGCAGGCCACGTGCCGGATGCGGCACGTGTACTTCGATTTCTGCCGGGTGTGCCAGCACCTGCTGACGAACAGTATCCGGGAGAAGGCCGGTCTGCCGCCGATCCTCCCGGTTCCGCACTGACGGCGGCGGGCGGCGCGTGGCACGCGCGTCACGTAGGAGCGGAACTCACGATGGAGGACGAACGATGATAGAGAAATTCGGATCTGTCGAGGTGCTGGTGGCGCCGGCGGCCGTCAGCGGGGCGTTTCCTGACGACAAGGGCTCCCGCAGGGTGAAGCGGTCAGCCGGAAGCCTGAAGAAGGTCGTCGCGGGCCTGGCGACGGGTCTCGGCGAAGAAGTCCTGGCGATCAAGCAGGCCCATCGGCCGGACAAGATACAGGTCGACATCTCGCTGTCTTTTTCGGAGAAGTTCGGCTGGGTGATCGGCCTCGAGGGCACGCAGACGTTCTCCGTCGGACTGACCTGGAACAGGCCCGCGCCGGTCGGGGTGGCCGGCGTGAAGCCCGCGCGAATGCGCCGGTAACCGGAGGGGAGTGCCGGCGACTCCGGCTCGACGACCAGGCGCACCCGGGCTGACCGCTGGCCGCGACGCGGCCAGGGATTAGTACTGTGACGGTAGCTGGCGACAAATCCCAGGCGGAGGGCGGACGCCAGCAGCGACAACCGGCCCGTCAGGACGGACAGCGTTGCGGCGGTGAGGCCGGCGCGGGAAGTGGATCGAAAGATCGGACGTTCGTCGCGGCCGTTCGGGATCTTGATCTCCTCTTCGAACGAGCCGATGAGCGTGTAACCCGCCGGCGGCGGGGTTCCAGCCATCAGGAAGATCACCGTGCCGGACGGGACGCTCTGACCCGCTGCGCCGGTGTCACCCTTTACGCCCGGTGTGCCAGGAGTGCCTGGTGTGCCCTGCGGGCCTGTCGGACCGAGCAAGCCCTGCGGCCCCTGGGGACCAACCGCTCCGGTGTCACCCTTGTCACCCTTCACACCCTGGGGACCAACGGCACCCGTATCGCCCTTCGGGCCCTGAGGTCCAACCGGGCCCTGTGGACCAGCAGGCCCTGGAGTCCCGGTGACCTGGGGCACGATAATCTCAATGCCGCCAACCGTGGCGCTGCCCGGGGTGGCTAGTGTGATGACGCTGTTGATCAAGGCGTTGGTCGCCGTGTCGATACGACTCAGCGTGAACGGCGTTGCCGAACCGTCGCTCACCGCAACGAAGATCGAGCTGCCGTCAGGCGTGATCTGCTGACCGTACACGTAGTTTGGGAAGGGGCCGATCACGCCGCCGCTGGTGTTGCTCGAAAAGTTCAGCACCAATGCGCCGCCATGGAAGGTGTTGTCGCGGTGCAGTGCGATGCGGGACCATTTGAGACCTGGCCGGCCGGGCCGTCGGAAGAGCCGCCCGAGGTGACCGGTCAAGGGGATCCGGATGCCCGAGACGCCGTTCGGAGCCGGTCCGAATGGTCTCGGGCGTCCGCGTCCCGAGTCCTCGTGCCGGTCATCTTCGGCGCCGACTTCTTATACTCTCTGATCGTATGAGTTTCCCCGCCCTGCTGATCCTGGCGCTGGCGCTGGCGATGGACGCGTTCGCGGTGGCGCTGGCGTCGAGCGTCGTGCTCGGCCAACTGACCCACCGCCGCGTGTTCCGCCTGGCCTTTCACTTCGGGCTCTTCCAGGCCCTGATGCCCGCGCTCGGCTGGCTGACCGGCAGCCTCGTCAGCGGCTACATCACTGGCCTCGATCACTGGGTGGCGTTCGTCCTGCTGGCCCTCGTGGGAGGACGGATGGTGCGAGGCGGGCTGCAGCAGGGCGACGCGGGACGGGAACGCACGGACCCGACGCGAGGCTGGGACCTGGTGCTGTTGTCGGTGGCCACCAGCATCGATGCGTTGGCCGTCGGGCTGTCGCTGGCGTTGTTGGGAACCCCGATCGTGGTACCCGCCGTCACCATCGGCGTCATCACGGCCGCCGTCACGGCGGTCGGGATGCTGCTGGGCCAGAAAGTGGGTGAACGCTGGGGCCCGCGCGTCGAGGTCGTCGGCGGCCTCGTGCTGATCGCCATCGGCCTGAAGATCGTGGCTCAGCACACGCTGTAGCCCAGTACATCGGCCTGCCTCGGTATGTACTCTAGCCCCGGTATGTAGGCCGGGGCTTTAGCCTCGGCTGACACGCAAGGCTGAAGCCTTGCGCCACGTCTTGTCTCGGCATGGAGGCCGAGGCTTCAGCCTCGGCATTACACCGCCAGGAACCCTTTCACAATCGCCCCCGCCACGCGATCGTCCATGGGTGCGGCGTGCCAGCGGGCCTTCAGCACCGCGCAATTCTCCGGCATCGTTTTCAAGTACGACGCCTGCAGCGCGAGCCCTTCCGCGATCTCGATCTCCGGGTGCGGCTGGATGCCCCAGACACCGCCGCTGGCGCGCCGAACCACGGCACACGCGCAGTCCGCCGTTTCGGCCGCCAGTTCCCAGCCGGGCGGCAGCGGGAAGACCTCGTCGAAGTGCGACGTGTAGACGTGGCACCGATCCGGCAACGCGTCGACCACCGGATCGCGTGCGAGCCCCGCGCATTTCCGCACCTCGACCCATCCGAACTCCGGTGTCGGCGAACGCCGGACGAACGCCCGGCCTGACAGCGCTCGCGCCAGCAGCTGGTGCCCGAAGCAACTGCCCAGCAGCTTCACACCGCGCGCATCGAGGACCCGCGTCAACTCGCAGGCCCGCTCGATCCACGGCGTCTCATGGAGAATGCTGGCTTCGCTGCCCGTCAGGATGGCGTGCGAGTAGGGCGCAGGGTTCGCCGGCACGTCGCCGTCCGGCGGGCGGCACGCGTCGAACGCGACGCCTGCCGCAGTGATGTGCGGCCCCCAGTGCGCCACCGGACGATAGACGTCCGGGTTGACACTCAGATCCACGATCAGCAGACGAAGACGATCACTCATGGGCACTCCGGCGGCAAGGATGCGAGAGCAGTCTACCGCCGATTGCCGCCTCACACCCGCACGGTCACCCAATGCTCCACGCCATCGTCGACCAGCGGGATCGTGGCGCCGGTCGCCGCACGACCGTCGATGACGACGCCCGCGTCGCCGGTCGCGGGCTGCGCCCGCTGCACGACCACGTGATACACCGTCTCGCCGTACCGGTAGTGCACGGTATACCCGGCCCACCCGGCAGGCTGGCACGGCTCGATTCGCAACTGGTTGCCCATCCGCCTCACTCCCAGCAGCGATTCGAGCACAAGCCGGTACATCCAGGCGGCCGATCCCGTGTACCAGGTCCAGCCGCCGCGCCCGACGTGCGGCGCCACGGCGTACACATCGGCGGCCATGACGTACGGCTCCACCTTGTAGGTGGCGATGGCCTCGGGTGACATGCCGTGGGCAAGCGGGTTGATCAGATTCCAGATGTCCCACGCCCGGGTGATGTCGCCAAGCTCCGCGAACGCCATCGCGCTCCAGATGGCGGCGTGGGTGTATTGCCCGCCATTCTCGCGCACGCCCGGCACGTAGCCCTTGATGTATCCCGGGTCGAGCGACGAGTTGTCAAACGGCGGATCGAGCAGGCAGACGAGCCCGTCCTCCCGCCGGACGAGCCGGGCATCCACCGCACGCATCGCGGCCTGGGCACGCGTCGGCTCGGCGGCCCCGGACAGGACTGACCAGCTTTGCGCAATTGAGTCGATCTGGCACTCGGGGTTGCTCGCCGATCCCAGCGGGGACCCATCGTCGAAGTAGGCCCGCCGGTACCATCCCCCATCCCAGCCGGATTCTTCGAGCCGGAGGCGCAGCCCGGCGGCCTCTTCGGCACAGCAATCGGCAAACGCCGTGTCGCCATGCCGCCGGGCCAGGGCGGCAAACGGGGTGAGCACGGCGTACAGGAAGAAGCCGAGCCAGACGCTTTCTCCGCGCCCGTCGGCGCCAACCAGGTTCATGCCGTCGTTCCAGTCCCCCGAGCCCATGAGCGGCAATCCATGGGCGCCGAATCGCAAGGCCCGGCCAATCGCTCGAACGCAATGGCCATACAGGCTGGCCTGCTCATCAGATGGCGCCGGCAGGTCGTAGTAGGAATCCTCTTCGGGGTTCACACTCCGGCCCTCGACGAAGCGGACGGACTCCTCGAGCACGCCCACGTCTCCGGTGGCCGTCACGTAGCGGCAGGTCGCCATCGGCAGCCACAGGAAGTCATCCGAGCAGTGCGTGCGGACGCCTCGACCGCCCGGCGGATGCCACCAGTGCTGCACGTCACCTTCTATGAACTGCCGCGACGCCGAGAGCAGCAGGTGCTGCCGCACCAGCGGGGCCTCTGCGTGCACCAGCGCCATCACGTCCTGCAGTTGATCGCGGAACCCAAATGCCCCACCTGACTGGTAGAGGCCCGTCCGCCCCCAGAGGCGGCACGAGATGGTCTGGTAGAGCAGCCAGCCGTTGGCGAGGACGTTCACCGCCGGGTCCGGCGTCTCGACGTTCACGGCGCCCAGCGTATGATTCCAGTACGCCCAGACGGCGTCGAGCGCGCGCGCGGCGGCGCCAGACACGCGAACGCGTTCGACGATGCCGGCTGTCGCGTCGCGGTCGCGCCCGGCGCCGAGTGTGAAGACGAACTGGCGTTCGACCCCGGCGTCCAGTGTGAACGGCACCTGGAGGGCGGCGCAGGGATCCAGGGCGGCGCCGACATGGCCCGACAGGGTGGATCGCATCAGGGCCGCCGGGTGCCGGAGCGATCCATTGCGACCGATGAATTCGGTGCGATCGCCCGAGACCCGGCGTCGGGCGTCATCGACGTGGAAGAAGGCCGTGCGGCCGGCAAACTCCGCGTTGTAGGCGTTCTCGGCGAAGATGGCCCCGGTTGCCGGATCGATGGCCGTCACCACGTGCGGGGCCGCCTTCGGCCTGAGGTCGCCCAACACCCACTCCACGTAGCCAGTCACCGAGAGGCGACGCAGACGCCCGGACGTGTTCCGGATCTTCAGCACCGACCATTTCACCGGCTCGGCCACGTCCACGTAGACCCACAGCTCGGACGCGATGCCGTCCTCCGTGTGCTCGAACACGCTGTAGCCGAAGCCGTGCCGCGTGGTGTAGCGAACGTCGCTGGCAGCCGGCAACGGCGTGGGGGACCAGACGCGCCCGTTTTCCTCGTCCCTGATGTACCAGGCCTCCCCGGAGGCGTCAGTCACGGCGTCGTTGTGCCACGGCGTCAGGCGGAATTCGTGCGCATTCTCGGCCCAGGTGTAGGCCGCCCCGCTCTCGGACACCACCGTCCCGAACCCGGTATTCGCAAGGACGTTCACCCAGGGAGCCGGCGTGACGGCCCCGGCTCCGCTCGTGATGATGTACTCCCGTCCGTCCTGGGTGAAACCGCCGAGCCCGTTGAAGAACGCGAGGTCGTTGCGAGGCACGGGCGGCAGCACCGGCACGGGCACCCGCTGGACGCGGGTGGGCGTCAGCCTGACAGGCAGCACGTCCAGGGGCCGGCCGGCAATCTGATCCGCCAGCGATCCGCGGGTGTCGACGATGATGGCCCGCGCCACCGACTGGAAGAGGATGCGGTCCTCGTTCGAAATCTGCTCCGAGGGACGGACAAAGACCGCGCCGGGGCGCGCCGGCGTGTTGGTCTCGACGCCGGCCGCGATCAAGCCGATGATCTGTTCCTGCAGCACCTGCCGGTACCCGGCACGGTCCTCGTTCCAGATCACGAGGTCCACCGCCAGCCCCTTCAGCCGCCAGTAGGCGTGCGCCTGCACCAGCTGGCGCACGAGTTCGATGTTGGCCGCATCGCCGATCTGCAACAGCACGATGGGCAGATCACCGGACACCGACGATCCCCACAGGCCCGATTGACCGCGACGGTTGGTGGCGAGGATGGCCGGATCGGCACGCAGCGACGGGTTCCCGTAAATCACCGAGCCGGCAAGCCGGCAGTAGAGTTGCGCATCCGACTCGCTGGCATTGAGCTGACGGAGCACGACCTGCGCGTGGGTCGACGCCAGCGCGAAGACGCGATTGGCCAGGCGCCGGTCCTGGTACTTGCTGACCAGGCCCAGGCAGGCCGCGCGCGTGTCGGCGATGCCGGACACCAGGTCCACCGTGATCGATTCGTCCGGATCGAGGACGAACCGGCCCCGGATGGCCGCGATGGGATCGAGCACTGAGCCCGCCGAGCCCGACAGCGGGCCGGGTTCGTGCATCGCGCGCGGATCGGCCGCGGTTCGTCCACGACCGACAAAGCGCAGGCGGTCGGTTTCATAGGACAGAGCCGCGGTGGCCGACGCGCCGTGCGCGGCCATGAGGTGGAACATCCAGGGCGACGTTTCGTTGCGGGAGCGCGGGCGCCTGGTGCAGAGGATCGCGCGCTGGCCGTAAACAATCTCGGTCTGCACGAAGAGATTGCTGAACGCCGGGTGCAGCGCGTCCGCGTCCGGGGCCGCCAGTGCCACCTCGGCATAGCTCGTCACGTCGATCGTCCGGCGCGTGCGTCCGCCGTTGGTCAGGTGCAGCCGGCGCAGTTCCACGTCGTCTTCGGGCGAGACGGCAATCTCGACATAGCTTTCGATCTGGTGGCTCCGGCTCCGGAACTCGGCGCGGGCCTCCGAGAAGACGGCCTCGAACCGATCGGCCGGCTGGCGCGTGGGTTGGTAGGCGGTTGACCAGAACGCGCCGTCCACCGCGTCGCGGATGTAGCAGAAGGCGCCCCAGTGGTCCGTTGTGGCGTCCTCGCGCCAGCGGGTCACAGCCAGATCCTTCCACCGGCTGTACCCGCCGCCTGCGTTGGTAATCACCACGTGGTACCGGCCGTTCGACAGGAGTTGTACTTCCGGCACGGGAGTGCCGGGTCCTTCGAACGACCGCACGACGACATCCGGGCCGGTGGGTGCCGTGCGCCCGTCGGACGTGGGCGTGGCGGGCAACGCGAACACGCTGGCTCGAGGAATGCGTTCCTGCAGCAGCAAGGCCGTGGCCTGGAAGGCGGGATCGGAGGCAAACCGCTGCTGCATCCGTCCGCCGAGCAGCACCGTCGCCACGGACAACAGCGTCATCCCCTGGTGATGCGCCATGTAGGACCGCACCATGGCTGCGGTGTGCCCGCGGGGCACGCGCGAGGGTGTGTAGTCGATCGCCTCGTAGAAACCGAAGTCGCCTTCACAGCCGATCGCCGACAGTTCCTGCAGATTCGCACACGCCGCCTCGGGCGCCACCATCAACGCCAGCGCCGACGCGTAGGGCGCCACCACCAGATCGTCCGACAGGCCGCGCTTGAGGCCGAGCCCTGGCACACCGAAGGCCCGGTATTGATACGTCAGGTGCGCGTCGAGGAGGTTGTAGCCGGACTCGGACATGCCCCACGGCACGCCGCGGTGCCGGCCATACTCGATCTGCCGTTTGACGGCGGCCTTGCACGTCTGATCGAGGAGGGTGTGCTCATAGCCGGGCATCACCACCCGGGGCATCAGGTACTCGAACATCGATCCGCTCCACGAGAGCAGCACGGGCTCACCCGCGGCCGTGGTCAACAGGCGGCCGAGCGCAAACCAGCTCTCTTGCGGAAGGTGGCCCTGCGCGATCGTGACAAACGTGCAGAGCCGCGCTTCGGACGCCAGCAGGTCGTAGTAACTGGAGTCGCGGCGGCGATCGCTGACGTTGTACCCGATGGACAGCAGCTGCCGGGTCCGGTCGAACAAGAAGCTCCAGTCCATCTCGGCGAGGTCGATGACCTGGGCGGCCAGCCGGTCGATGAGCGCGATCCGTTCGCGCGCGGGGGCCGACCACTCCCCGTCGAGCGCGGCCACCTCGGCCAGCGTGGGGATGCCGGCGAACACCGGCCGGAACGTGGTCGGGACGGCCGACTCGGCCAACGACGTCCAGGGCGTCAGGCGCACCAGGTCGTCACGCAGATCCCGGCATTGCTCGGCGAGCGCGGCGGCCCACCGGTTCGGACGCTCGCTGGTCCCGATCGTGTGCACCATAGCCAGCGCGCGGCTTTCCACTGCCAGCCGCTCGAGCAGCAGCCGGCCCTCGGCGAGGGTTCGCGGCCCGGTCACGCATGCGGCGTCCAGCAGCTGCCGGAGCGACGCCTGGGCAGGCGGCGATCCGCCCGCATCCGCCGCGGTGGCCGCGACGAGGTCGAGCGCGTCCCGCAGCCCGACAAAAGCCTGCGGCGACAGGACCGGGGCATCCGAGAGCGCCAGCAGACCCGGCCGCAGCGTCAGGAGGTGGCCGGCCAGATTGCCGCTGTCGACAGAGGAGATGTAGCGCGGTTCGAGGGGCGCAAGCGATTGCGTGTCGTACCAGTTGTAGAAGTGGCCACGATGCCGCTCCATCGCCTGCATCGAATCGAACGTGCGCGTCGTCCGGTCGAGCAGCCGTCCGGATGAGAGGTACCCGAAGTCATGCGCGGAGAGATTGGCGAGCAGCGACAGGCCGATGTTGGTCGGCGACGTGCGGTGCGCCACGCTCGGAGCCGGCGACTCCTGGTAGTTGTCGGGCGGCAGCCAGTGGTCGGCCGGCCCCACGTACGTCTCGAAGAAACCCCAGGTCTTCCGCGCCACGGCGCGCAGGAACCGGTGCTGGTCTGCGGTCAGCGCGGTGCCCCGCCTGGCCAGGGCGCGGCTGAACTCCCAGGTGATCGGCGGCGCGGCGAACCACAGCAGCAGGACGGGCGCCGCGGCCGCAAGCGCGTCGGGGCGAACCAGCCAGAGCCCGGCGAACGCGGCCGTCGCCACCGCGGGAGCGACCCACATGCGGGCATACGCGCCCGCGAGTCGGTGACTGGTGGCGCTGGCGCGGGTGGCGGACGGCGTCCACTCGAGCAAGCGTCGACGAGTGACCAGCAACCGGACCGCCGTGCGGATGACGGCCTCGAGGCTGAAGAACCCCTCGTAGGGCAGACACGCGAGCGTCAGCACCGCCTGGATGAGCTGGCGGCCCACGGTGCGCGCGCTCGCCTCCAGGTGGGCGGCGAGCGGCACCTCGGTCGGCTTCCTTACCAGCCCGGGCAGCGCGGCGATGAGCGCCGGCACCACGAGGGTCCCGACACCCGCCAGGGTCCATCCCCACGGGTTCGCCAGCGCGCCCCACGCCACCAGGAATAACCCCACCAGCGCGGCCGGCGCCAGGCTGCGCCGGAGATTGTCGGCGAGCTTCCATCGGCCCAGGGCGGGAAGCGGGTTCCTGGCCCGGCGGCCGTCCGGACCGGGAACGCCCGGCAGCACCCATCGCCACAACTGCCAGTCGCCGCGAATCCAGCGATAGCGGCGCCGGACGTCCTCCTCGTAGCGAGACGGGTACTCCTCGTACACCTGCACGTCGGTCACGACCCCGGCGCGCGCGTAGCACCCTTCGATGAGGTCGTGGCTGAGGATTTGATTCTCGGGAAACCGCTCGCCAACCGCCGCGTCGAACGCGTCCACGTCGTAGATGCCCTTGCCGATGAACGACCCTTCGCCGAACAGGTCCTGGTACACGTCCGACACGACGCGCGTGTAGGGGTCGATGCCCGGCTCGCTCGACCAGAGCTGCGCGTAGCGGGAGCGGTGGGCGCCGGGGAGACTGACCGCGACGCGCGGCTGGAGAATGCCGTAGCCCTCGACGACGCGCTGTTCGCGCTCGTCGTAGCGCGCCCGGTTGAGTGGATGCAGCATCGCGCCGACCAGCAGGCGCGCGGCATCCCGGGGCAGCAGCGTATCGGCGTCGAGCGTGATGACGTACCGCACCTGCCGGAGCATCTCGACATCGCCAACCACGCGCGAGAAGTGACCGTCGGCGCGGCCCCGCAGGAGGCCATTCAGGTCCGCCAGTTTTCCGCGTTTGCGCTCGTAGCCCATCCACACGCCTTCGTCCGGATTCCAGAGCCGCGGCCGGTGGAAGAGGAAGAACGACGGCCCGTACTTCACATTGAGCGCGTCGATCTGCTCGGCGACCAGCGACTCGAGGACGGCATCTTCGGGCATCCGTTCGTCGGCGGCGTCAGCCAGATCGGTCAGCAGGCCAAACGCGAGATGCGGGTCGCGATTACCCAGGAATCGCACTTCCAGGGCTTCGACGAGGTGCTCCACGTTCGACGCGCTCGTGACGAGGGTGGGTACCACCACGAGTGTCCGCGCGGCGGCCGGAATGCCCAGCGACAGGTCCATCTTCGGCAGCGCGCGGGGGGTCGCCAGCCGGGGCACCAGCACGTTGGTCAGCGTCACGGCCACCTGGCTGGCGCACATCAAGAGCAGGCCGCCGACGCAGCCGAGCAGCCAGCCGTCGGCACCGGCCTGCCGGAGCATGGCCACCGCGTAGGCGGTCGGAACCAGCGTGAGCGCGGCAATGCTGCCGAGATACAACGCCAGGGGATGACGGAGACACATGCGCCGCAGCGTCTCGGCCATGGAGAAACGTGCGGCCGTCGCGCGTTCGAGGTCGGCGAGGCCTTTTCCCACCAGGTAGTAGCCGACGTGGGTCGTGCGGGTGTCCGCGCCGTCGCCGCGCAAAGCGTCGGCCGCGTGCCTCGCCAGGTCGATCGCGCAGTCAGCCACGTCGCCTTCCGCGCGCCCGCTTCGCCGGGCGGTGGTCTCGACCACGTGGCGATACTGGTCGCGGGTGGCAAAGTCCATCAGCGCATACGCCCCCGCCGGATCTTCGCGCAGCGTGCGTTCCACGCCACTTCTGGCCTCGACGAAGTCGCGCCAGTCGGCGGCCCCCAGAAAGCGCAGGCTGCTGATGCTGTTGCTGATCGACACCTGGTCGGCGGCCTGCTGCTGGTTCTCCGATTGCACGACGTGCTCGATGGTCAGGCCATCGTCGGCCAATCGCTGCTCGATCCAGGTGAGCGGCAGCGCGAGGGCCGGGCTCTTGCCCTGCAGGCGACGGGTGAATTCTGCGACAAATGACCCGACCATCGGGGGGTCCGACCGCGCCATGTCCGCAATCAGCAGGATCAGGCTCTTCGGATCCGTTTCGGCGATGGCCGTCATCCGGTCGGCCCAGTGGTCGGCGTGGTTCCGGTTCACCCGATCGGCGCCGATGCTGGTGGCCACGCGGCGGAGGTTCTCGAGCAGGGCAAGCCGGAGCATGATCGGAATGGCCCACAGCTCGCCGAGCGTCAGCGGGGTCACTGCCTGGTACGCGGAGACGCACCCGCCCAGGCCGTCCATGTCGACGCGGCCGTCGCCGTGAGAGATCGTCTCGAGGGCCAGGTCGTAGACGCGGGGCATCCCGGCCGACGGACCGCTGGCCAGGCGCGGCAGTTCCCGGCTGTACCGGGCCGGCAGATGGCGTCGCGCGGTGCGGATCTGCGCGTCGATCACGTAGAAGTTGTCGAGCAGCCACTCTCCGGCGGGCGTGATCCGGCGATCGCTGTTGACGGCCTCGGTCAGCAGGCCATGGACGACCGTCAGCAGCGACTCGTTCTGAGCCAGCCGCGCCAACAGCGTATCCGGCCCGCGCCGGGCGCCGAGCCTGTGCAGGCCCGCCAGTACCCGGCCGTGCTGCGCCATCTGGTCCCGGCTGAACAGCTCCGCGCGCAAGGGGGCTTCGACGTCGGCAAAGATCGCCGACATGTCATGGTGCCCCGTCAGCGCATCGCGCAGGGCGATCAACGGGTCGCGAATGGTGCTTGGGCTGATCTCCACGAAAACGCAGGCCTTTCCTTCCGGCTATTGTGGGACCTGCCGCCGGCCCGCGAGTGTTCACTAGTGCACACCCTGGAGGCGATGGATGTGTTACGTCCGGGGCGAAGAAGCTCAACCCAAGTGGGCCCCGGGATTAGTCGTGGAGGACGACGTTCAGGAGCGAGCTGTGGATGGTGATGCCGTTGCCTTCGTCGTTGATGAAACCCAGCCGTTTGAACTTGTTCAGGAAGACGTTGACCCGTGAACGGGTCGTGCCCACCATGCTGGCGAGCGTCGCCTGAGAGATCTTGGGCAGCAGCCGGTTAGGTTTGTCCTGTTTGCCGTAGCGCGCGAGCAGCAGCAGCGCACGCGCGAGCCGCTTCTCGCTCGAATTGAAGAGCTGGTCGATCAGGTCCTCCTCGATGCGGATGTTCCGGCTCAGCATGTAGGCGATGAACCGGTCGGACAGCTCGTGCTCCGAGTGCAGGACGCGGGTCATTTCGACCTGATCGATCACCAGGGCGGTGGTGGGTGTGATTGCGGTCGCGGTCGCCATGCGAATCGACTGGCCCGTCAGACCGCTCTCGCCGAAGAAGTCGCCCGGGCCGAGCATGGCGACGATGGCCTCCCTGCCGATCTTGGAGGTGACCGACAGCCGCACCCCACCCTTCTGGATGTAATGGACGCTGTCGCCCACGTCGCCCTGCGAGAAAACCGTTTCCGACCGGCGGTAGGAGACGATTTCTCGAGCGGCGCCGGCCGAATCGAGAAAGGCCTGCGCGTCGAACGTGGGCTTGCCGCCCAGGCGCTTGGTGCTCATGGGGCCATCCTTACACGCGGCCTCAGCCGCGGGCTGTTCAATACCGAACAGCCGGGCCGGTCTCGGCCCCGGGGGCAGGCGGGTGGTCAGGTCGTCCACCGGCTGGCGGAATAACCATGCGGTGAATCATCCCGGCGTCGACGACCGCGCCGAGGCGCGAGATGGTCTTGAAGTAGAGATCGTCACCCGTGACTTCAACGAGCATGAACGACCGGTCGGTGTCGAAGCCCTTGGCCGTGTTCGGCGATTTTGCGAGGTTGCCGTTCCGCAGCGATCCGGATGCGCCTTCGACGAAGTAGTAGATGCCCTGTTGCGGGCGCACGCGCTCGTACACGTGATCGTGGCCGGAAAACACCACGTTCACGCCGTATTTCACGAACATCGGCTCCAGCACCTTCCGCAGGTCGAGGTCTGAACCGTGGTATCGCGCGTTCGAGTACAACGGATGATGGAAGAAGCAGATCTTCCAGTCGGTGGGGTCGGCGTCGTGCAACTGCGCCTCAACCCACGCGGTCTCGGTCAGGTCCATGTAGTTGCTGTCCAACGCGAAGAAGCGGACATTGTGCTTCCGGAAGCTGTAGTAGTTCGCGCCGCCCATGTTAAAGGGCTTGTAGAACCGCTCGTTGGTCTTGTCGTGATTCCCCAGCGCCGCGTAGAACGGCACGCCGGCGTCCAGCAGGGCCTTGTACGGCACCGCGAAGTCCAGGTCGAAGTCGGACGGCTGGCTGCCGGTGTAGATGTTGTCTCCCACGGTGATGACGAAGTCGAACGGGAACGCGACCCGCGACTTCACCATCTGCTGTGCGACCTCGATCTGGGGTTTCTCCCCGGTGCCGAAATCCCCGATCACCGCGAAACGGACCGAGTTGGCCCGAAGGGGAAACGGCACGTCGGCCACGGTCATGGCCGGCGCAGGCGGCCCGGCTTGCGGTGTCGGCGCCAGCGTGGACGCCCCGGACGCCACGACCGCCACCACAGCGACCAGACCGAGCAAGAGCATGCCGCGATGTCGCATTGATGGCTCCAGGTTCTAGGACGGAGGCCTGAGGATGTCGCGAGCGACATCGACAATCAGCCGGGATTTGACGTCGATCAGGATGAGCACACGGCCGACGAGGCGGTAGGCGACCTCGGCGGGCAGCGGCGGAAATGCGCCCAGCAACGCGGGCGGCATGACCGTGTTCGGCTCCGCATCCGAGTAGATCCCGTTCACCACCAACTGCATCCGCGGGCTGGCTTCGCCCAGCTTCATGTACGCGAGTGAGCGCGTCGCTCCCGGGGCGTTGAGCACGGCGCGACTGGCGTGGCGAAACGACTCGCGGGCGGACGAGGTGAACACGTCACCCGCCTTCGCATGCGGCCGGGCCTCCCGGATCATCCTGGCCAGGGCCTGCTGATGCGCGGTGATCAGTTCGGGCACGTCCGTGGACTTCAGGCCAGGCAGGCTCGACTCGACCTTCTGCTGCAGCTTGACGTACGCCTGGACGCGCTCGGAGAACTCCCTGAAGCCTGCGACATCGTCGGGACGCACGGGGATCGCCGCGGCATCCTGAGGCGCGCCACCGAGCGGAGCGGACAGACAGAGACAGAGGGCCAGCCCCGCTGGCACGTGTCTCCGCCACATCCACGGTTTCGCGTTCATACGGAACTCCTTGGCGGCAGCGCTTCCTCGGCATCGTGCACCGCGTCTTTGACCGCCTCCTTGATGGCATGCTTGACGACGTCCTTCATCGTGTCCTTGACCCCTTTGTCGTGAAGCACGTCTTCGCCCGCTTTGGCCACCGCGTCTCTGACAGCGGACTTGACGGTGCTGGTGAGCGATTCCAGCTCGCGCGTAAAGACCTCCACCGCCTTGGCGACGGCTTTGGGCGACGCACCTGCAACGGGCGCCATCGGCGTCACGGCGTTGTCAACCGACACCGGTAGCGCCTTGGTGTTCGTCCGCGCCCAGTCTGATTCAAAGGTGTCCATGAGCGTCTTCACGGCTCGCGGCGCGCGAACGATGAGGCCGACTTCGCGCCGGGAATCCAGTTCGGCGGGGCGGAGGCTCTGACTGCCGACAAAGGCCTGGCTCCCGTCCCGGATGATGGTCCTCGTATGGAGTCGAAGTCCCGCCAGCTTCTTCACCTCGAACGGGAGCTGCCCGCCGACCTGGCCGATGACCCTGACCTCCACGCCAGCCCGCGCCCGCTCCCGGAGAATGCCCAGCATCTCCCGGTCCGAGATCCTCGGGTCGTAGATCAGCAACTGCTTCTTGGCCCGTTTCAGAAAGGCGCCAAGCACGGGCCTGGAGTTCGCCGGGCTGACGACGAACTTCTCCACCCGCGGGATGTACGGCGTTCGCGCGCAATCCGCGGTAAACAGGTTCGCCGCCTCCAGCAGGCAATCCGGGCGGCTGGTGAAGAGGCCGAACCCCCGGCTGTGGTCGATGTCGAGCGCCGTGAAGTTGAACGACAGGACGAAGAGCACGCGGCGATCGATGAGGATGTACTTGCCGTGGTACCGGATGAGGTCGTCCGCGGTGCGCGCGACGGTGATCCCCGCGTCGAGACATCGCAGCTCGAGCTGGCGCAAACGCTGCTCGCCGCCCCGATTGACGAAGGCAATGAGGGCCGTGACGCGCACGCCCTTGGCGGCCGCGGCAACCAGGGCCGCCTCGATGTCCTTGCGATCGAGCCGGAAGATCGCGATCTCGATGCTCTTCTTGGCGCGCGCGATCGCCCTGATCAGCGGCGCAACGCCGTCGGCTGGCTGGACGATCAGTCTCACGGCCGTGGCTCCCCGGCGGTCGCCGCACGACCGGAGGTCGAGGGGCGGGCGGTCACAGCGCTCCGAGCGCCGCGATGCGCTGCCGGATCGTTGTGGCCAGCATGTCGAGATCGCGACCGGTGTACCCGGCGCATCTGAATCCGTCGCGAATCTGTTCGTCGGTCAGGACCGACAGGCGCTGACCCAGCCATCTCGCGTCAGCGCGCGGAATATGCTCGGCAATCTGCTGCATCCTGGTGCGTTCGCGATAGCTGCCGACCGAGAGCGCAAACAGAAAGAACGGGCGGCTGTTCATCACGAGGTCGACGTAGTCGGGCTCCACCTTGTTGATGAACTTCGAACCGGCGTAGTCCTCGGGTACGTCCCGGTTCCGAACGCCCTGCCCCCCCGTCTTCCCGAATGCCGCGCCCACGTCGCTGACGACAAACCGGCGCTCGGCGTCCATCGAGTACACCGAGTTGTTGACCTGCTTCAGGTCCCAACTGTTCATGAGGGACATCATCACCCGCAGGCCGTTCAGCTCCCGCTTCCCGACAAACGGATTGTCGAACCAGTCCCAGTCGCCGAGCTTCTCGACCGAGGTCGATTTCCGTTCCAGGCGCGCGCCGCGGACCACGCCGCCGCCGATGGCAAATTCCTGCCCACGGTTCAGCTTCGGCAGCCCCTGCACGGTCAGTTTGGCCAGGTAGTAGTCTTCGTCGGTGAAGTAGCCGGCGGCCCACAGGAACCGCGTCGCCGCCGTTTCCGGCCTCGACTCGTCGCCCAGTTTGACCTTCCACAGCACGCCGGCGGCGTCGGTGACTTCAAATTTCGGGCTCGACCCGCTGGTGTCCTCCTTGACGAACGTGAAGGTGCCCGCCGGGTCCGGCGCGTGGGCCCGTCCGCCGATGCCGTAGGTCAGGTCCAGCGTCGCCGGGGCGCCGGGATCCTGCCAGATGAGTTCCGGAAACGCTGCCGCCGCAGCGATCTTCGCGTCGGCGTCCTTCTTCTGGGCGGTGACGCCCGCCGAGAGAACCGCGAACGCCAGCGTCAGCACGACGCACGACCGACCAATGATCCGATCCATAGATGCCGTCCTCCGCCCCTTCCCGATCACCGTCATGACGGCACGGTCACCAGGGGAGCTGCGCCGATCGTGGCATCGACGGGGTGTTGCAGTCTGTGCAATTTGGCATACACCCCGTCGAGGGCCATCAGCGCCTCATGGGTGCCCTGTTCCGCCAGTTCGCAGTCTTCCATCACGAAGATCACATCGGCGTTTCGGACCGTGCCGAGGTGATGGGCGATGACGACCGACGTGCGCCCTTGCATCAGCCGCCCCAGCGCTTCCATCACCGCCTGTTCGGACGCCGCGTCGAGACCGGCCGTCGGTTCGTCGAGGATCAGGATTGGCGTGTCGCGGACCACGGCGCGGGCGATGGCGATGCGCTGGCGCTGGCCCCCGGAGAGGGTCACGCCGCGCTCGCCCACCATCGTGTCGTAGCCGTCTGGCATCGCTTCGATGAACGCATGCGCGTTGGCCAGCTCGGCCGCGCGCCGGATCTCGCGGGACGGCGCACCGGGCTTGCCGTACGCGATGTTCTCCCAGATCGTCGCGCGGAACAGCAGCGTGTCCTGCAGCACGAAACTGATCTGCTCGCGCAGCGACTGCAGCTGATACCGGCGAATGTCCGTGCCCTCGATGACGACCCGTCCCGACACGGGGTCGTAGAACCGGGGAATCAGGCTGACGATGGTCGTCTTGCCCGCCCCCGACGGACCCACAATGGCGGCCACCTGGCCCGGCTCGATGGCGAGACTGACGTCCTTCAGGATCGCCCTGTCGGCGCCATAGCTGAAGCTCACCGTGTCGAACGCAATCCGGCCGGTGAAGCGCGGAGCCCGGCGGGCCCGGCGGCTGTCGCGAACCGGGTTCTCGATGTCGAGCACTTCCTGAAGCCGCTCGTAGCCCACCGCGGCTTTCGACACCGTGTCGGTCATCTTCGACAGGTCACGCATGGGCTTGTACATCTTGCCCAGGTACAAGAGGAAGACGATGAGCAGGCCCGCGCTGAACTCGCCGGCCAGCGCGAGGCGCGCGCCGTACCACAGGACCAGACAGGTGCCCGTGGCGACGATCACTTCCACCACCGGGGCCAGCTTGGCCTTGAGGCTTCTGGCCTCGAGACCGGCTTCCACGTTCGCCAGGCTCTCGGTGTCGAACCGCTGCTGCTCGTAGTCCTCGCGTGCAAACGCCTTGACCACGCGAATCGACGTCAGGACTTCCTCGACGACCGAGAGCAGGTCGCCTTCCTTGACGCGCACGTGGCGGGAGGCCTTCTTGATCCGCCCGGTGTAGCGGTACACCACCACGAACAGCACGGGCATCACCGATAACGCGATCAGCGTAAAGCGCCAGTTCAGGTAGCCCATCACCGCGATCATGCCGGCCAGCGTCATCAAGTTGACCAGAATGCCCAGCAATGCCGATTCGATGAAGCCTTGAATGACTTCGATGTCGGTGGTGACGCGCGTGATCATGTCGCCGGTCCGCGCCTTGTCGTGTTCGGCGAGCGACAACCGCTGGATGTGGTGGTATACCTTCCGCCGCAGATCGTGCCCCACCCACTGACTCACACTGGTCGTGAGGTATTTGTCGAAGTACGCGCTCACCGCGCCGACCACGGCAATGGCGGCAACGGCGGCCACGGCGAAATTCAGCACGGCGTAGGGACCCGCGCCGAAGATGCCCGTCACCAAGGGGCCGAGGTGCCTGGGCAGGGCCTTGGACTGCAGGATATTGTCGACGACGACCTTGATGGGCCACGGCTCGAGCACGCTGGTAAGCGTTTCGCCCAGCACGGCGATCAGGGCCAGCGTCAGCGCCTTCCAGTGCGGGCGGACCAGGTCGACGATTCTGAGCTCCCGCAAGGGTGGTCGAGCCGTCGGTGGCGTGTCTGGTGTGTCGGCCATGCCTGCGTACCGTCTACTGCTCAATATGCTGCCGCGGCGACCGGGGAGTCGGCCACTCGTCACCATGGTAGGTGTGACGGTGTGATGCGTCTGTTCACTTTGGTACACCGGGCGATTGGTGAACGCCGAGAGAAGACCCGGGGCGCACGCGCCGCTCGCCGGTGTGCACAACCGCACAGACACAGCGCCGCGCCTGCCGTAGGCTCGTGCTGCACCCAACCGATCGACCACGCGCCACTCTGACGCGACCGACTGACGGGCGGGGCATGGAGGGTGATATATGGTTCGCAAGGTAATCGCCATCGGCATCATGTGCGGCGTGGCCACGCTGGGCGCGCAGAACAAGGACCAAAACCGCCTGGCAGAATGCGGCGTCGTGATGGAAGAGATTCTCGGAGTGCCGGAGAACATCCCGCGAGAGCTGCTCGAGAAGGCGGAGTGCGTCGTCATCATCCCGTCGATGACCACCGTGGCGCTCGGCATCGGCGGCAACTGGGGTCACGGCGCCATGGTGTGCCGGGGCGGGACGTCGTTCACCGGAGCGTGGGGCGCGCCCGGGATGTACTCGATCGACGGCGGCAGCCTGGGCTTCCAGATTGGCGCGCAGTCCACCGACGTGGTCCTCCTGGTCATGAACCGCCGGGGCGTGGACGCGCTGCTCAGCACCAAGGTCAAACTGGGCGGGAACGTCTCGGTGGCGGCAGGCCCGAAGGGCCGTGTGCTCGAGGCCTCGACGGACGCATCGATGCGCGCCGAAATCCTGAGCTACTCGCGGTCGCGTGGCCTGTTCGCCGGCGTGGCGCTCACGGGCTCGTCACTGCGCCCCGACAACGACGCCAACGAAGTCGTCTACGGCCGCAAAATCACGACGCGCGCCATCGTGACGGGAGCCGGCATCGCGGTTCCGATGTCTGGCCATCGCCTGGTGAACGCGTTGCAGAAGAGCACGCCCATCAACGAATCGTCCGCATCGAAGGTCCGCTAGCCAGACGACGAGGGCCGACGCCGCCAGGCGGCGTCGGCCCTCGCGTGCATCCGCACCGGACGGTTACTTCTTTCCCGCTACCAGTAATCCCCCGCCGACGACTGCCAGCGCGACGCCCGCCCACACCGGCACATTGACCTGCTGTTTCTCGCTGACCGAGATCTCGAGTGGCCCGATCTTCGTGTCGTGCGTCTGCTTCGAGTAGCTGAATCCGCCGTACGCGAGTGCCAGAATTCCGACGACCAGGACGACGATGCCGAGCATCCGCATAGCAACCTCCTCCGCCGCCGCCGGCGGCCGTTCGTAACTACCGTCTTGACACGAGATGGATGAGCGCCACGAAGACGGCCGCGCCGATGATCGACCACACGACCGGAAACGGATGGCCGCTCACCTGGATGACCAGCGGTTCCGTGAGGTGCAACTGTGCTGCGATCCACGGTCCAATCAGCGCGCCGATGAAACCGAGGGCGGTCGAGACGATGAGTCCGCCCCTCGCCTCGCCGACGATGGCCTTGCCGATGGCGCCGCAGACCGCCGCGATGACCACGAGGAGAATCAGCTCCACTGGTGAGTACGTCATGATGACAAGTCCTCCAGCCCGCCTGCCGCACGTAATGGTCAGAAGCCGGCGGTCCCGTTGGGCCGCCGGCCTCCGAGCAACCTCAGTGTCCGATGCGCCTACTTGATGTAGAACCTGAAGCCGGCCCACACCAGGTAGTTGTTCTGGATGTCGCCGATGTGGTCGAAGAACAGGCGGCCTTCAACCAGGAAGTACGACGGGTGCCGCGCACTCGTCGACAACGGCACCCCGAAGTGCAACAACCATGCAGGCGTGATCGTGTCGCTGCGGGTCAGGTCCCATACCGAGAACCCGGTGCCGACGAACATCCCGCTCGATGCATACTTGTTGACTTCGACATCGACAAAGAGCGCCGATTCCCTCACCTTCTCGTCCCCTGACGCGAGGCTGATCGCAACGCCGCCGCCTCCGGCCACCTCCCAGTTGTTGCTGAAGCGCTTGGCGATGCCGAGCTTCAGTCCGATCAGGGGCGAGCACTGCGAGAACTCCATCGCCGTGCCGTCGTCCGTGGGCCGCGTGCGCCGTTCTTTGCCGCCCAGCAGGTCGAAGAAGAGCGAGGGGCGGTGTTCTGTCGGCGCGACGGCCTCGGCGCGCTTGGGCTCTTCCGGCGGCGCGGCTGGCTTGGGCTGTTCGACGACGACCTCGCGCTTGGGCTCGGGCGGCGGCGGGCAGGCGTCCACTCTGAACGTTCGACGTTCCACCGAGTAGGTTCGGCCCTTCGCGTCGGTGGCGTCGAACGTATAATCGCCAGGCCGGTTGTCCGCGGCCCACGTCCATCCCGGTGCCGCGAGCGATCCGGCCGACTGGCCATTGATCGCCATCGTCACGCTCTGCACGCGATCGAGATCCCGGCTGCTGGCTTTGACCGTGGTGCGCAGCAGTCCCGTTGCGGGGTTACAGACCCGGTCGACCGAGATGGTGACCGGCTCCCCGGCCACCTCGCTGACCGACAGGAGCGACAGGTTCGAGCACGCAACCGGCAGAATGAACGTGTAGACCTTGTAGTCGCTCGTGACCCGGAACAGGTAGGCCTTGAAGGGCTTGTCGCCCGCCCACCTGACCCGTTCGAGCCGCCCGGGCTTCCGATCGCCCTTGTTGCCGTTGGGCCGGAGCGCCATCCACTGCAGCATCGTGCCCTTCTGGACGTCGCATTCCACGATCACCCCGCTGGCGGGCGTCGCCTCGTCGCAGGTCGCTCCCCGCACCGAGGACGATGCGCCCGCGAGGGTGGCCAGGACGGCATCTGCCGTCTCCGGAATACCGCTCTCGCGCAGCACGGCGCGGATATCGTCCGCCATGCCCTTCTTGTCGACCATCCGCTTGAGGTCCGAAGCGGATCTCAATGGCGGCGCGTAGAACGCCGCGGCGCCGCCCAAGTGCGTCGCGTTGTGCACGCCGTCTGCCCCGATCGCCTGGGCGCTGGCGACCGTCACCGTCGCCAGTCCGAACACCAGCGCGGCTGCGCCGACCGCACACCTTTTGCCTATCACATCGAACATTGCTGACCTCCCTGTTCCTTGATTGACCCATGCTAGGCAACCTGCCTGGCGGCGTCTGTTCAGAACTGCACACCCCCCGCGAGGGGCCCCGCCGGCCAGCGGGTTCGCCGGGGACACGCAGCCCGCGCGTGTACAACAGTGAACAGACATCCGGCGAGGTCTCCTGCATGCTGAACTGGCTCAATGAGGGAGGACCCAACAGATGCAGCGGGCCTATGTTGGTGCGGTATTGCGCGGGGCAAGGCGACTCGTCGCGCGCCTGACGGCCACCCGGCGTCGGCGCGTCGCGCTGCTGGCGGCGTTCGGTCTGCCGATGTGCGTCGTGCTATTGACGGGCGGATGGCTCGTCAACCACGTGTACTTCGACAGAACACATGTTCCCGATCTCGAGCCGTTCCTCCGGTTCGAGCCCTCCACGACGGGCGTCATCACCGATGCACGAGGCACGCAGCTGATCGAGCTGGCGCGCGAGTACCGGCGCGTGGTGACCTACGACGAGGTGCCGCCGATTCTGCGGCAGGCGATCATCGCGGCGGAGGACAAGCGCTTCTTCGCCCACACGGGCGTGGACTATAGCGCACTGCCCCGCGTGATCCAGAAGATGACGGCGCGCTCGCTCGGTGAGTGGTGGAAGGGCGGGCACGGATTGCGGCTGCTGCTGCCGCAGGGAGGGTCGACCCTCACGCAGCAGTTGGTGCGGGGTTACTTCCTGCAGTATCTGACGAGCCGCACCGACCAGGACGTCCTCTTCCACGAGGGCCTGGGAGCGCCGCGGTTGATCTCGCTGGTGCTGGGGGCGTCCGCCACCAACAAGCTGCTGCGGAAGATGGAAGAGGTGCGCCTGACGCTCTGGCTCGAACAAGAAATGCGCCGCCGCTACGGGTCGCAAGAGCAGGCCAAGCGCGAGATCTTCGCGCGGTACGCCAGTTTCATCTACCTGGGCAATGGCCGGTATGGCTATGCCGCAGCCTCCGAGTATTACTTCGGCAAGCGACTGTCGAGCTATACCGTCGAGGACGCGGGCAATGCCGCGCTGCTGGCCGCCATCAGCAAGTCGCCCCGGGATTACGCGCCGGCCCCGGGCAACTCGCGGCCCCTCACCCGCCGCAACCAGATTCTGGGGCTGATGGCGCGCAATGGATACATCTCGGAGACCCTCGCGACGCGCTGCCAGAATCAGCCGGTCCGCGTCGTGGCGGTGAGCGGATTCAAGACGAATGCGCCGGCCGCCATCGAGCATGTGCTGGACGAACTCTCCCGTCACGGCACCCGTGGCTTCGGGGTCGAAGACTTGTTCCACGGCCGCATCACCGTGCGGGCGACCGTCGACTCGCGCGCGCAGCAGATCGTCAACGAGGCCCTCGAACGCGGGCTGAGCCTGTACGAACAGCGGCACCCGAAGGAGCGAGGGTTGATCCAGGGCTCCGTGGTGGTGCTCGCGAACGCCGATGCGGCCATCCTGGCCGAGACCGGCGGGCGGCGGACGTACCTCGATCGCAATGCCCGGTACTCGGACTACAACCGGGTCACCGGATCGCTGCGTCAGCCGGGATCCGCGATGAAGCCGCTGGTGTACCTCGCAGCCTTCGAGTCGGGTCTCGATCTCGACACCACCGTGCCCGACGAACCGATCGAAGTACCGCTCGGGGGCGATCGCGGCGTCAAGTGGATCGTGAACTACGACAACCAGTTCAAGGGCCCGATCCCGGTGCGGCAGGCCCTGGCCGAATCGCGCAACGCCGTCGCCGTCTGGATCACCCGGCAGATCGGCGTCGGCACGGTGATTCAGACCGCTCACCAGATGGGAATCCGGACGCCGCTGCAGCCGTACCTCTCAACGGCGCTCGGCGCGTCCGAAGTGCGGTTGCTGGAGCTGGCCGATGCCTACCGCGCCATCGCATCAGGCACCCTGGCCGAGCCGCACGTGGTCGATCGGGTGACCGACTTCCTCGGCGAGCGCCTGTACGAGGCCCCGCACGACGGACGGACGATTGACTCCGCGGCCCTGCGGGCCATTCAAGAGGGCCTGCGCGGCGTGGTGCGGCTTCCCGACGGCACGGCCCACAGCCTCGACTCGGCTGACTTCCCGGTTCCCGTCATGGGCAAGACCGGCACCACCAGTGATTTCCGCGACGCGTTGTTCGTGGGCTCGACCTACGGCACGTCCGGGATCACGGTGGCGGTCCGGATCGGATTCGACAACAATCGCCCGCTCGGCAATAACGAAACGGGCGGACGTGCGGCGCTGCCGATCTTCCGCGAGATCATGCTCCGCATCTACGCGAGCCAGATTGCCGGCAAGGCGCCGGGTTTTCCACGGGAGATCGAGGACGGGATCGACCGGTACCTGACCGCGCTGGCGGCCCCGGTCGTGACGGTGACGGGTCACGCGGGCATTGGCGCGGTGGCGACACGCCTGCCGTTCTGATACTTCGGCGAGCGCTCACAAAGGAGATGGTGATGCTCTGGACACTCTTCGTCGTGCTGATGGTCTTGTGGTTACTGGGCGTCGTGACGTCCTACACGCTGGGCGGGTTCATCCACGTGCTGTTGGTGATTGCCGTCGCGACCGTGCTGATCAGGATTATCCAGGGACGCCGGATCGCCTGATGGTCCGGACGACAGCCAACGCCCTGAGGCATTGGCTGTCGTCCTGGCGCCGTGACGCGTGGGGCGCGTGCTCATGGCGAGATGGGAGGAGCCTTCCCGCCCGCAGTCTGTATCACGCGAAACAGGTCCGCGTACATCCCCGCAATCTTGAGCTTGACGCCCGCGTCCGCCTTCGCCAGGCCCGTCGTGATCTCGTCCCGCCGTTCGAGAACCACCTGCAGGGCGTGCGTCTCGACCGAACCGGCGGATCGCGCGAGCGCCTCGCGAGCCGCGTCGAAGAAGGGCGTGGCCAGTTGCCCGGCCAGCCCGAAGTTATCCCGGTTGGCTTCGTAGCTCACCATACCGAGCTGGACCTCGATCGACGCCAACGCCAGCGTCCGGGCCAGTCGATCCTGTTCCGCCCGCGCATCGCGGGCGGCCAGCGTGGCGGGCACGTACCCAGACAGGAACGCGCCCGCCAGCACAAGCGCCCCCACACCCGCCTTCGTCAGCATCGTGACGGCCATGACGTCCTCCCTGGTCCTACGCGGGGTGAACGGTGCCCGCGTGACGCCGCCGCAGGCCGAGATACCCGAGGCTCAGCAGGATGGCGGCCAGCAACATGGCGCCCCACTCGGGCAACGTGGGAACAGGACTGACCGTGATCATCGTGTTGGACAACGCCTGGAAGCACCCGTTGGCGTCGGTCCCGCGAATCGTCACGTTGGTATTGCCCGCCGTCGTTGGCGTGCCCGCCACCAGGCCGCTCGCCGTGAGCGTCATCCCAGCGGGCAAGGCCCCGCTAAAGACGGAAAACACATACGGTGAGACTCCGCCGCTGCCCACGATCGTCTGGCTGAAGGCAACGCCCACCGTGGCATTGGGTAGCGTGGCCGGCGTCAGCGTAATCGACGGACACTGCTGGAGCAGCGTGTAGGCCAGTGCCGCAAAGCACCCATTCGCATCGGTAGCCCGGATCGTCACGGTGGAGGTGCCTGCGCCGGTCGGAGTCCCCGAGAGGACACCAGCCGAACTGAGCGTCATACCCACCGGCAGCGTGCCGACGGTGACCGCATACGTGTACGGCGCCGTGCCGCCGCTTGCCGTCAGCGTCTGGTTGTAAGCGCTGCCCACCACGCCGTTCGGCAGCGTGGCCGGTAAGAGGGAGATGACCGGGCAGGTCATGCTGAGCGTGTATGGCAACGTGCCGAAGCACCCGTTGGTGTCGGTCCCGCGCACCGTCGGGCTGGAGCCCGACGCGGTGGCGGTGGTACCGGAGAGCAAGCCCGCCGCGGTGAGCGTCATCCCGGTCGGCAGGACGCCGGCCGACAGATCGAACGTATAGGGCGCCGCACCACCGGAGGCGCTGATCATCTGGCTGTAGAGGACGCCAATCGTGCCTACGGGCAACGTTGGCGGGGCGAGCGCAATCGGGGGACACGTCGCGGGCGGCGTTCCCGACGTGCACGCGGCCGTCACCGAGTTCGAATCCAGCGTCACGGCGCCGGTTCGCGCCAGAGTCCGTCCCGTCACGCTGGCGCCGGTGTTCAGCGTGATGCTCGCCTGCGCCAGGATGTTCCCCGCGAACGACGTGGTGGTCCCGAGCGTCGCCGAGCTGCCGACCTGCCAGAAGATGTTACAAAGGGACCCCGCGTTGATGACGACCACCGATGATCCGCTCGCTGTCGTGAGCGTGCTCCCGATCTTGAAGATGAACAACGCGCTGGCGTTGCCCTGGGCGTTGAGCGTCAACGTTCCCGTCAACTGGGCCGACGTGCTGAAACAATAGACGCCTGGCGTCAGCGTCTTCCCACCCAGGTCCTGCCCCGTCAAATCTTGCGTGCAGGCCCGGCTGGCCAGGTCATTGAAGGCCGCCGTGAGGGAGGTCTGCGCGGCATCGGCCGTTGCGTCGGCGGCATGGATCGTCCCCGACACGACGCTGCCCGGCGGGAAGCCCGTGACTGCACTGCCGGGGCTGACACCCAGATCACCGGTGGCGATCGTCGAACCCGTATTGGTGACGGTCGAACCGCCCAGGACTACGAAACTCTGAGCCGACCCGAGCGATGGCGGAGACTGAGCCGCCGCGAAAGTTGGCGCCACGAGCAGTGCGGCGAGGGCCACCGCCACCACGACGCTGGATCTGGTGCGATTCATTCTGCATCTCCCTTGATGAACGATTGTCGTACAACGCCGATGCGGGTTCGGCGCCGCTGGAGTGGACTATATGGCGGCGCGCTTTGTCGGTCTGTTCGGTATTGAACACTCCGTTCCGATAGACGCCCGGTATATTCCATTGCAGAATGAACGCGCACGCGCAGCCCATGCTCTACTCCGCCGACCTTGGCGCGTGCGACGCTCTGGCCGCGCTGCCAGGCGACCAGGTGAGCGCGCTGTTCGTCGCAGCGCTTGCGCGGGCCGGCGCGACGATTCTGCACACGCTCACCCATGCGTTTCCCGGGGGCGGGCTCACCAGCGTGCTCATCCTGAGCGAATCACACGCGGCCCTTCACACGTGGCCCGAAACCGGCACCGTGCATCTCGACATCTTTTCCTGCTCGACCAGGCTCAGAAGCCTGGAGGCGATTGACGAATTGAGCCGCGCATTCGGCGCGCGCGACGTCTCGGTCCAGGAGATCCGCCGTGCCGACGGACACCGTCCACAGCCAGACCCGCGCCCGTAACTTCGCGCTGCGGGCTGTGGCGTGGAGCGTGGGACTCTTCGGCCTGCTCCGCCTGAACTGGGTCGAACTCCACGCCCTTGTGCCGCTCGCACAGGTGCAAGGCCAGATTGCTCAGTGGCTGCTGGGGACACCGGCGCTGCCGGTGGTGGCCACGCTCGCGTGCAGCGGCGCCGACGCCATGGCGCTCTGCGCCGGCGTGATCCTGGCGTACCCCGTCCGATGGCTCCGCCGCATCTCTGGTGCCGTGATCGGCCTGGCGCTGGTGCTTGGCCTCAACACGCTCCGCATCGGCACGCTCGGCCTGGTCGTGGCTTCGCCGGCGTGGTTCAATGCGCTCCATCTCTACATCTGGCCGGCCGTACTCATCCTGGCGGTCGCGGCTTACGTGTTCGTCTGGATGCGCCTCGCAGACGGACGCACGCGGGACCCGCAACCGACTCGGGCATCCGTCACAACCGCGATGACCGCCGCGACGGCAACCGCGTCGCCAGGACTCACGCGCCGTTTCATCGTCCTGGCCGCCGTGTGTCTCCTGCTCTACACCGCCGCGTCACCGCTCTATCTCGATAGCGCGGCCGTCCTGGCCGTAGCAGCCTTCGTCGCCAGGAGCGCGGCCGCTGCGCTCCGCGTCGTCGGCGTCGAGGCTCACGTGGTGGGCGCGCAACTCTTGACCTCTCGCGGCGGCTTCGCCGTCACTCAGGAGTGCATCTCGACGCCGCTGATTCCCATCTACCTCGCGGCCGTTGCGGCGTACGCATCCACGTGGCGCCAACGCACGATGGGACTGCTCGCGGCCGCGCCGCTGTTTGTCGGACTTGGGATCGCCCGGTTGCTCGTGGTGGCGCTGCCGGCGGCGCTCGTGGCGTCGCCGCTCTTCATGATCCACGCGTTCTTCCAACTGCTCCTTGCCGCTGTCATCGTTTCGGTCGCCGCGTACTGGCGACATGGCGCGAGCCGTACGGCTGGGCGTCAGGTACTGTTGGCCGTCGCGCTCGGGGTGACCGTCGCCTGGCTGCTGGGCGCGCCGTACGCACGCATGCTGATGGGGGCCGCCGCGTGGATGGCTGGCATCGCGACGGGCGGCGCCATCAGTCAAGTCACGCTCGGTGATCCGCAGGACGCCATTGCCACGCTCCCCGCCTTCCAGACGGGCCTCTACGCCGCGCTGTGGGTGGCGGCCTTCACCGCAATCGGCTGGAGACGCTTCGCGACGGGACTGGCTGTCATCACCGTGCTGCAGGTCGCGACCCTGATGACGATCTACACGCTCGCCCTCCGCTGCGACGTCACGGTGCACGTTCGCGACGTGCGCGCTTGGGCGCTCGTGGCTCCCCTTCTCGTCGTCATCGTGGCCTCGCGCGCGCGTGGGGTCACCAACCGGCACGCTCCGACAGGATCAGCATCCGAAGCAGGCGCGAGCACCGCGCCGTCCGCAAGATGAGCGGACCGATCATGACGCACGGGTCGATTGGTGGACGAAGGGCTGCGAGCGGGGCCGTCGCGGTTTCGTTGCTGTGGGCCTGCTACGTGCTGGTCTTTCCGTTTCATCGCGTCTGGGTGCTACCGTGGCTGGGATACAAACTTCAACCGCCGGAACTGGTGTTGGTCGCGCTGGTTTCGACCGCTGTAGCAATCGGGGTTCGGGACCGCATGCCGTGGCGGTTCACGCCGACCGATGCCGCGGCGGCCGGATGGGTCGGCGCCAATCTCCTCGGGCTGATCTGGTCGAGCGAACCGCGAAACTACGTTGGCATTATCGAAGCGCTGGGAGCCGCCTCGTTGGTGGGCCTCTACGCCGCCGTCCGCGTGACCGCGACGCCGGCGCGGCTCGATCGGTTTCCTTCGTGGGTCGGGTACTCGGCGGCATGCGCGGCCGGGATGGGCATCGCGGGAAGCGTCGCGGCCATGTGGGGCTGGCCCAACCGGCTCGCGACCGATGCGCTGACACCCATTCCGTACCTGGGGATGGCAGCCCGGGCCCAGGCGTTCACTGCCGGACCGCAGATGCTCGCCAGCATCCTGCTGATGGCCATTCCGCTGTTCGTCGCCAGCCGGATGACGCGCGGGTGGAGACGCCGTGACGTGGCGATGGGCATCGTCCTGGTGCTCGGCCTCGGCGCGACATTGTCAAAGACCGCTTTGTGCCTGGCGCCGGCCCTGATCGTGATGTGGGCGTCAGCCGGACGTCCCACGCCTGGACCCCGCGTGCGATGGGCACGGCCGCGCGCCTGGATGGCTGCGACGGTGTGGCTGATCACAGCAGGCGCCTTCACCCTGGGCTCGCACGTCATGCTGGTTCGCGAGGCCGAGGTACCGAACATGGTCTCGGCGGAGCTGGTCGCCGGCCGACCGCTCGCCTCGTTTCGCTGGCGCCACGAGGCCTGGGTCGCCATGCCGACGACGTACGTCTTCAACAAGCAGGCGAGTCTCGTCGCGATCGCACAATCGTGGCCCATGGGCGTGGGACCGGCGGGCCAGGAGGCGTTCACGCGGGGCCTGCAACTCGAAGGGCGGTTCCCGGCGTCAACGTCCCTCATCACGCCGCACTCGACGTATCTGAAGCCGGTGGCCGAACTCGGGTTCGCGGGAGCCGTGGCGCTGCTCTTGATCCTGGGCACGGGCATCCTGACGATCCGCCGCCTTCTCGCCGGCTCGACGCTCCCTCGATGGGAGGCCGCCGCCTACGCCGGCATCGGCGCGGCATTTCTCATTGAGGCGATCTCCACCGACCTGCTGAACTGCCGGCACTACTGGTTGCTGCTCGCGGTGATGGCGGCACGGCTGGACGCGCAATCGCACGGTGCCGGTGTTCCGGGATCCGCTTACAACCGCGCGGCCACCGCCGCGGCGAGGCTCGGGTAGAAGGTCAGCGGGGCGCCCGACGCGACGGTCTTGCCGACAGCCACGGCAACTCGCGGCCGCTTGACCGCGACCGTCGCAAGCAGGTACCCGTGCCTCCGCACGGCCGGCAGGTGACGATCCAGGAAGACGAACGGGCGCACGAGGGCGCCGGTGACCCTGGCGAGCGGACGGCACCACGAATGGCAGGCGAGATCGAGCATCCTGAGCCAGCCCGGAATGAAGAGGATCGCCGTCTCGGCCACCACGTCGAGGCCGGCTCGCTCGATCATCGTTCTCAGCGCGCGGCGCGAGTAGGACTTCTCGAACCCGTAGGCGTAGAGCCCCATGGCCTGGAGCAGGGACGACAGCAGCGGCCGGAGGAACGGGTCGTACCGGTTGGGCACGCCGATGATGGCACGGCCGCCGGGCTTGAGCACGCGCGCCATCTCCTCGACGGCGTGCTCGGTTTCGTCAAAGTGTTCGATCGTCCCCATCGAGTAGATGGCGTCGAAACTGTCGTCCTGGAATGGCAGTTGACGGACGTCGGCGACCGCGCCGTGACAGTCGCTCGGCGTGCGACCAAAGGCGGCGCGGGCCTTGGTCAGCGTCGGTTCCGAGATATCAATTCCGAAGACACGTGCCCCCTGTTGGCTCGCCCACGCCAGGATTCGCGTGTTACGGGCCTCGTCCCAGAGGTCGGTCTTGAACAAGCTCAGCCCCTGGAGCGCCGGAAGGTGCTCGGTCAGGAGCCGCTGTTCGTTGTCGGCGTAGTAGCGCGTCGATGCCGCGCCGCCGAGGTCGGGGAACCGTTCGCCGACCCCGGCCCAGAAGCGACGGTACGCTGCCGCCGGCGTGAAGCGAGTCGGGGGAATCGTCGTCGCATCAGCAGCCATCACCAGGGACTCCTGTCATCACGGGTTACTCGCGTCGCAGCGCGTCAATGAATAACCGTACTTCTGTCGCCCAACGCCGGGCTGTTCCAAAGTGAACAGTGCCGAAGTGAACACGCCCGGGCGGCCCGCCCAACACACAATCAACAGGTTGGACACAATGCCACGCTTGCGGCGCTTCGTCGGATGGGGTGCAGCCGTCAGGGGCACGGGCCGGGCGCTGTATGAAGACGACTGCCTCGGCTGGGCCGCTGAGCTGGCCTTCTTCTGGTTTCTTGCCTGCTTTCCCGCCCTGATCTTCCTGGTGGCACTCGCCGGCGCACTTCCCGTGCGCCACCTGGTCGATGAACTCGTCGCCAGCCTGGCGCGGATCGCACCCGATGACGTGCTCACCATCGTCCGCGCGCAACTCGGCCAAATCGCGAAAGGCCCGCCAGCGGGCCTGCTGACGGTCAGCCTCGTCGTCGCGGTCTGGAGCAGTTCGTCGGCCATGACCGCCATCGTCGACACGTTGAACCAGGCCTACCACGTCCGGGAGAGCCGCCCCTGGTGGCGGGTGCGTCTGCTTGCGATCGGCCTGACCGCCCTGTTGGTCGCGGTCGCATTGATTGCCGTCGCCCTCCTCATGGTTGGCCCGGTACTCGCGGGGTATCTCGGGGACGGCCTGCGACTGCCCCGGGGGATTGCCGTCCTCTGGACGGTGGCGGAATGGCCACTGGTCTTTGGGTTGCTGGTGACGGCCATTGGCTGGATCTACTACTTTGCGCCGAACGTGAAACCGCGGTGGGTCTGGCTCTCGCCGGGCTCGGTCCTGGCGACGCTGCTGGGAACGCTGGCCTCTCTGGGGTTCAAGTGGTACGCCAGCCACTTCGGCGACTACCAGAAAACGTACGGCGCCATTGGCGGCGTCATCGTGGCGCTCCTCTGGCTATATGCCTCGGGTCTCGCCATTCTCATCGGTGCGGAATTGAACGCCGTCATCGAGCACACGGCCGCCGCGCGCGGCCTTCCCATCGCTCACCCGGAACACGGAGATCCTTCATGAAGAACACCCTGCTGCCGATCGTGCTCGCGCTCGTCATCGCCGCCGCCTGCGCACCGCGCGTCAATTTCGAGAAGGTCCCGATCGGGGCCAAGGTCGATGTCACCCGCGCCGACGGCGGTGTGGTGCGTGGCATCTTCGCCAGCCGTGACGATCAGAACATCACGCTGACGACGGGATCGACGAGTCGGGTATTTGCGCGCGGTCAGATCGTCGGGGTGCGCGTGATCGACGACACGTCGTCGCTGCTACCGGCATCGGCGACGTTCCGCGAGTACTCCGTTCCGGCGGGCACCCAACTCGCGCTGCGGTTGAACTCGCCCGTGGGCTCGGACACGAGCCAGGTTGGTGACCCCATCGGCGCGACGCTCGACCGGGCCATCCTGGTGGACGGCATCGAGGTCCTGCCGGCGGGCAGCGTCGTCAGCGGGCACGTGGTGGCGGCCGAATCGTCCGGGAAGGTCAAAGGACGCGGAACGCTCTCGCTGTTGTTCGACTCCGTTTCGGGCGGCGGCCGGTCCTACCCTATCGCGGCCAGAGTTGAGCTGCTGGCGGCGTCCGGCAGGAACCGGGACCTGGAGACGATCGGCATCGGCGCAGGCGGAGGCGCACTGCTCGGCGCACTCCTGGGCGGCGGCAAAGGTGCCGCAATCGGCGCGGGCGTCGGTGGAGGTGCCGGCACGGCCGTGGCGCTCTCGACGCGCGGGCCCCAGGTTCGGATGGACCGCGGTGCCGTGCTGTCGCCGCGACTCGATCAGACCGTGGACGTTCGGGTACCAATCACAAAGGGGTAGCGCGCGACACGGGAGTGTTGGTGGGATCCGGATTCCCGCGAGCCGGCGGCCCGACGTCAGGTCGGGCCGCCGGTCCTGGGCCTACTTCTTGATGGCCGCGCCGACTTTCTTCACGGCGTCGCCGAACCTGTCACGCGCTTCGCCCACAGCCACCTGGACTTTGCCCTTGGCCTCGTCGATCTTTCCTTCAGTCCTCAGGTGTGCGTTGCCGGTCAGATCGCCGACCGCCTGCTTGACGCGTCCCTTGACCTGATTGACCTTGCCGTCGCGTTCGTCCTTGTTCAACATGTCGCTGCTCCTGATGTAATGGCCTTCGTGGCCTGCTTCGCTATCCAACGTGTCGCTGTGCCGGTCGGGTGAGGGTCTGCCCCGTCAGCGTTGTCCGCCGGGCCGTGCGCCCAGATTCCTGGGGTCACCAGCGATGAACGTGATCTCCGTGCCCCGGGGGAGATCGAGCCGGTCCCGTCCCTCGATCAGCACCGTCCCGGCTCCGCCACCCGCCCCAATCACCGCGCCGATGGCGGCGCCTTTGCCGCCGCCGGTCACGGCGCCAATCATCGCGCCGAGCGCCGCGCCGAGGACGCTGCGTTCCACCACCTTCTCCGACTGGCTGTCGTGGGTACCGACGGTGCCCTGGCGGTCCACCCTGACCATCTCACCGTCAGGCGTCCGCACGTCTTCGATCATCCCGTCGAACTGGTACGAGCGGCCGTTGCGCAGGCGGATGCTCTGAATGTTCAACGTCATGCCCTCTTCACCGTTGGCCCGCCCCGATCTGTCCAGCGCGGTGATGGAGCCTTGAATGATGGCTCCCGCGTACTGCGCCGGGCTGCGGGCCGTCATCGTATAGAGATCGCCATCGCGCAGATTGGCCGTGGTCATGGATCGGTCGAGCACGGCGATGAACCGGGTGCCGTCCTGCACGAAGAAGTCGTTGCCCGACGACCCTCGGCTGGTCGTCATCGCCGGTCCGTCGCCCGCTTCGATATTCCACCGGGGCATGTCCGACACGCGCCTGTACGAACTGCGCACCGTCACCGGCTGGCGCAGCCCCTCGCCGTCGATCGTGCGCGTGACATTCAGGTATCCGCGGTTCCGCAGCGGATCGAAGGTGACGGTGAAGTCGCTGCCGCGATGCCCGTTGGTCATTACCACCAGCCGCTCACCTTCCAGGCTCACACGGGTGATCATCATCTGATCGGGCGACCATTGCTCCGTGTGGTTCCAGCCGTCCGCGTCAAAGGTGACGCGCCGGCTGAGCGTCGACGCCATGGTCACGCTGCGGTCCATGCGCTCGATCGCGATCACATTCGGCGATTCCAGCCGTCTCAGCAGGCTGTCGAACATCCGCGCCCGCTGAGCCGGAGGCAGGCCGCGGGACGCCATGTCCGCCGCACGCCGGGGATCGTCGCTGCGATTGCTCTCGAGTTGGTACGTGCCGGTGAGGAGATAGCGATACCCCTGGTCCCGGCCCTGTCTCTGTCCCTGGCCTTGCCATTGCCCCTGCCCCTGCGCCAGCGCCAGACCGCTGCTGGCGGCCGCAAGCCCCGCCGTGAGCACGACGACACGTGTGAATACTGTCATTGGAGTCCTCCTCCACTGGTGCACATCCCGGCCCGTACTGTCCGTGAACCACTCGAAGGTACCAGTCCCCCTTCGCGGTGTCTGTGCAAGAACGCACAAGCCTCCGTTCCGAGGTGTTCCTAACCGGACAGACACCTGCGGGAGGGTGGCCTATCCTGCTCGGTACAGGGTCGGCATGAGGTCACCCCTCGTGCATCGACACGTGGAGCACGTGCGCACGAGAGGCACGCGAAGAGTGAGCGCCACGGTGGCGGCGAAGCGACCTGTTTCGCCGCAGTGCCGATGGATGATACGGACGTTGGATTGAGGTGTGGAATGAGAGTCGCGGTCTTGCATCGAATCGTCGCCGCCGTTGGCGTGAGCGCCGTTGCCCTGATCGGGCTGGGTGCAGCCGCCAGCGCACCGCCGTCACCGGACACGAGGGCGCAGCAGGATCAGAACGACAAGAACGGGCAGAAGCCGAAGCAGCTGACGGCGGCAGAACAAGCCAAGCAACAGGAGGCCGAGAAGAAAGCCGCGCAGGACAAGCAGGCCACAGACAGGCAGGGCCGCGGCCAGTCACAGGCGCACAAGCCACAGCCGACGAGCCCGGACCCGCCGCAAGCCCAGAAGCAGCGCCAGCAGCAGCACCAGGCGGATGTCGCCCAGGCCCAGCACGAGCAGAAGCAGCGCCAGCAGCAGCATCTCGCCGACGTGGCGCAGAAGCAGGCCCTCCAGGCGCGGCCCCAGCGCCTGGCACAGCAGGATCAGCAAGTGCTGATCGCGCAACAGCAGCAGCGGCTCGTGCAGTACCGTGCTGTGCTGGATCAGCAGTCCCGTGTGTCACAACAGCAATCCACCCAACTGCAGCGCGATCGCCGGACGGCGCAGTACGACGTGTACGTCCAGTACGCCGCGGGCCTCAATCACCAGCAGGTACGCCTCGAGAGTCAGAGCAACTACAACTACGGATCCGATCCGTACTTCTACACCGCACCCACATATCGGTACGCCCGCTCAGGCCGGAACTACCAGACAAACCAGTTTGGCGTCGACATGCTGCGGAGGGCGGTGAATTACGGCTATGACCAGGGCCTGCGCGCGGGTCGGGCGGATCGGCAGGATCGCTGGGCGCCGAGCTATCGGAACGCCTATGCCTATCAGGACGCCAACTACGGGTACGGCGGCTTCTACGTCGATCGGGCGGACTACAACTACTACTTCCGCGAAGGCTTCCGCCGTGGCTACGAGGACGGTTACTACAGCCGCTCGTACTACGGCACGTATGTCAGCGGCCAGGGAACGCTGCTGGGCGCCATCGCGGCGACGATCCTGAACTTCCAGGCGATCCGCTGACGACGGACGAGTCCGGAATGAGTGCCCGGCCGCCGGCGGCAGACGTCGATGCGCCGGGCGCCGGGATTCGTCTATCGAGCCGTCCGGGACACCCGGCCGACTACGCGGTCGCGGCAATCGGAGCCAGGCGCATCGATGCGCCTGCGAACGAGATGGCGCGCCTTCGTCAGTGGACCGGCAGCACTCCTGGCGCTGCGATCTCCCGGGCCCGCACGATGAAGCGTTGCGGTGCCGGCCCGACGTAACTGAACGGGAAGCAGGTCACCAGGGTCAGCGTGTGTCCATCCGCCGGTCGGAGCACACTGAGCTCGCTCGGGTCCACGACGGCGGTCCATTCCACCTGGTACATGAACGCGGCGTCAGCGGTCTTGAACGTGAGCAGGTCGCCGATGCGTACGTCCCGCAGCGGCCTGAAGAACGTATCCCGATGCCCGGCTATCACGACGTTCCCCGCTTCCCCGGGCCTGGCCGTGCCGGCCAGGTGGGCGACCGCGCGCCGGAGGTTTTCCGGCGAATCCCCCTCGACGACCACCGACGCGAGCGCCAGCCGGGAAAGAGCCAGTTCGCCAACGGCCCGCCCTTCGACCCACGCCGGAGGCTCCACCCCGTGGCGCCGGGGCGCGTCGGTCAGTGCGGCGTGAGCGATCCGCAGCCGTTCGACGGCCTGGAACGCCCGTGCGTCGATCACGGCCCACGCGACGTACGCGAGACACAGGAGGCCCGCCACCAGCATCGCGTAGGCCAATCGGCGAACGGACGGGGCTGACCGGATCATCGCCCGTCCCGATCGATGGTCGGGGCCTTCTCCTCGCCCGTCGCGTAGCCCGCGCGGGTCCGCACGTGAAGCCGGCCATGGCCCGTGGCCGTCACCCTGACCTCGAGTCGACGGAACGCCGTGCCCTTGCCGTGATCGGGGGGCACGAAGCCCAACGTGTACTGCTCGCGAAGGTCACGGGCGATCTGGATCGCGAGCGGCACGTTCTCCTCGGGCGTTTTCGGGAACAGCGCAAGACCGCCGGTGTCGCGGCAGAGGCGCCTGAGCAGGTCGGCGTCCTCCTCTTCTTCGGCGACCGAATGGCCCAGCAGGCCGATGGCGTAGATCACCGCATCCGACTGCCTGGCGAGCGCCAGCACCTGGTCGTACGTCTGCCGGCTCGCATTATCACCGCCGTCGCTCACGACAATCAGCGCGTGCTTCCCGGCATGCCCGTTCTGAAGATGGCGCAAGCCTTCGGCCACGCCGTCGTACAAGGCCGTCCGGCCTTCCGCCCTGGCGGCAGCCAGCGCGGACCCGAGCGCGGCCCGATCGCTGGTGAACGACTGGTCGGCTGGAAGGGCGTACGACACGCGGTCGTTGAAGTCCACGGCAAACAACTCGTCGTCCGGGCGGCTCGGGTACAGCAGGGCCGTCACCACACCCAGCAGCGCCGCCGTCTTGGGACGCATGCTCTGACTGCGGTCGATGATTAGACCCAGCGTCACGGGCACGTTTCCGCGATGGAACACCGCGATCGGCCGGGGTTGCCCGTTGTCGAAGAGTTGGAAGCTGTCCTGGCTCAGGCCGCCCACGCTTCGACCCTGGCCGTCCGTCACGGACACGGGAACGACCACCAGCTTCGTCTGGACGTGGATGACGGCCTGCAGCAGCACGAGCCCGACGAGCAGCGGAATTCTCACGACTCACCTGCTCGCGCCGCGGGACACCGGATCCCGCGGCGCGCGACCTGAGGTGGGGCCTACGCCGGATTCGTGATGCGCTTGCCAAAGGCCACCAGGCCCAGCCCGAGCGCAATGATGGCGACACCGGCCAGGGCGATGAGCGGCAGATAGCTGGCCGTGTGCGGCATGTGTTCGGTCTCGCGGACGCCGCTCATCGAGGACGATGACGGCAACGGGGTCGTCTGGATGACGGCATCCAGGGCGGTTTCCCGCTCATCAGGCGTGATCGCGAAGATCGAGACCGTCTTCAGTTCGACGGGGGTGGTCACGTTGACGGCGATGGCGGGCACGGCATCCTTCGATGCTCTGGCCAGCACCGCGGCGCGCTCCTTCGGGTAGACGAACTGCCGACCGGTCGTGTCGCCGGGGTAGAACCACGCACGAATGGCCTCCGGGGAACCGGCGGGTGTTTCACGGAACCGGATCACCGTGTCATCGGTCGCCTTGATCCGATAGTTGGGGATGGTCAAGACCGTTGCGATGATTTCCGCTTCGTCTCCGCGGAAGATCTGCACCACGTACCGCCCTGGAGTCGAGTCGATCAGTTTGAAGGTGTAGGTGCCCGCGGGCAGCACGTGGCCCGGGATCTCCACCGGCTGACTGAACGTCAGCACGGTCTTCTTGTTGAAATCGTCCGCGCGGGCGCTGGGCACCGCGACGAGCCCGACCAGTGAGAGGGCCAATCCGACAAAGAGAACTTTCTTGAACTTCACATCGATCTCCTTCTGAACAGCGAGTAGAACGGCTTGATCGCTTTGAACACCCAGCGTAGGCGTCTACGCCCGGCGCGTCTGTCCTCAAAGGAACACCGCGACGCGGCCCGAGGACGGAGCGCACGTGTGCAATGCGGGACATCGCGGGCGGCGCCAATCGACGACACTCGTCCCAGTTGACGGGGGGTGCCACGTGAAGCAAGTCTCTCGGGTCGTGCTCGTGCTCGCCATTGTCGCCATTGGCGCATGGCTACTGGGATTCTGGTCGCCGGCCGACGTCCTGGGCGGGCGCTGGGGCACCGCGACCGTGACGACCGGCCCCGTGGATTCCGAGGCCATTCGCCAGCGAATGGACCGGCTTGACGAAGGGGCGGGGCGCGCCGTGCAGAAGGCGGATGCCTACGTCGAGGCGGCCGCGCTCAGCGGGAAGATCAAGTCGAAAATGGCGCTCGATGACATGGTGCGGGCGCGCACGATTGGCGTCTCCACCACCAACGGCGTCGTCACGCTGGAGGGCACGGTTCGAAGTGTCGCCGAACGTGACCAGGCCGTCCGACTGGCGCGGGACACCAACGGCGTGACGCGGGTGATCGACCACCTCATCGTGCAGTTATGACAAGGCATCAGCCGCGTCCGGCGCCGCTGGTGATTTGAAACTCGGAGTAACGGGAGCGTCAGCCATGAGCGAACACGTACAGCAGCCTCACGACTATCGATTTCTGACCGGGCTCATGCTGGGCAGCGCGGTGGGCGCGGGCCTGGCTCTCCTGCTCGTGCCGCGGGCCACGTCGGAGGTGCGAGCGCGCGCCACCGCGACGGCCAGAGACCTCGCCAGCGCGGCGTCCGAGCGGTACCGGGATGTCAGGCTCCGGATGACGGACGCGGTCGACGAACTGACCCGCAAGGGCCAGGGCGTCCGCGATGGCGTGTGCGACAGCGTGGTCGCCGGCGCGAAGCGGGTGGAACTGGCGGCCCAGGACGTCGAGCAGATGGCCACGGACGCCAAGACGCAGACGGCCTAAAGGAGAACATCGATGATCACCATCTTGCTCATCGTGGCGGTGTTGGTGCTGCTGGGAGCGCTTCCGGCTTGGCCTCACAGCCGGAAATGGGGTTACTACCCGAGCGGGGGCATGGGGCTCCTGCTCGTGATCCTGGTGATCCTGCTCCTGACAGGCCGCTTGTAACGTCGGCCCGGGGGATCCAGCGGGCGGACGAGATCCGCCCGCCCGCTCAGCCAGACCCCTGACCCTTACGCGGACGCCGGGCTCGCCAAACGCCGCCTGCGCGCTGACGCCTGCTGCTCGACGCCGCATCCGTAGTCGGTGTAGCCCTGTTCGCCGGGCGTGTAGAAGGTCGCAGCGTCGGGCAGGTTGAGCGCATCACGGTAATTCAGCTTCCACACCAGATCGGGGTTCGCGATAAACGGCCGACCGAAGGCCACAAGGTCGCCCCGGTTCGCCTCGAGATCCTCGTTCGCGCGAGCCAGGTCATAGCCGCCCGACAAGATGTACTTCCCGTCGAAGATGGCGCGCATCGACGCCTTCAGCTCCGCGCTCACGATGGGGGCCCCCATCGAACTGTGATCGACCACATGGATGTACACGAGTCCAAGATGGTTGAGCGCGCTCGTCAGGTCACCGTACAGTTCGTCCATCGCCGGGTCGGACACCATCCCATTGAAGGCCCCGTACGGAGACAAACGGATGCCAATGCGGTCCGGGCCAATCGCCGCGGCCACGGCCCTAGCCACCTCGAGCGCGAAGCGTGTGCGGTTCTCGATGGTGCCGCCCCACTGGTCGGAGCGCTGGTTGGACGCGGTATTGAAGAACTGGTCGATGAGATAGCCATTCGCGCCGTGCAATTCCACGCCATCGAAATGGGCCTCGACGGCATGCCGTGCCGCGGACGCAAATGCTCCAATGGCCTCGCCGATCTCCGCCTCGCCCATCGCCTGCGGAACCGGGTACGGCTGCAACCCGCCCGCGTCCGTCCAGATGGTACCAGGCGCGGCAATCGCGGACGGGGCCAGGATTCTGGCGCCAGCCGGCATGTTCGCCGGATGGCTGACACGGCCGGTGTGCATCAACTGGACGAAGATCTTGCCACCGGCCTTGTGCACCCCGTCGGTGACCCGACGCCAGCCTTGCACCTGCTCGGCGCAGAAGATGCCCGGGATGCGCGCGTAGCCCAGGCCGTTTGGCGACGGGGCGGTCCCCTCAGTGATGATCAGGCCGGCAGCGGCGCGCAGCCGGTAGTACTGCTCCATCAACGCGTTCGGCACGTTGCCGACGGCACGGGAGCGCGTCATCGGCGCCATGACGATCCGGTTCGTCAGCGTCAACGTGCCGACGAGTAGCGGGGTGAACAACGTGGTGGTCATAGGCCGGCAGGCTCCGCAAACACCAGCGGGAACATCTGGGACGACCCGGGCCGCCGCTCGCGGGCGGCGCGCTGTTCGTGCATCTGTTCGCACGGGAGGCACCGAAGCGCGAAGGGCAACGCCTTCAGCCGCGGTTCGGCGATTTCTTCTCCGCATTCGGCGCAGTCGCCGTAGTCGCCCGTTTCGACGCGGGCCAGCGCTTCGCGCAACCTCAGGATGGTCTCCCCTTTCATCTGGATGAGAGCCACCTCGAGATGGTCCTGGGTGTCCACTTCGGCATGTTCGCCTTCGTCCAGGCCCTCACCGACAGGTCGGGTCGTGGCCCCCTGGATACGCTGTCGAAGCACGCCCAGCAGTTCGGACTGGCGTTGCTGCAGCATGACCCTGAGGTCTCGTTGTCGGGTCGCCTCGCGGCGCGTAGCGGCCGGGGTGGTTCTGGGGCTGGTCGCCATAGGTCATCCTTTCGCAAACGGAATCACCGGATGGCGTCAGGATGCGCCAACCCGCGGGAAGACGCTGTTCACTTCTGGACACCGCGCCCCGGTGTTCGTTTCGGCACAGCGCCGTTCCGGCGGATGCGCGACACTGCCGTATGTTTCAATTGATTACGACGGTGAAGCGTGGGTCCGCGTCGTCGCTGCCGGCCACCTGGCTGCACTACCCCGCGATCGCCGACGCCCGCGTCGCGGCCGCGGCCCTGTTGCGGGAGGAACGCGTTCAGCGAGTCATGATCGTCCGGGAAGAGCCGCCGGCGGGGTTTGTCGAGTGGCAGGAGCGATCGTGACGACCCGGACAGTCCCGAACGCCATGGTGGCACTCGGCGAGGCGATCCTGGTGGGGCTGGCGGTGCCCCTCGCCATTCTGGTGATCGGAGCCCCGATCGTGCTACTCGCCCGGCTCGTCCTCGGCGTCCTCAACGCTCTCTGATGTGGAGCATTCCGGGCGCGCCGGCCGATGCGAACTGATGGAGCAGGTCGTCGCAGGCCGGTCGGACGGCACTCCAGGCGGGCAGCTCAGTCGTGCAGCACGATGCTCAGCAGCGAGTCGTTGACCTTGATCTCGCCGTTGTAATCGATGAAGCCGAGCTTCCGGAACTTGTTCATGAAGAAGTTCACGCGCGAGCGGGTGGTGCCGACCATTTCCGCGAGCGTTTCCTGCGAAATCTTCGGCAGCACACGATGCGGGATGTCCTGCTTCCCGAACCGGGCCAGCAGCAGCAGCGTGCGCGCCAGGCGACGCTCGCTGGAGTTGAACAACTGGTCCACCAGGTCCGCCTCGACCCGGATATTCCGAGCCAGCACGTAGGACAGGAATCGGTCCGAGAGTTCGTGATGCTCGTGGAGCAACCGCATCATCTGGTGCTTCTCGATCACCAGCAGCGTCGTCGGAGATGTTGCCGTGGCCGTCGCCATGCGGGCGACCTGGCCGGCCAGCGCGCCTTCGCCAAAGAAGTCGGTGCGCTCCAGCATCGCCACGACAGCTTCTTTGCCTTCGTGGGACAGGACTCCGAGCTTCACGGAGCCCTGCTGGATGTAGAACAGGGCGTCGCAGGGGTCGCCCTGCGAGTAGATGACTTCCCCGCCCGGACGTTCGGTGGCCTTCCCGGCAATGCCGGTGGACTCCAGGAACGCCGTGACGTCGAACGGTCGTTCCTTCGGGGGAATGACGCGGTTGTCTTTGCTGGCCATAAGGAGATCCCGCCATCGGATCCCGCGCCCCGCCGCAGAGTCTGAGAACGGTAGCGATATTATACCCCCAAGCGCGGATGCCGGATCGAGCCGGCGGAAACGCCACGAAATTCACGTGCAAGAGAGGCTCAGTCCATGGACCGTCGGAGTTTTCTCGCTGGAATCGCTCTCGGAGCCGCAGGCGTCGCGGCGGAGTCCGCCGTCGCCTGGCCCCGCCCCGATCCCCCGCTGCCACCCGCCCCCAAGCAGCCGGGCCGCCTGTCGTTCTCCCAGCAGGGCGAGGACATCGTCCTGTTTCACCTGCTGCGCGACCTCATGAAGATCGACCACCCGACCTACGCCGACATCGGTGCGGCCGACCCGATCGAGAGCAACAACACCTACCTGCTGCACTGGAACGGCGGCCATGGCGTGCTGGTGGAACCCAATCCGATGTACCAGGAACGCCTGCACCTGCACCGGCCGCACGATCGCATCGTGGCCGCGGGTATCGGGGTGACGGATGCCACCGAGACCGACTACTACGTCATCCGCGGCCAACCCGCCCTCAACACGTTCTCGTTGGATCAGGTCGCCTTCCTGCGTGGCTCGACGACTGCCTATGTCGTTGAACGTGTCGTGAAGATGCCGCTCATTTCGATCAACCACCTGTTCGAGAAGTACGTGGGCAAGGCGCCGGATCTCGTGTCCATCGACATCGAGGGCATGGACCTGGCGGTGATTCGCACGATCGACTTCGAGAAGTACCGCCCCGGCGCCTTCATCGCGGAGACCGTCCGGATGGGCACGCCGAACGAAGACAGCTCGATTGCGGAATTCCTGGCGGCCAAAGGCTACGTGGTGCGCGGAGGATCGCTCTACAACACGATCTTCGCCGACCCGGCGCGCTACGCCTGATCTCAGTCGCGGGCGAAGTCGATGAAACCTCGCTCGACATCTGTCCGGAGCAACCTGACGCGAACCCGGTCGCCCACGTCGAGCCCCTGGAACCCGCGTTCCACCCGTCCTTCAATCGGGGGCTGGTCGATGCGGACCCACGTGCCCTTCGAGGACGCGCCGGTGACGATCGCGTTGAACGTGGCGCCCATCCTGCCCGACAGGAGCAGCGCGGCCGCCGACTTCTTCACCCGGCGCTCCACCTTCGTCGCGTCGTCTTCGCGCGCGGTGCAGTGAGACGCCAGGGCGGTCAGTTCCGGAGTCGTGTAGGGCTCTGGCCCGCGGGCCATGGCGGCCTTCAGGAGCCGTTGCGTGAGGAGGTCCGGGAAGCGCCGGTTCGGTGCCGTGGAATGGGTGTAGTCCTTCACCGCCAGGCCGAAGTGTCCCGGCGGCTCGGCCCCGGGCAGGTCGACAGCATACTCTCCCCGGCCGATGAGCTTGACCACCGAGAGCGACAGGTCGGAAAACCGGTCCGGGTCTGCCGCGCGCCGGCGTGCGAGGAACGCCTCGAGTGCCGGCGCGTCTGGCGCGACCGGAAGGCGGTCTCCGACACCGGACGCAAGCTTCACGATGCGGTCCCAGCGCTCCGGCGAACGCAGCACGCGGCGCAGCGACGGAAAGCCCTTCGATTCGAGATAGGTCGCGGTGACACCATTTGCCGCAATCATGAAGTCTTCGATCAATTGCGTGGCCCGGTTCTTTCGATCGGCATCGAGATCTGCGAGCGCGTCGCCGTCGAAGACGGCCTTCGCCTCGATCGTCTCGAGGCTGAGCGCACCGTGGCGATGGCGCAGCGCCACGAGCCGCTGAGCGACACTGTCCTGGAGTCGGAGGTTCTCGTCCAGGCCCGGGATGTCCAGCAGCCGGGGCGGCGCGGCGCCACGGCCATCCAGCCATGCCGCCACGCTTCGATACGCGAGTTGCGCGTGATTGCGAACGCGCGCGCGGTAGAGATCCGACGCGGCCAGCGCACCATCGGCGTGAAACACCATGTCGGCCACGATGGCGATCCGGTCCTGGTCCTCGTTCAGCGACGTGAGATTGGTGGACAACTCCTCCGGCAGCATGGCGAACACCGCGGCCGGCGTGTAGACGGACGTCGTATTGGCCGCGGCATGGCGGTCGATGGCCGAGTCCCGCCGCACCAGGGCGTCCACATCAGCGACAGCCACGAGAATTCGCACCTGCCCTCCCGCAAGCGCCTCGGCCACCGTGAGCTGGTCGAGGTCGCGGGAGTCGTCGTTGTCGATGGACGCCCAGAGCCGATCGCGCAGGTCGCGGACGTCAGCGGTCGCCTCCGCCGGCCCGCTCATGGCGGCCACTTCGTGCCGCACCGCTGGCGGGAAGTCCGGTTCCATGCCGGCCTCGATCATGGCACGGCGCGCGATGGCGGCAAGCGTCGAACGATCGGAGGATCCAGCGTGGCCCGTGTTGGACATGGCTCCCTGCTGCCAGTTGGCCGGCATGGGCGGCCGGCGCCCGGCGTGACATGAATGGCGCTACGATCACTATACGCCGGCAACCGATCCGATCTGCTACCGGCGCACGCCTCCGAGTCCCTCCAGGCCGACCCCCGGCTTCGGCGCCAGGGCCGTCGGCAGGACGCTGGCATACGTACCCCTGAGGGTCGACGTGCCCCCGAGGGAGTCCGTCACCTGCGCCGTCACCTCGGCCGTCATGCCCGACTGCGTGTACGTGTAATCCAAGACCTGCGAGATGGTCCGCATGCCGCCGGGCGGGACGGTATTGGTCCCGCCGAAGGCGATCGCGATTCGCGTGGAGTCGACGGTCGTCGTCAGCACCCGCTCCCAGTAGGCGTTGAACCAGTCCACCTGGATTTCCGTCACGTCGTAGGCCCCGCCGCCACTCGTTTCCGTGAAGGTCAGCAGCAATCGCGCCCGGTAAAGCGCGCTGGTCTCCGGCGAGCCCGAGATGGTCATGCGCCCGGTCATCACAGGCACCGACGCTGACACCGGCACCGACTGGGCATTGACGGCGATGGTGACCCGCCCGATCACACCCGCATACGCGGCCGTGATGGTGGCAGACCCGTTTCCGATCGTCGTCACCATTCCGCCGGCCGACACCGATGCCACGGCGGGGGCATCGGAAGCCCACGCCGCCAGGGCCGTCACGTTCTGCGTGGCTCCCGAGCTCGAATTCTGGGTGGCCGTCAGCGGGAGCGACTGGGGAGCCGATCCCGTGATGGCGGCGGTGTAGCCAGAAATGGCGATGGTCGAGGTCACGGCCACGGGCGACGGAACGACCGGTGACCCGCCACCGCTGGACGTTCCGCAGGCGGTCGTCGCCAACACCAGCGCTGCGAATGAAGCGTGCACGAACGTATACCGCATGAAATGCCTGCCTTGCATGTGAGGTCTTCGCCGAACGCGGTCGGGCATCCAAACGGGGATTGCTGACCGTTGATCCACAGTAGGCGTTTCGCCGGCCGGCGTCTGTGCTGTTTGGTACTGGTCCGCTTCACCCGGAAAGGGGTTGAGGTGGCGGGCGGGCAGGCTACTCCCTGGACTCACTTCGGTTGAGTAGCGTCGCCCCGGGCACGCGGGCTGAAGCCCGCGCGCTACATTCCCGGCGCGTCATCAACAGAACTGAGCCCCGGCTCATGATTGATCACATCTCGTCTCGCGCGAGGCGCCACCCGACTTCGGTGTCGAGCAGTCGGGTGAGGCCGCGACCGAGGACGAGCCATCCGGGGGTGCCGTTGTTCTTGATGTGGCCGCCCAACGCGGCGACCCCCAGCATGAGGTCCTGCATCTTCGGCCGAGGCGCCAGATGGTAATGTCTCCGCGCCAAGAGTTTGCGCAGGAGCAGCTGTTGCGTCTGATCGAGGACGTCGCCGACAGGCTGCGGCGGGGTGACGCGGCCCATGTGGCGCAGGACCAGCAGGCGCCACGCCATCGGGATGAAGAGCGCCAGCGCGCGAAGCAACGCCGGGAGGCTCGTCAGTTGTCGTTTCTCAAACGCGCAGCCCGTTTTGAGCGCCTTGAAGTACTCCTCGATGAGCCAGCGGGCGCGATAGTGGTCCACGACCGCGGTCGCGTCCGCGAGGGTCTGCACCGGCTCGGAGGTGAAGAGCATCCATTCGATCGCGGCTTCCCCGGTGGGCGGTGCCGGCTCGACCACGTGCACGGCCTGCAGCGTCAGGGTTCGCCGTGTGGTCTCGTTGCCTTGGCGACGCGGGAGGGTGACCGTCCCCCAGCGCACCTCCAGGGTGGCGAAACGCTCCGGTCGCGCCGGATGGCGGCCCCGCGTCTTCACGGCTTTCTGCGGACGGCGAGGCGACAACGGCACCGTCCGAAAAACGGTGCCTGCCTGCCGCGCGAGCACCGCCTTCACGCCCAGCTTGGCCTCGGTCGTCTGGCGCGTGGGACAGGCCCGAATGACGTAGCGGAGCTGCGCCTCCTGCAAGGCGGCGAGCAACTCGTAGTCGTCCGCTTCTTGGTCCATCAGGTGGAGGGCCTCCACGCCCGTCGGGAGTGCCGCCGACACCCTCAGCGCCGACTGCTCCCACCGCGCCGATTCCTTGTCGGCCCGCGCTTTGGCGCACGTGGCCGCCACGCGTTGCCTCGGCGTCATGCCTTGGTGCGCGAGGGCATCCACATGCAGGTACGGATGCACCCCCACCACGCCCAGCGGCTCCCGCGCGTCATCGGCGGCGACGGCCAACGCGACATGCGCGAGAAACCCCTTCGCGCCGCCACGCAGGATCCCCAGTCCTTCACGGTCCCCCAGAAACCGAAAGCTCGTCGTGTCATGCACGATGCGCACGACGCCCCGGCCCTGCATCCGCGCCCGCGTCTGCTGCAGATGCCCCTCAAGCACGCCGTCGAGCGTGACCTTGGGATTCGCGAGAAACCGATACAGCGCCTCGCGGTCCGCCACCGACGCCATCTGGTCCGGGAAGCTCTGTCCCGGGTCGACCGCCGCCAGCGACACAATCCGTCGCAGCCGCTCGTCCAGACGCGCATCGCCCAGCGACTGGCCCATAAACTCCGCGCGCACGTCTCCCATCTTGATCCCGCATGGCTGGCTCATGCCTCTATCAGATCACAGATGCTGCTTCAACGCGATCGAGATGTGTAGGATCTTGAGG
>Ga0334722_10000481_pt1 | contig 58776 bp, 55 predicted proteins | sample C3_bottom_MG_FD_207210 | JGI IMG/M metagenome (GOLD analysis project Ga0334722, IMG submission 207210) | Sediment microbial communities from Yellowstone Lake, YNP, Wyoming, USA - C3_bottom | ecosystem: Environmental > Aquatic > Freshwater > Lake > Sediment | place: USA: Wyoming | collected... | reverse complement strand
AGTGTTCACTTTGGAGCGCTCTTGAGGGTTTAATAGAACGGGGGCTGCGCTTTTCATAATGGCTCAGCATACAGGGCTCCGTATCATAAGTCAAGTTATTTATGACGCACTACACTAGCATTCTTGTTCGTTTATCCTGCCAGATGACTACACACTCACTTTTTTCAAACTCATAAAAAAAGTCTGTGCATTTCCCATCGCCGTTACCTGTCTTGCCACCGTCTGGGCTGCAAACGAAATTGCCATTTTCGTCATATAAGGAACTCGGAATATCGCAACATCTTGGCGGCAAGTAATAAACCTTTTTGCCTTTATACTTGCATTCATTTAAAGAGGCAGGCGGATTAGCAACTCTTCGATATTCTTCTTTTTCGATTAGCTTTAGGATCCATTGGGGAAACTTCTGCTCTTCTTTGGAAAACAGTTCTCCGGCTATACCATTGACAGTAATTATGGCAATAAAGGTAATTATTAAAGTGATCTTGTTTTTTGTTTTCATAAGATAGCACGCGCTTGACGCGCCGTCTTTGGCGCGTCGCAGTCGAGGCGCAGGTTGTTATGTCTTGTTATAATTCACCTCGGCGAACGAAAAAGCCATTATATTAGATTGATGATCCTTAGATTTTGACCATAATGGATGCGCATGGAGACAGAGCAGTAAAAATACAAACAATGCCATACCGCATTTATTGACTTTCATAAAGTTGCCCCCCCCATAGTCGGAGAATTAACCCAATGTTCTCTATGTCCGCTTTTGGCCTTATTTGCCCATCAAGCCAAATCCCGGAATGACCTGAATACGGTGAATAGCGCGCGCTTTAGCCGTGGAATTGGGCAAAATACAAAGGAGCAAAGGCGCCCGTGGGCGCCTTTGCTGAACATCGTCAGCTGGCAGCGACTGTCCTCAATAAAGGTAGATCGCGCCGGCATCTGTGACGCTATTGTCCGCTTGGTTGCCGTCAATTCCAGTGGCGGCCGAATCCTCACCATCCGCCCCCACGGCTAGGGTATTAGCGTCACCCGCCAGTGCCACGCTCCTACCGAAAATGTCCCCGGCCCCCATATTAGAGGCCTTGACGTAGGCCTTCTGGCTCCAGGTGGCGCCGCTGCGCACGAACACGTAAACCGCCCCATAAGAGGCGTAGGGGTTAATCGCGGTTTGGTCGCCGTTGATCCCGGTGGCAGTCGACTGCTCACCAGTCGCACCCACGGCCAGGGTGTTGCCGTCTGCTGAAAGCGCAATGCTCTCACCAAACCAGTGATTAGGCCCCGGATTTGAAGCCTTGACGTAAGCCTGCTGGCTCCAGGCGGCGCCGCTGCGCACGAACACGTAAACCGCCCCGGCCGTGCCAGCACTATTGTTCGACTGGGTGCCGTTGACGCCGGTGGCCGCCGAATCCTCTCCATACGCCCCCACTGCCAGGGTGTTGCCGTCGGTGGACAGCGCAACGCTCCGGCCGAACCAGTCACTGGCCTCGGTATTGGAAGCCTTGATATAGGCCTCCTGGCTCCAGGTGGTGCCGCTTCGCACGAACACGTAAACCGCTCCAGCATCCGCGGCGCCGTTGTCAGACTCGCTCCCGTTGATCCCTGTCGCGGCTGAGTCTTCGTGAAATGCCCCCACTGCCAGGGTGTTGCCGTCGCCGGCCAGCGCAACGCGGTAGCCGAAGTAGTCACCTGCCTCCGTGTTCGAGGCCTTGATGTAGGCCTGCTGGCTCCAGGCGGCGCGGCTGCGCACAAACACGTACACCGCTCCAGCATCCGCGGCGTTGTTGTCCGACTGGTTCCCGTTGATCACGGTCGCGGACGAGTTCTCAAGATACGCTCCTACTGCCAGGGTGTTGCCGTCGGCCGACAGCGCAACGTCGGAGCCGAACCAGTCGCCGGCTTCGGCATTGGAGGCCTTGATGTAGGCCTGCTGGCTCCAGGTGGCGCCGCTGCGCACGAACACGTACGCCGCCCCGACCCAGGAACCACCTTCGCCCTCCGCCCCCACTGCCAGGGTGTTGCCGTCGGACGAGAGCGCCAGGCTCTTGCCGAAATAGTTCCAGACCCCGGTATTGGAGGCCTTGAGGTAAGCTTGCTGGCTCCAGGTGTTGCCGCTACGCACAAACACGTAAACCGCGCCGGCCTTGTCAACAGTGTTGTCCGCCTGGTCGCCGTTGATGCCGGTCGCGGCCGAGTCCTCTTGCCACGCCCCCACGGCAAGTGTGTTGCCGTCGGCGGCAAGCGTCACCCGGTAACCGAACCAGTCGCCGGCCTCGGTATTGGAGGCCTTGAAGTAGCCGATGGCATCGAGCATGGCCGAGGTGGCGGTAATAGGCGCGGAGTCGGTACAGACGCCGCCGGCATCACAGGACTGGACAACGTACCTGGCATTGACCCAGCCAGTCAAATGCACGGGAATTTCCTCATTTACGCTGGTGGTGGTGATATCGGCGCCTACCTGAGTGTAGCCTGATACGCCATCAGGGTTTTTTAGCAGTTTGTAATGGTGGGCGCCCACATCACCCCAGGAGAAGGTCAGCACCTTGGGTTGGGTGGCGCTCACTGCGAAAGTGACCGCCTGCGGCCCGCATTGGACCACGATATCGATGACGTTGGCCCCCGCCATGCTGCCGCTGCCGTTTGTCACGGTGCAAGTCTGTCCAATTGGCTGGGTGGCGATGGTGACGGCATAGCTGCTGCCGTCTGCTATCGCCGTGGCGAAGGTGAAACTGCCGTTGGTGGAAATGGCGCGGTCGTCGCCGCCGTTGTTTCTCAGCACCAGACCGCTTCCAGCGAGGCCGGTGACGGTGCCACTGAGGGTGTAGTTGTATACGCAACTGATTGCCACGTTAGTAACGTCGGCCCCCGCCATGATGCCGCCGCCGTTTGTTACGGTGCAGGTCTGTCCGGCCGGCTGGGTAGCTATGGTGACAGCATAGCTGCTGGCATTTACTATTGCGGTGGTGAAGGTGAAGCTGCCGTTGGCAGAAATGACGAGGTCGTCGCCGGCGTTGTTTTGCAGCGCCAGACCGCTTCCACCGAGGCCGGTGACGGTGCCGCCGAGGGAGTAGTAGGTGGTGTTAGTGGTGTCTCCGCCGCCCCCCCCACCACTGCAGCCAGTAAAGAACCCGGTGAATAGGATTGCGCTCAATAGCAAGCCAAAATATGTTCTAGTGCAAACGGTAATTCCTTTCATGGATATCTCCTTTACCAAATTTATTTAATAAAAACGGATGTGAGAGCAATTGTTGCAAAATTAAGGCGAAGCAAACCGGCAGCCTGCTTCTTGGCGGCCCGTATTGAGCTCTTGGTTAGACGAGCGGTGGGAACAAGCTTGGGCATTTGGAAGGGCATTTGGGGAAGGGCATTTGGGGTCAAATCTTTCATGTTGACAATATCCCCTCTAATCGACTCAGCAGCGCCCGCACCTTTCTATCTTTATTCACCTTCTCATACAATCGTTTTCTCTCCTGGCTGACCGTAGCATAATCGACTTCAAATATCAATCCAATTTGAGGGCCTTTTAATCCGCCTGCCCTGTACAATAATTCCATGACTATACGGCGCAGATCACCCTTTTCGGTCTTGATCGATGCGATATCCTTCCTTGTTTCTTTTTGGACTGCTTTAAAAACCTCTTCTTTTGATCGATGCCGATGTATCTCTCCAACTGCTGGTCTCTCTCGGTCCTTCGCTGCTTCAAGATAATTGTCCTTTATCCACGCAATAAAGGCTTCTCCTCCGAGAATGCTGCGACCAATCATGTTTTCTTTAAGATCGGACTCCCGTGAAATCTCTACATAGATCCTCTTCTTATATTCCTTTCGTCCTCGATATGTATCCCCACCGTATTCTCCGAGCACCATGGAGTAGTCAATGTACCACTCTTTCTTTCTCTGACTCAAAAAACCCGGCAAACTGCTCCACCGATAACGAATAAGATATTTGATTTTCTCCGGTTCCGAAAGTTTTTTCATTGCCTTTATTTTAACCGGATTCAGGTGAATGTAGCGGGAGAGAACGGATAGATATTCGTTTTTGTCAACGAGAACGCTCTTGTACCTGCCTTGGTACAGATGTCCTACGCGGTCGTGGCGTCGGTTATAATAACCAGTATAGGTTATATTGAACTTGCGCATGAATTCGGAAAGGTTTGCTTTTGGGGTTTCGAGAAGCAGATGAAAATGGTTGGACATAATAACGTAACTGTAAAGCTTGATCGAATAGATATTTATCGCCTGAATAAGTATCTGGAGAAACCGTTTCCGGTCTTCATCATCTCGAAAAACATCCTGACGTTCATTTCCACGGCAGGTAACATGGTACACTGCATTGGGGTACTGTATGCGGAGTGGGCGTGCCATGACCGATCATGGCAGAAGTAGATCGTATTGTCAACATGAAAGATTTGACCCCATTGATTCCCATTGACCATGTTTATCTGGTTGACAGCGGCAATGACACGTATTGATTCTCCCTCTGTCTACTCCGTAGCTCACTGCTAATAGCCTTTGGAGACATTGAAGCCTTTGCACTTGGCGATATAATAATGAACTTCTCATGATACGCCAAAGGAACCGCTTGCTGGTCTACGGATAAATTAACGCGCACCATAAAATAGCTATAGGAACCGGTGTCTATGGGCATCGCCGCAACGTTGAAAATATGCGTTCCCGTTCCTCTTGAGACAGTGATATCCTGATCTGAAACTCTGAGCACACCGCTGTCTAACGATGAAAGTGTATAGGAAACCTCAACAGTAAAAGTGGTAGTCTGGGTGGACGATACGCTTGTCGGCGTTATATTCGTTATGACTAACCGGTCACCCACGTCGCCGTTTGCCAGCGGCGGGTTAAACGCCAATGCGTCGTCAGAAACAGGACCGTCAACCTATACCCCTCTCGATCTCGTTGCAAAGAGTCCCACCCTCCCCCCGATAAATACTTCGAGGGCAAGCTCTGAGGGCGAGGGGATAAAAAGGCGGGGCGGAAGGATATATGACGATTGGTGGTGCCTGAAGAAGTCGAAATCACCGGAATGGGACAACATCATTGAAAAACTCGCGGAAGAGATCAAAACGCGGCATTACTCACGAAAGACGCTCAAGGCCTACGCGGACTGGAGCCGCAAGTTTCAGATTTATTTGAAGAACAAGCCGCCTGATGAGCTTTCGGCGGCCGAGGTGAAGGCGTATCTCACGTACCTCGCGGTACGATGCAAAGTGTCGGCATCAACCCAGAACCAGGCGTTCAACGCGCTGCTATTCATGTTCCGGCATATTCTGAAGAAGGATTTCGGCGATCACAAGGACACGCCGCGGGCAAAGAGATCGAGCTATATTCCAGTTGTCCTCACGCGAAAGGAGGTCGATGCGGTGCTGCGCAATCTGGCGCCTCCGTACGATCTGGTCGTGAAGCTTCTGTACGGGTGCGGGCTTCGCTTGTTCGAGTGTCTGAAACTGCGGGTGCAGAACTTCAACTTCGACGAAGCGGTGCTCACGGTCATGGACGGAAAGGGGAAGAAGGCGCGGACGGTCCCGATCCCGCAAACGATCATGCAGGATCTGCTTGCGCATATCGAATTCGTCAAGCAGTTTCACGAAGAGGATCTGAAAGCGGGATACACGGGCTCTGTCCTTGACGACTCACTGGAGAGAAAATATCGAAACGCCTCGAAGGATTTCATCTGGCAGTGGTTTTTCCCGCAGCAGAGTTTGACTTATCTTTCGGAGACAAAGGAACTGCGCCGGTTTCATTTGAGCGACAAGGACGTACAACCCCCGCTATATGAAGCGGTCCGGAAGGCGAAACTCACCAAGCGTGTAACATCGCACACCTTCCGCCACTCCTTCGCAACGCACCTGCTCCAAGCCAACTATGACATCCGCACGATCCAGGAAATGCTCGGCCTTGCGGATGTAAGAACGACGATGATCTATACTCATTGCGTTCCGAGCAAGACAATGAAGGAGAGAAAGAGCCCGTTGGATTTTTAATATTCGTAGTGCACGTAAAACCTCAACCCATAAATAGTGCTTTGTGCTCGATGATTTTCTGTGGTATTCTGTCATTACCATGGCAATCGGAAAACTCTGGAAATGGTTCGGCAACGGCCTCGGGATGACGGTCCTTCTCATCCAGCTTGCGCTCGTCATTCTGTTCAGCTACATTTACGCCGGATATCAGTCGAGCGACCGGTGCGTTTCGTGTCACGCTGATAAGGCGAAGATGACCGCGCTCGGAGCTCCGCAGTTCATCATGACGCGGGAGCAGGTCCAGAAAGAGGCCCGCCACCCGAACACGGAATGCAGGGACTGTCATCTGGGGAACGGTCTGTCCGACAACCCGGCATCCTCGCATAAGGGCATGCTGAAGCTCATGGTGCTCGACAATTATAACAACCGCATCCTCCGGAAGGGGGTCGTGGACCGGCTCCTGCCCTCAGGGGACGACCGGCAGCGTTCCTTGCTTCCCAGGTTGCCGGATGGTTCGCTCAACAATGACGTCGGCACCATCATGTACCAGGACCGGAATCCGGTCACCCTCGGGTATGATCCGGACCTTGCCAAAAAGACGTGCGGAAAAGCCGCATGCCATCCGGAGGAAGTGAAGCAGTTCTCCCTTAGCGTCATGGGATCTAACTTCCGGCAGCGCTCCATGCGGCACTGGACCGACATACACGGCCCGAACAACTGAGGGCCGTCCTTCGCAGACACCCTGCCGGTCGGCAGGGCGGAAGGCAACTCCTTCTCCTTTGAAAACACCAAAAAGATCGTCGAGCAGATGAACGTCCCGATCAGCCGGGAGCAGGTCGTGAACAAGCAGCGCGCATGCAACATGTGCCACGCGGGCTGCCTCGACTGCCACTATACGCCCACGCGCGAGCTGGGCAGCCACGCCATGAGCCGGGTGCCGCCGTCGCTCAACTGCACCGGCGGAGGCAGGAGCACCTTTGTGTGCCATGCGGGCACCATGGAACGGCGGCGCGGCGACAGCTATCTTGGGAGAGAACTGTCCGAGCCGCCGGGCCTGCCCGAGGACGTGCATGTAGCAAAAAAGATCGAGTGCGTGGATTGCCACCAGACAGGACCCGGCGGCATGGGGCACATTGAACGCGCGGCCACGTGCCAGGACTGCCACATTGACGTGGAGCAGGCCATGGCGGCGAGTGTTCATAAGAATATGGCCTGCGAGGCCTGCCACGTAAAGGTCCTCGGAGGATATGAAATGACTTCGTGGGGGCCTGGAGAGATTGCGGGCAAGCCGAACCCGTTTAAAAAATATTCACTGTATTACGGCCCGCAAGGCCCGCCGGTCCTGCTAAGGGACCAGAATAACAGGTGGATCCCTACGAAGATCTGGCCGAACAGCGCCGGGAACATCAAGGACCCGGTCGCAGCGATCCCGGGGCTCACTTTCCGCTGGCCTAAAGGAGAGACGCACGACTCCTACGCCATGCTCGGCACGTTCAGCTTTCCCGGAGGAAACAACCTGTATCTTGCCTGGCTCCAGGTGGAGCAGGTGGCGCACCCGCTCGGGAAATCGCGCGACTGCGAGAGCTGCCACGCTTTTCCGGCCCAGACAGCGCTTGTGACGTGGCAATACTACGATGCGCAGGGCGCATATCCTTTTACCGGCGGCCAGAGGGTCGTTGCGGACAAAGATGGCCTGCGCGTGACAGACATCAAGGCTGACTCGAAGATGAAACTGATGCCCGGCGGAAGCACCGAAAACTTCGCGGCCTGGCTGCATCTTGGAGACATCTGGAGGACGAAGGGTGATTTCTCGATCCCGAAGGCGGATACGGCGAAGTACCGCATGCTGGACAAGGGTGTTCGCGAAGCTCTCAAGCGTCTTGATATCGCCGAGAGAAAGATCGATGCAAGGGAAACGAAGGGAGAGAACGTGAAGAAATTGAGGCGGAGCTGGCGGGAGGCAAGGGCCGCGGCAATACATGATCCCGTAAGCGCGGGAACGATGATGGAAGAAGTGTTCAAGGCGGTTGATTATCGCGATTGATGCGCGCTATAGAGTTACAAATTATTAATTCGTTCGTATAAGTACATATATAATTTACAGAACGGGGGTGATGACCATGGGTTGTGGCTGCGGATCAAAGTGCGGGGTGGCGAAGACCGCCAAAAAAACGACTGCAAAGAAGACGACGAAGAAGAAGTAGTTTATTGGACCGGCGGGCGGAACTGCCCGCCGGTCTTATCCCTTCCATGAAACCTCATATTATGCAGCGATAGATAGTTTTCCCGCCTGCGGTTCTTTGTTTGCGTCGGCTCCACTTCGTGTAAGCACATTGAGTTGATGTCCTTAGTAGTCATAAACAGTCTCATAAATGTATTTACCTGGTTCGCTGTCTTATCATCAATTCTCCGATCAAGACCGTCGGGGATGAACCCCGACGCTACAGAAATTATTCGTAGCGCCCTCGTTTATCGGGGGCGGCAACATGGCCGCAGTAAATTGCAGAACTGTGCTTGAGAAAATCTGCTTTTTGCTACAATAGAAGTATGGACACGGATACGCTCGGCGAAGTGATCAAAGCGGAAAAGGAAATACAGGACAGTCTTGAGCGCGAAAAGATAAAGGCGTTTGAGTGGCTCGATAACGTGAGGAAGGAATCTGAAAAAGAGTACTCACTGGAGCGGGAGAAGTGCCGCGAGTTATCTGATGAGGAAATGAAAAAGGCGCACGAGGAGGCGGAAGCCTCTGCCGCGGGAATGCTGGCGGACGCGGAGGAAAGAGCGAGTAAGCTAGAAAACATGACGCGTGAGGTCCTCGCGGGGATCATCATTAAGCATATGAACGAAATCCTGCCGGGATGATGCCATGATTGTGAGGATGTCAAAAGTTGAGATCGCGGGCGCGAAGGAACTGCTTCAGGACGTGCTGGCCCTGGTGCGGGAACTGGGTATATTTCAGATTGAGCCGGCTATTGTGGGGTTCATAGAGAAAAATCATGAGGAACAGATCCGGTCCTTTCTGCCGGATGAAAAAGGATTGACGGAACGGATGTTTTTCGAAGAGCTGAAGCGGAAGATCGACGAGTTCCTTTCGTTTCTTCCCAAGACGCCGGTCCGGACCACCTACCTGGAACCTCTGTCCATCATCGATACCATCGCAAAGACGGTCGCGCGACATACTTCACAGGCAAAAAACATGTCAGAAAAAAAAGACGCCCTGCAAAAAGAGAGTTCCGAGCTTGACCGCTTCACCATTTTTCTCGGCGCCCTCGCAACGCTTGTCGAAAGCGCGGGGGAAGCTCCGGATCTTGATTTCATCGGGCTGACCATCCAGGAGCCCGGCATGGTCGGCCGTCTGCGGGAGGCGATATCGCGGATCACTGACTGGAAGTTCGAGCTCCTGACCGAGACGGCCGCGGACGGCACGCTCGTGGGGCTCATCACCGTGGAAAAGGAGATTTCCGACAGGGTCAAGAAGTCCCTGTGCGACGAGCATGTTCCCGAACTGACGTTCCCCTCCTCATTCAGCGGGCTGACGTTTTCCGAAAAAATAAAATATGTGAATACCAGGAAGTCCGAGGTGTCCGGTGAAATACGGGGAATAGAGAACGAGCTGGCCCGGTTCAGCGAACAATGGGCGCCCATCTATCGGGCCGTGCGCGACTGGATCGATGACCGGCTTTCGCTGCTCCGCGCCACCGCCTCGGTGTTCGAGACGCGAATGTGTTTTTTCATCAACGGCTGGATGCCCTCCGCAAGCGTGGGAGCCGTTGCCGCAAAACTGGCGACCGCCTTTGGATCGAAGGTGGCGCTCGATGAGAAAGAGCTGCGCCAAACAGATATCGACCGGATCCCGATCATTCTGAAAAATTCGGCGTACTTCAAACCGTTCGAGCTGTTTACGGGCCTTTTACCGCTTCCCGCCTATACCTCGTACGATCCGACCCCGTTCGTCGGCATATTCTTTCCGGTATTTTTCGGCATGATCCTGGGTGACGCGGGGTATGGTCTTTTCCTGGGCGTCGTTTCTCTATCGTTGCTCAGGAAGTTCAGGCAGGAAAGCGCTGTCCGGAACGGGGCGAAGATACTGCTCGTTTCCTCGGCATATACGCTGTTTTTCGGCGTTCTCTTCGGTGAGTTTTTCGGCGATCTTCCCGAGCGGCTGTTCGGGCTTGAACCCTTATGCGTCGAGCGGCGGACCGCCATTGTTCCCATGCTTTTTTTCTCGCTCACCGTGGGCGCTGTCCATGTTCTGCTGGGCCTGTTTCTGGGCGCAGCAGCCGCGTTCCGGAAGAAAACCACGGGCGAGGCAATTTACAAGCTTTTGACCATTGTCGTCATCCTCCTGGTGGCGGTCGTGCTCGCGTCTTTCTTCGGATTATTTCCCGGGCCCCTGGCCAGGCCGGTCATCATTGCGATCCTGTTGCTCGCGCCGCTGATGTTTTTTGCCGGAGGTTTGCTCGCGCCGCTCGAACTTCTGAAAAGCATCGGAAATATCATCTCTTATGTCCGTATCATGGCCATAGGACTCACCTCGGTGCTTCTCGCCTTTGTGGCGAACCGTCTCGGCGGGCTCACCGGAGACGTGATTACCGGAGTGGCTGTGGCCGGACTGCTGCATCTGTTAAATATCGTTCTCGGCGTCTTCTCCCCAACGATACACGCCCTGAGGCTCCATTACGTCGAATTTTTCAGCAAGTTCATGGAGCATGGGGGGAGAAAGTTTGAACCGTTGAAGAGAGGGTGAGTCAACGCGGGGCGAAAGGAGAAAGGGTGAAAGGGGGAAGGGGTGAAAGTCGGGATAATGAACTTACGTCTCTACGAGAAGAAGTTCTCGGTGGTCTCTGTGGAATTTGATGCTGTATTCTTCAAACAAAGGAGGAGCATATGAACCTGGAAAAAGTATTGATTGCTTTCTGCGCGGCGCTGTCCATCGGGCTCACCGCCATTGCCACGGCATGGGCGCAGTCGAAGATCGGCTCCGCGGGGGCGGGCGCCCTCGCGGAAAAACCGGAGTTGACCGGCACCATCGTCATCCTGGTCGCAATTCCGGAGACCATGGTAATTCTCGGGTTCGTTGTTGCAACGATGATTTTGTTCACGGTGAAATAGCATGGGCTGCAGGGAACTGATCGAGTCTCTCAGAAGCGTGGCTGAAGAGAAGACCATCGCTATCTGGCGGGAAGCGCGGCAAGAGGCCGAAAAGACCAGGGCGGAGACTTCTCTCGGGATACAGCGGCTGCGTGAAGAAAACGACAGGAAGCGGTCTGTTGCCGCGGCAACACTTAAGGCCGTGGTACTTTCCGGGACCGAGGCCCGGGCGCGAATGCGCCTGATTGAGGCGGAGCGGGAACTTTCAAAACGCCTTTTCTCGCTCGCAATATCACTCCTCGGCTGGCTGAGACGGGACGGGTATGACGAAGCCTTCGGAGGGCTGGCGCAGGAACTTCCTGGACTGGCCTGGCAGACGGTGAGCGTGAATCCCGAAGATGTTCGTCTGGCCAAAAAACAATTTCCAGATGCGAAGATAATTGCCGACGAGAGCATCACCGGCGGAATGGACGCGACGACTGAGGGGGGGAGTGTCCGCGTAATAAACACGCTTGAAAAACGACTGGAGCGAATGTGGCCGGAAATGCTTCCGGTACTCATCAGGGACATCAGGCAGGAGGCGGTCCATGGAACTTCTTCTTAAGCCCGAAGATCGGGGATATCCCGTGGAATATCTTCTGTCGAGGATAAGGGGCAGGAGAGCTCGTCTGATCAAAGACTGGGGACGGCTTATGCGTGAGACCGAGCCGCTTGATCGCATTTCATCCGCGGGCCCCGGAGGGGCGAAAGCTCCCGAAGGCTCCTGGACAGGGCTTCTGCGTGAATATCGCTGGGTCTATTTTCAGATGGACGCGGAACTTCGCGGCATTTTCGAGTCGTTCTTCCTGTATTCCGAACTCAGGACCCTCTTTATCTGTCTTCGGCATGTGAAGAAGGGAACGACAGGCGAGGTAAACCAGTTGCTTGACATCAGCCTGCTGTCTGAAAAGCTCAAGAAGGTCCTTGCAACGAGTGAAGACCTTGGAAGCGCCGCGGCCGGAGTGGAGAGGATGTTTCTGACCCTTTCCGCAGACTTTGCGGGGCTTGAGACAATTGTCGAGAAAGAGGGTCTGCGCGGCATTGAACAACGTCTGGTGAATCTGTATCTTGCTCATACCGTCAGCTCGAAATTGCATCCTTTAATGAGGGAGTTCTTTACCCGGTTGATAGATTCACGAAATATTATGACACTGTACAAGCATCTGCGGTCTGACGAAAAGTCCGCGCCGTTGTTCATTTCCGGCGGTACTATCGCAATGAGTCGATGCCGGAATATTCTGGGCAGCGGGGACATGATCGCTTTTAACGCACTGGTGAATGAAAGCGCAGGGATAAAGACAGCCCAACCCGATCCCGCCCAGGTGGAAAATGCCCTCTACCGGGGGACCACAAGGTCCCTGCGGAAGGCCGGGCGCGAGCCGTTCGGACCAGGACCGATCCTTGACTATCTCTGGAGATGCTCGATCGAGGCGTTGAACCTGAGCGTCCTGTTCTTTGGAAGAGGCCTTGAGCGGGACGAGCTTATGGCGGAGCTGGTGCAATGAAGTAAGAAGGATGGTAACTATTCAGCTCAGCTACTCCGCTTTACCGCAAGGAGCGCCTGAACTGGTTGTTATTTCGTCAACATAGGCATTCACGTCGCTTCCCCTTCGGACGCGACGCTTGGGAGCTTTGAATATCGGGCGCTGGTCGGCACTCGCGCTCTTGTTGCGATAAAGCTCCGCAGCCGAGCTGAATAGCTACAAAGGATGAAGTAATAAGGATGAAGAAGATCGCTTTCATAACACCTCCCGATGCCGAGTACGGCTTCAGCCTGGCGGGTATTCCTCAACTTGCCGTGAAAGCTTCCGCTGTCGAGGAAACGCTTAAAAAGACCATGGCCGGCCCTGATAACGGTCTGATCATTATCGACGAACGCCTGATCAAGGCCATTTCGGAAGACCGGCTCAGGGAACTTGAGCGCGGGTGGCGCGGGATACTCCTGGTGCTTCCGTCGCCCGGGAAACCTCCGGAGGAAGTGGAGGATTATGCAGCCCGGCTTATCCGGCGCGCGATCGGGTATCACGTGAGGCTTACGTTATGAGCAGCAGGATACAGGGCATATCCGGACCGACCGTAAGCGTCGACCTCAAGGGGCTGAAGCTCTACGAGCGGGTTTATGTCGGACACGGCATGCTGACCGGAGAAGTGGTAAGGCTTGAGCGGAACAAGGCGGTCATCCAGGTTTATGAGGACACGCGCGGTCTGGCCGTGGGAGAGCCGGTCAAGGGCGTGGGCATGCCCCTGACGGTGCGTCTCGGGCCGGGACTGCTCGGCAACATGTTCGACGGACTTCAGCGGCCCCTTGAGCGGTTGAGAGAGGTAATGGGTCATTTTATTACGCGGGGAAAGGAATTTTATGCTCTTGACTACGCCAAGCGGTGGAAGTTTTCTCCCCTGCTGAAACCGGGAGACGAGGTGAAATTCGGAGATGTCCTCGGGTTTGTGGAGGAAAATGGATTCAAGCATTACGTGATGTCCGGTTCCGAGATACCGGGCAGAATAGCGAGCATAATTGACGACGATTTCAGCCTGGATGAGCCGCTGGGAGATTATGAGAGCGGCCGCGAGGTCCCCGGGTGCCATGAGTGGCCGGTGCGCATGGCAAGGCCGTACCGCCGGAAGTTCCCCCCCGGAGAGCCGCTGGTGACCGGCCAGCGCAGCATCGACTTCCTGTTTCCGCTTGCGCGGGGAGGGACGGCCATCTTTCCCGGCGGGTTCGGCACGGGAAAGACCATCCTGGAGCAGTCAATCGCCAAGTTCGCGGACGTGGACATTGTTGTCTATGTGGGATGCGGCGAGCGGGGGAATGAAATGGCGGACATGATCGCGGAGTTCGGGGAACTGCGGGACCCCCGGACGCAGCGGCCGCTCAGGGAAAGGACCATTCTTGTGGTCAATACCTCGAACATGCCGGTTGCGGCGCGGGAGGCGTCAATTTATACGGCGGTCACCATGGCCGAATATTACCGGGATATGGGCTACCATGTGCTGTTCCTCGCTGACAGTCTCTCACGGTGGGCCGAAGCCCTGCGGGAGATATCGTCCTCGCTTGAAGAAATGCCCGGAGAGGAGGGCTACCCCACGTATCTTGCCTCGCGCCTCTCGGGCTTCCTGGAGCGCGCCGGCGTGGTCGAGACCATGAACGGCAGGATCGGCTCGCTCAGCATGATCCTCTCCGTCTCACCTCCCGGAGGAGACTTCACGGAACCCGTGACCCAGGCGTGCCTCAGGACGACGGGCGCCTTCCTTATGCTCGACACGCAGCTTGCGCACCGCAGGCACTTTCCCGCGATCAACTGGTTCCAGAGTTATTCGCTCTACGCCGGCGATGTGTCGGCGCATTACCGGGGAAAGGTTTCCGGGGAATGGGAGGGACTGCTCAAACGGAGCAGGCAGCTCCTGCAGCAGGAGGAATCGCTCCGGGAGGTCGCCGAGATCGTGGGCGCGGAGGGGCTGCAGGATTCCGACCGGCTTGTTATGCGCACGGCGGAGATGATCCGCGCGGAGTTTCTGCAGCAGAACGCTTACAGTGATGACGCTTTTTCCCCGCCGGGGAAGACGCTGGAGCTCATAAAGCGCATTCTCGATCTTCACGACCGGGCAGCGGAGAAATTGAAGCAGGGGGTATCTTTGGAGGAGATACTCAAGGCTGGGATCGAATGAGCAAAACGCAATATTTAAACCCGGATAAACCGGAACTACGATCTCACACGAAGACACAAAGGCACAAAGAAGTGCCAGTGATTGCGATAGTTATGGGTCAGATTTTCTTCGTGTCTTCGTGGCTTTGTGTGAAAATATTCTTGGCATTTAGAAATTGATCGTTCTTTGATCACTGGGTTTTGGAGCTTGCCATTATGAGGTTATCCGAACACATATACCGCACCATTTCCACCATCGCGGGGCCGCTTTTGTTCGTGCAGAACGTGCAGGCAGCCAGGATCGGCGAGGTCGTGTATGTTCACACTCCTGATGGCGGACAGCTGGAAGGTGAAGTGCTTGAGATCAGCGGCGAATCGGCCCTTATCGAGGTGTATGGTCCCACGCAGGGTCTCGATCTGGAGCGGACCACGATTTCGTTCACCGATGCGGTCAAAAAGGTCCCGCTGTCAACGGACATTATCGGCAGGATATTCAACGGCTCCTTCCTGCCCAAGGATGAAAGGCCGATGTTCATCCCCGACAAGTGGGCGCCGATCACCGGAGCTCCGATCAATCCGTCGGCCCGGGCGAGGCCGGAAGATTTCATAGAAACCGGCCTGTCCACCATCGACGGGCTGAACACGCTGGTCCGCGGCCAGAAGCTTCCGGTGTTCTCATGCGCCGGACTGCCGTCCAAAGAGGTCGTGGCATCAATCCTGAAGAACTCGCGGCTTGCTAAAGTCCCCTCCGCCAGCACGTTGACAAGGGAGGCGGGAGGGGGCTTCATCGTGGTATTCGCGGCGCTCGGACTTACCTTTCATGAATACTCTTTTTACCTGAAAGCGCTCGAAGAAATGAAAACGGGGTTCGTGGCTTTTGTGAATATGGCGGACGAGCCGGTGATGGAGCGGCTGCTCGCGCCGCGTTTCGCCCTGACCGTCGCGGAGTATCTGGCGTTTGAAAAGGGCATGGACATTTTGGTGATCATCACCGACATGACAAATTACTGCGACGCCCTGCGCGAAATATCCACGGCCCGCGAGGAACTTCCCGGCAGGCGCGGCTATCCTGGGTACATGTATTCGGACCTCGCCTCGCTGTACGAGCGCGCGGGACGGATCATCGGTCTCGAAGGATCAATCACCATGCTGCCGGTAGTCACCATGCCCGAAGACGACATCACCCATCCGATCCCGGACCTTACCGGATACATTACCGAAGGCCAGCTCGTGCTCACGCGGGAGCTTCATCAGAAGGGGATCTTTCCGCCCATGGACGTTCTTCCCAGCCTGTCGCGGCTGATGCAGAAAGGCATTGGAGAAGGCCGCACGCGGGAAGACCACCGGAAGGTCGCGAATCATCTCTACACGTACTATGCCAGGGGCCGGGACCTTCGTCGGCTTGAAGCCATTGTCGGCAGGGACGGCATGAGCAAGTCGGACATCCTGATGCTGGACTTTGCCGAGGCCTTTGAGCGCGAGTTCGTCGGACAGGGCATGTCGAGACGGACCGTGCATGAAACCCTGGATGCCGGGGTGGAGCTGATGAAAAAATTTTTGCTGAAAGTGGGGTAGTAGTCAGTGTCAGGAGACAGGAGACAGAGATGATCCATCCTACCCGCACGAACCTGCTGTTGCTCAAGGACAAGTCCAAATCCGTGATCAACAGCACCAGCATCCTCAAGGCGAGGAAACAGGCGCTGATCAAGGAGTTTCTCTCCGCAACACTTCCGTTTCTTCGCTCCCGGGAGGACATCAGGGCGGCGTACGGCAGGGCGCTTCGTGAACTCTGTCTTTCGCTCGGACACGAGGGAAGGGACAACGTGGAATCGCTCGTTCTTGCGACAGAGAGGGATTTCAATATCGAGGTGGCCGAGAAAAGCATCTGGGGACTGAGGTACAAGGACATCAGTTTTCATGACGCGCCGATCAGGGGCATGGACCGGCGCGGTTATGACGAACGCCTGACCAGTCCGCACGTCGAGGAAGGCATGGCGTTGTTCGAAAAACTGCTGGAGGCCATGCTTGCCATCGCGGAATACGAAAGCAAACTCAAGCGTCTTGGAGACGAGATCCTGCGCACTTCGAGGCGGATCAAGGTGCTTGAGGAACTGGTGCTCCCCGGGATCAGGCGCCAGATCAAGACCATCAGCCAGTACATCGGCGAGCGGGAGCGGGAGGCGTTCTACCGGTTGAAGAGGGTGAAGAATATGCTGGCGCTTCGCAAAGCGCCTGAGAGGGATGATAAGTTTTGAAATTATCGTTTGCCATCGGCGACTCCGGCGCCAAATTTGTATCGTTTTGTTGATCAATGATATGCTATAATAATGCCTCGCAGTCGCACCGTAACGCATGATGGAGGGGCCGGGCATGGCAAAGATCATCAGAAAAATCAGCATTCATGCTCCCGTGGAGAAGGTTTTTCTATTTGTAACGAGTCCGGATAACTGGACTAAATATGTTACAAGCCTGTCGGATATCCGTGATGTCTCTTCGCCGCAGGTGGAGCCGGGGACGACGTTCACCTGGGAATACTGCATGCTCGGTTTGACCTTCAAAGGCAAGGGCACGGTGATTGAAAACGAGAAAAACAGCAAGTTCGGCCTGAAGATGGATGGGGGGCTCCCTAATACGGAGCATTATACTTTTACTCCAATCAGCGGTGGGACTGAGCTCATGGTAGAAATAGATTTGGCGATTCCCGGAAAAATCATGCAGGTCGTAGCCAAAAGTTCGGTCGTGGAAAAACTGAACCAGAAGGAAGCCGAAGGAGTGCTTGATAAAATCAAGACGTTCTGCGAGAACCCGTAAGCATCGACCGGGAGGCGCAACGGAGGATAACGAGAAAGCCGGTTTCCCGGTCCCGCATAGCGCGGCAGTAGTTACCGACTCACGTTGTTCCGTCAGTCCGGCAGGATTTGCCTTAAGGTATGCTTACCTTAAGGCGCACTCTTCAGTAAATTCCTTTCTTACGATTCTTACGATGAAGCGGCGGCGCTTCCCCGCCTTTTTTTCTTTGCTTCCACATTAAGTCGGTTTATAATAGCTTATAATGGCATTAATCGAGATGAAATAAAACTGTGGTTCCAAAACTGAGGTTGGTAGTTAATGAAGATCATACTTATATCTCCGGCGTTTGGAGAAAAGGGACAAAAATCCAAGGGGCTGCCCATCGCCCCGCCGGTACTTGAATATCTTTCCGGTCTCACGTGGAAGCTTCGTCCGGAAATAGAGATAGAGCTCATCGACGGCAACAAGGAGATATTCGACCCCGATACGCTGGAAGCCGACCTTGTGGGTTTCACCGTGCTCACGCCCCAGGCGCCCTGGGTCTACCGAATCGCAGACCGTATAAGGAAACGTGGGATACAAGTGGTGCTCGGAGGCATTCATGTGACCGCCTTGCCGGAAGAGGCGGCTCGGCATGCCGACGCCGTGGTTGTGGGTGAGGCAGAGGAGGTCTGGAATGAGCTGCTGCATGACGCCGAGGCCCGGCAACTGAAACAGTTCTATCACGGAGAGTACCCCGAACTCAAAGGCCTGCCGCAGCCCGTAACCAGCCTGTGGAACACGAATTACATTTACGGTTACTTTCAGACCTCCCGGGGGTGCCCGCACAAATGCGCATTCTGCTCAGTGCACAAGTTTTTCGGGGGACGTGTACGGATGCGACCCATTGATGAGGTCATCAAAGAGGTTGCGGCGAGCAAGTGGCGTCTCTTCTGGGGGATCGACGATAATATCTGGGGTGTGAAACTTGACCATACAATCGAACTCTACCGTGAAATGAGCAAAACTCTTCGGGGGAAGTGGTGGTTCGGACAAGGAGATCTGGTTTCCCTGGATCACCCGCGATCGGATGAACTTCTGAAGTACGCCAGGGGGGCCGGGCTCACCTCCGTGCTGGTAGGATGGGAGTCGAATAACCGGCTTTCACTGGAAGAATTGAAGGCTACCAGCAAACAGGGAAGGAACCGGCGCGACGTGATCAAGCGCATACGCGACCACGGCATTGATGTCCTGCTGTTTATCATGGTCGGTGGAAGGCAGGAACGCTATGAGGATTACGATGAGGTCCGGAAATTGTGCGATGAACTGAAGGTCGCGGCGCACCCGGTGATGACCACCCCTTTTCCCGGAACCGATCTTTACCAGATGTATAAACCGTACCTGATCCCCGGACTCGACTGGGACTGGTATGACGGCAACCATGCTGTGTTCACCCATGACGACCCCCGAATGAGCGTTGAGTTCCGCGAGAACGCCCTGATCGATCTGAGAGCGGACCTTCTGCCGGTGAGCGAGATCCTGAAAAGAATCACCAAAATATCCTGGAAGGGTTTCCCCATGTCCCACATATCCTCGTGGATGATTCAGTATCCGCTCGGCAGGTCTTACCGGGAATTTGCCGCTGAACGCGACCGGAACGCACTGAACGCCGGCAAAAAATAGGACGTGCTTGAATGCGGGTTGATTCCTGTGTATAATTCTGTCCAGCAGACAGAGCTTTTATCCTTACTCCGCTGTTTCGTGGAGAACTAATGAGTCCCGGATTTGCAGTCTTCATTTTGATGAACAACTACTTCCACGATTTGGCCACGGCCATGCCCCTGGCCTGTGGTATTGTCGCGTGGATGATCTTCAGGAAGTTCGAGCGCGGCATGGATGATACGGTGACCGCATATTTCCTGCGGCTTTATAAGGGCATGACACGCCTCGCCTGGTTCTCCCTTGCCTGGATAATTCTTGGAGCCATTCCGCGGGCGCTCACGTTCACGACCTTTGAATGGCCGAATGCGGTTGAGAAGCATCATGAGGCGGGCCTGATCGCAAAATATGTCATTGCCGTTGTTATGATGCTATCAGGCGGGGCGCTCTGGTTTCTTCTTATGAAAAAGACCGGGAAAGCAACCAGGGGGATAATCTGAAGTGATTGCGCTGAAAGCGTTGTACACTAAGTCGCGGGTCAGGGTTTATTTATTGCGGGCTCGTCAATGTGTTGTCGTTCTTTTCAAGGTTTTGTATCCCTTCTCCGACCAGCCGTCGATTCCGTCCTTGAGGACGTAGACATCATATCCTTTAAGGTCCTTTGCCATCAAACTCGACAGACCTTCACTCCAGCAGTACAGCACGATGGTCTTTGTTTTGAACTTTGAAACCTTCGCGATATCGTCGGCCGGGACGTTGACTGCCCCGGGTATGTGTTCTTCGTCAAAAGATTCCGGGGGTCTTACGTCAATAAGCACGAAATCCTTTTTTTTGTCGAGCCACGACTTGACGGTCTCAGGAGTAATGATCCGTTCTTCGGCATAAACGCCGCCTGCTATTGTGAAAAACGCGAGAATAATGATAATAGATTTTAATCGGAGCATCATGCTCTTTCCAGTCTTTATTTTTCCACCGGCATCCCGGCCTCTTTCCATTCACCAAAGAGCGTCTGGTAGATCGAGGGGTAAGCCAGCTTCATCAGTTTTCTATACGCCATATAGCTTCTGCCGCCGGTGTTGCAGTATACGATGATTTTCTTCTCCTTCGGCAGGATTTCCGATTTCGACGCGAACGTTTCGGAGGGGAGATTCAACGCGCCGGGGATGTGGCCTTCCTTGAATTCTGATTCATCCCTCACATCGACGATGATAAAATCCCCGCTCTTGCTCTCGATTAATTTTTTTACGTCGAGGGGGCCCAGCTTCGTGGTCTCGATCTTCTTATCGTAATCCGGACCCGGGACTATCTTCATTCCCTTTTCTTCCCATACTGGGAACCCCTCGCCGTAAATGAGGATATTTTTGTAACCGAGAGCAGCAGCCTTTTTTGCGGTCTTCGTGCTTTTCCCGCACTTTATGCCGTTGCAGTAAAACGCCAGGAGAGCGTCTCTGTTCGTCGGGAGAAGCGAAACCGAATTTTCAAAAAGCTTTTCCGGAATGCTGATGGCGCCGGGTATATGGGCCGCCTGATATTCTTCTTTTGTTCTTGCATCAATAAGGGTAAAATCCTTCTTATCATCAATCATTGCCTTAAGCTGTTCGGTCGTAATTATTTTGAACTCGCCATCCGCCCCCTGGGCCGTGGGCTGGCCTGCTGCTGCCAGGCAAATTATCAAAAGCAGACCTGTTTTTGTCAGAGTTCTTATTAGCGGCATATGGCCTCCTAAATGAGCTTTAATTTGTTCGGTAGCGGATGGGGTAATTTACCCCAAAAAATATAATAAGTAAAATAGATTGTTTCTATGGATCCGAGGGAATCCATAGATGTATCTCGAATAAGAAGGGCCTTGCAACAAAGATTGACAAGCAGCGCCATTGCTCAGTATAATAATTCATCAGAACGAAAGGGACCTACTGACTGCATGGACCGTGGTATGAAAGGCTCTCGCGGATTTCTCGAACAGGCGGAAATGTTACTATGATGGGGCTTATATTCATTCTCTTCTTTACCACCCTTTATGGTCTTTCGATGGCCGGGGGGAAATGCGGCCGGTATTTTTTCATATCCGGATTTCTACTGAATACGGGACACATCATCTACCGATGGTCGTTCCTCGGAAGGCTTCCCGTCACCGAGCGCTATGATATTCTTCTTGTCATGGCAGCCATGACTGCAGGGAGCTATTTTTATTTTCAACGAAAATTACCGACTTCGCTCCTGTTTTCCGTTCTCCCGCTGATCGTCGTGCTCTTTTGCTTCTTCGCGCTGTTTCAGGAAAAGCTGGACACGATCGAGCCGAACATGAACTCTTTATGGTTTTACCTGTATATGATGCTGTTTGCTTCAGGTTATGCCCTTATGACCGCGGGTTCGGCGGCGGGGATGATCCATCTCCTCGGGAAAAACTCATCACACGAGGTCATTCAGTACCGGCTGACGCTCTTCGGGTGGCTCCTTTTTTCATTTTCGCTCATCGCAGGAAGCATCTGGTTCTTTCGCGTTCATGGAGTGTACTGGCTCTGGACCGCAAAGGAGCTCTGGACGACAGTCGCCTGGTTCTATTACAGTTTTTACTTTCATGCGCGCATGGTGAACACATTCAGCGCAAGGTCCGCCTCGCTCCTCGGCGCCGCCGGCCTTGGAGTGCTCCTGTTTTCCTATCTTGGGGTGACGCCGCTGCTGGGAAGCCCGTGGACGCAATTTTAGCGAATGATAAAATTATTCACCTCAGTCAAAACCACACTCTGGATCACCGGCCTCGGGATCGCAACCTTCCTGGCCGGTTCATACCTTATTCCCCAGAACCTCGATATCTACTCCGATATCAACGATATGCCGCTTTTTACATGGATGCGTCTGAACAGAACGCATATGGGGGAAATCGTCTGGATATACCCCCTTCTCGGTTTCATGACCCTTCTTGCAATCAACATGGTTGTCTGCGGCATCGAGGTGTTCACGAGGAAGGTAAAGCTGAAAGGATTCATCGAGACTGCTTCACCGCAGGTCCTGCATCTGGGAGTACTATTCGTCCTTCTCGGCCACCTGGTGAGCGCGGAGTCTGGATATAAACAGGATGTTCCCCTGGAGCTCCACGAAACCAGGGAAATACAGGGTCGCGCGCTGAGGCTCGACGGCATCGAATTTCTGCATCTCTACGGCGAGGATTCCACCCGTTCAAGAGTGAGCCTTGCCCTGGACGGCAACACCTTTGTCCTCGGGCCGGCGGAACCGGCATTTTACCGGGGAACGGAATATTTCATCAAGTCCGCGCAGCAGGGGAAGAATAAAGCCATTATCGGGCTTGTGTATGATCCCGGAGTTTTATTTGAAATCATCGGCGCGATCGCCTTTGTTATCGGTTCCGCGGGTCTTTTTTCCATGCAATCGGCGCGACGCTGAGGTATAATGTCGCAGGTCAATCAGGAGGAGCTTGTATGGCAAAGAGCATCATTATCGGCATTGTTCTCGGGTTTGTCGGGGGAATTCTGTTTTCAATACTGTATTTCGGAGAGACGCAGCTGAATGCTCCCATGGCGTATATTCATGAGTCCTCGGGCGCGTTGCTCGGCCTTCTGATCGGATGGATTGTCGGGCTTCATAATAAGACAAAAAAAGGAGCGGCTTGAGATGCCCGGCCGGTCGTTTCTCACGACGGTTTCCGCGCTTTTTGTCGCGTTGTTTATCGCGGCCTGTTCCCGGGGGCTTCCTCCCGAGTTCGTGGCGCCGGACTTCACCGTCGAGGACATGTTCACCGGCAAAGATATACATCTCGCTGATTACAAAGGCAGACCGGTTTTGGTCTACTTCTTTGCGAGCTGGTGAAAGCGGTGCAATGAAGAGATCCCTCTGGTCCAGAGGGTGGAAGAGCAGTATAAGTCAGCGGGTTTGGCGGTCATCTGGATGGGGTTCCAGGACAGAAAAGAGAAAATCAGGGAATTCATGTCGAAACACGGGGTCCTGTCCTCCGTGGGGTTCGATGAACGCGACAGAATATCGAAGAAGTACCACGTGAGCTACGGGGCCGGCATAGTCATGATCGATAAAAACGGTATTGTGAAGAAGAGGGTGCCGAAGGGCTTTTCAGAAAAGGCCCTGCTTGATGCGCTCGGGTCCGTTGTCGGCGGGATGGACGTGAAATAGCAGGTATGGCCGCTCTCTTCATCACCCTGAGGGAAGGTATTGTATTTTTTCTGATACTCTTGCTGCTTATCGGGGTTTATCCGGAGCGCAAGAAATATCTGATCGTTTTTGCATTGACAGTAATATCAGCGGGCATCCTCACCACCTGGTTCAACTATCCCCTCACCGGTTTCCTTAAAAACGCATATTCGGGATTTCTTTTCTATTCTTTTGTGCTGATACTGTTTCTCTCTTTCGTATCAGGAAACAAACCCGTTTATCCTCTTCTTTGCCTTGCGCTTTCTCTTTTCATCCCTTCGGCCGAGCTTGCGTCGCAGGTCATCGATGCAGTGATGCTCAAGGGCGGCACGGTGCTTATCTTTGTTCTGGCGGGGACTCTTGTCGCGGTATTTCTCTTTATAATGGGACTCAGGACGCTGCCGGGGCTTGATCTGTCGAAATACTTCGGCAGGGACGGGGTGTTTGTTTTTATCTCCGCCATCCTTTTTCTTTTCGGCGGAGTGAAGGAATTTGATAATTCTTCCGTGGTTTCGGCGCTCCAGCATGGTTTGTCCGTATTTTTATCTTCTTTTATCCCCTTCCTCAATGACCTCCTGCTTATTCCCCGGGGCGAAACACTGGTGACGGACTTCGGCGGCATATCAGGATATCTCGCATCGCAGCGGACGGCCATGGCGGTTACCGCGCTCATATTGTTTTTGCCGCCGCTCTTCGTATTCCTCAAGCTGCTTCGGACACGAGAGCCGGACACCGGTGGACTCGAAAAAAGCGCGGAGCGCAGAAAGGCCCTGTTTTTTTATCGTGACGAACTCCTCAAGAAGGGCATACCACTTCTTCTCTCTTTGTCGGCGAGCGTCATATTGCTCCATCTCGCAAATCTTGCGGAGCGTCCCACCTACGACCCGGAACCATCCCCGCTCGTTACGGATGGCGATATGCTGACCATTCCGCTCAAAGACAGGCTCGGCGATATCTCCGACGGCAGAATGCGAAAATACTCTTTCCTGCATCAAGGCGAAGTATATCGCTTCATGGTCGTTATGAGGCCGGACGGGGCAGTCGTCGCCGCTCTCGATGCATGCGAGGTTTGTCCTCCACGCGGATATGTGCAGCGGGGAGGGCATGTTATCTGCATTTATTGCAATACCCCCATCCCCCTGCAATCGATAGGGCGGGCAGGTGGATGCAATCCCATCCCTCTGCGGGCCATGGTGAAGGGGGACAGTCTCCTGGTGGGCAAAAGCAATGTAATCGACGCCTATAAGGAAGTGGCGGGCGGGGAACGCGGGGAGAGGCTGAAATGAAAATGATGAGACTATTCATATCAGGGCAGGCAACGCTCGCGTTTGCAGCGCTTTGCTCTGGCATCTATGCGTATTTTATGCTCTCTTCGAACGCTTCCTGGGAGGGAGTGGTCCCGCACCTGCGTAACAATCCGCTGGTGACAGGAATAATATCGGCATCCTGCGTTCATTTTACGGGCAGAGCCGCGGACGGGCTGTTCCGGGGTAAAGTTAAAAACATTCCCTCCTCGCTTGTATTTCTTTCCATGGCGGTGCTTATTGCGGGATTGTATCTTTCGATAAGCCACAGAAAAGCGGAAAAAGAGAGGGTGAGTCTTCACGAAGCGACCCTGAGCGGATTGAGGGTGGTTGATATAAAAATGAATTTGCCGCGCGATGTGCTCGTGGTTGGGGAGAGCGCGGACTTTAAAATTGATAATGTCGAGGTGGTCGTCGAGGACCGGGGAGAGAAGAAGACCCTTAAAGCGTATCCCTTTGTAAAAACGAGCGCGGGGTACGCCTATATAAACGATGCGGGCGTATCCTCCGACCTTAAGCTTACCGTGGAAGGGAATGAACAAACAATATACCTGTTCCGACTTTTCCCGCCCGGCAGGACCGAGTCCTTACAGGCGACACCCGGCTACAAGCTTGAGGTTTCGCTCTCACCCGAAAGGGAGTTCAAAAAGGGCCGCCTGGTTGCAAGACAATATAGTCTGGTTACGCCTCAATACCGGACAATAATCAGAAAGGGGAATGCGATCGTTGTTGATACGGTGCTGGGAAATCACCAGGGGGCCGGAAGCGGCACGGTCAAGCTGCAGTATGGAGAACTCCGAAAATGGGTTGAATTGATCGTGGTGAAGGACCACGCGCTTTTTATGCTCTATGCGGGCGTCATCGGCCTGTGCGTGGGAGTCTTTTTTCTGCCGATGGAAATGTATCTCCATTTCAACTCGTGATGCGCTTCATCAAACAGCGCTGCGTTGAAGTTCCTTCGCTTTCCTGCCGAGCCTGGACCAAAGGAACAGTCCCGTGCCGACCAGGAGGGTTATGACAATATGCTTTATGATGACCGCGATAAGCTGGAGGTCTCCCGCTGCCGAGGACCATTCGTATTCGGTATAAAAATATACTCTCGGCACACCACCGACGATAATCCAGATCAACGAATTTTTGGCTATGCGGGCAATTCCATGGTAGATATTAATGAAAAATGTTTTTGCTTCAGCGGTCGCCGGCGAGGGGTAATCCGCCTTCATGATCCACATGGCAACGCCGCTCACTGCCAGAAGCGCCGCGGCGATATCGTGTGAATAGTTGACGCTCATGATTACGACGGTAACCATTGAATTCATGGTTTGATACTACCGGCCTTTAAAGATAAAGTCAACCGATTTTGGACGCAAAAACCAATGTTTCAGTAACCGGGGGCGGCGGTCCATTCGCTCTGACGCGCAAACGCGCAGATTGTGCAGTGATGATACAAGGTTATGTGCCTCTCCCGGAAGCACGTTCGTTTTCGACGGCTATGCCGGGCGCTTAGGGGCGCGCGTCTATCGCTCACGGACCGCCGCCCCCTCCGGAGAGAATTTTGTCTGGCAATCCATTCGTTGATGTCATATAATGGTGAAAATAAATAATATTGTTTTAACGTTGAAGCTGGTTTTCCGCGTCCGCGCGGATGATATTCAGGGACAATGAGCGCGAAGAAGATACTTTTCATAACACCTCCGTACCATGCGGGGGTGGTCGAGGTTGCGGGCAGCTGGGTGCCGCTTTACCTTGTATACCTTGCGGGCGCGGCCCGTCACGCGGGCTATCAGGTCGCCATATATGACGCCATGACCAAGAACGTCGGCTATCCGGAGATCGAGCAAAAGATCCGGACATACAAACCCGACTTTGTGGCTGTCTCGGTCATTACCTGCACGGCGCCTGACGCTACTCTGATCATCGAGCTGGCAAAGAAGATTGATCCCCGGATAAGGACCATTCTGGGCGGTGTGCACGCCACCTTCATGTACGAAGAAATGTTCTCGTCCACGTCCGCGCTGGATTTTATCGTTCGTGGAGAAGGGGAGAGGACCATTGCGGAGTTGCTCCAGGCCGTCACAAAGAACGAAGACCTGTCAAAGGTTAAGGGGCTCGTGTACCGGCAGGGCAATGCTCTCATGGTCACCCCGGACCGTCCTCTCATGGAAAAGTTCGACAATCTGCCCATGGGTTGGGACCTCCTGGACTGGAACGACTATCACTATTACATTATTCCCGGATCGCGCCTCGGCGCCGTGGACACGTCGCGGGGGTGCGACAAGGAGTGCACGTTCTGTTCTCAACAGAAATTCTGGCTGCGCAAGTGGCGTCCCCGGAGCCCCGAGGACATTGTGCGGGAGATGCTTCTGCTCCGGGACACGTACGGCGTGAATGTGGTGCTCCTTACCGACGATTATCCCACGCCGGACCGTGAGCGGTGGGAGAAGTTTCTGGACCTCCTTATCGAAAAGAACGTGGGGCAGTATATTCTTATGGAGACGCGCGCCGCGGACATCATCCGTGACGAGGACATCCTGCATAAATACCGGAAAGCCGGAATTATTCACATATACGTGGGCACCGAGGCCACGGAGCAGAAGAGCCTGGACTACATTAAAAAGGACCTGAGCCTCGAAGAGTCCAAGAAAGCCCTGGCCTTGTGCAGAAAGCACGGGATCATCACCGAGACCTCCATGATACTCGGGTTCCCCGACGAGACCGAGGACTCCATCGCCCGCACGCTTGAGCTCGCGCTGGAATTCAATCCCGACATGGCGCACTTTCTGGCCATCGCGCCGTGGCCCTACGCGGACATCTACAACGACCTGAAACCGTATATTGCGGTCACCGACTACCGGAAGTACAACCTGATCGACCCGATTATCAAACCTAAGAACATGACGCTCCAAGAGCTTGACAAGGCGATTGTGGATTGCTATCGCGCCTTTTATATGACCCGGTACGCCGAGATGATGCTCCAGGAAAAGGACGAGTTCAAAAAGAAATATATGATCACCGCCATGAAACTTATGATGAGCAACTCTTTCATCAAAAAGAAGATCGGGGCCACCATGGGGGAAATGCCGCCGGAGGTCCGGAAGATTATCGAGGCTGTCGAGGCGTAACGTACCGTCACAAGGTTTTTCGTCCATGGTTCTATGAACGACAATGAAATGAAATCCATGCTCATTGAGTATATGGGCAATGGATTCCTTGATAACATTATCGCCCTGTTCAAGCAGGACCCTTCCCTGTACCATTTCCTGCCCGATATGCTTGAACACGAGAACCTGCGGGTGCGGCTCGGCGCCACGGCGCTTGTCGAGGAGCTGGTTACGGGACATAGGGAGGAATTACGGACTGCCGTGCCGGGACTGCTGCTGCTCCTCGGGCATGAAAGCGCGACCACGCGGGGAGATGCGGCGAATGTGCTCGGCATTATCGGGGACCGGTCAACAGAGGGACCGCTTCGCGAATTACTGGGCGACGGCAACGCGCAGGTCCGGGAGCTCGCGGGCGAGGCGCTTGATGCGATGAGGTTGAAACAATAAAAAAGGCGTGCTCATAAGAGCACGCCTTTGTAATTCTGAGGGAATATTATTACCAGCCGAAATTCAGAGTAGCAATATACCGTTTGTCCTTGTCCTGGCCGGCGTAAGCGCCAACTTCCTCGGTATACATGGCGCCAGAGATGGTGAAGAAGAGCAGCCGCAGGTCCGCTCCAAAGGTCGGAGAACCTTCGTACATGCCCGCCCGCAAAGCCATTTCAAACGGCAATATGTCGAACAGCTGAACTTCCATTCCGTACCGGATCCTTTTGGCCATGTCAGAGTCCTGCGTGTAAGCCTTGGTAACGTCGATATAATCGAGGCCGAGGGTCACCGACCGGAAGAAGGTCTCGGGGTTTATTGCAACGCCGATATTGACGGTCTGCGGTATTTTCCCCGCATCCTGGAAGTCGAGGTCTCCGATGTTCAACACCGAAACGCCGAGTGACGGCCTGAGCGCTGATTCAGGCGAGAATTTCCAGAGAATGCCCGCGTCAAAACCCACGGCGTCTCCGGTTTTTCTCAAATCGTCCTTAATATAAGTGTCGAGATCGTTCTCATGTTCAACAAGTTCACGCGCGGTAAAATTGTGTATGAGAGCTTCCCGGTGCAGTGATTTTAAGGTAAGGCCCACAAAAAACGTATCGCTGAACCCGGCGCTGAATCCGCCGATGCCGCCGTAGGTCGCATCGGCGTTCACTTCGAGCAAGCCCTCCGGGCCGAAGCCCTGGTGCGTTGAGGCGTCCATCCTGCCGCTCCCAATTCCGCCGAGGCCAAAGGCAAACCGGTCGTAGCTCTTGCCGATGGACGTAAAATCCGAGACCCTGATATGCAGGTTCTCACCGCGGTATTTTGCGAGCACATCGTTCATTGCCCGCAACTGGTCGTCGTCTGTGCTGCCGTCTTTATTCAGGTCCGTGGTGTCGAGCGCATCCTGGGCATCGTTGAGGAAATCAACGGAATTCTTTCCTACTTCAGCGCTGACGTTGATAAGGTTCACTTCCCAACCCTTGTCCTTCGGGATGTTGATCAGCGTGGCTGGATTGTAAAAGAGGGAATCCACTCTGCCGCCGATCGCGGTATAGGCGCCGCCCATTCCCATGGCCCGTGTGGACTTATAGAGGTAGGGGTATTCTCTGGATGTTGGATTCTGCGCGAAGGCGTTTAACGGCGCAATGCATAACGCCGCCATCAAAACAAAACCGTATACTGTTTTCATTCTGCCCGACATGTGTAAGCCCTCCTCTATAAATTACTGTAAGTTCGTTTGTAAGTAAGTTGCTACGTCCAGGGAAGTGCAGTTACTCGTGCATGCGGGGCACGGCGTCGTAACGCAACCGCAGCAGGCCTGCGCCTGTATGTCGGTGATCGCCTGCTGCACATCCGTACCCGTGGTCCCGGTGATTGAACTGCTCAGGGAAATCAGGGAACTGTTCAAAGACTCGTTCAATGCGGCAACAAGGTCAAGAGGCTGACCGTTCTGGGCGATGGGACACGGCCATTGGCTGCCGTCGCTGGCGGTGCAAAGGTCAGCGGTGGTGGTTGCCGGCGCGTATTCACCCGCGGCCGTCAATTTATACAAGAGTTTATAGTAGGTAGACGTGCCAGTTGGTATGCAAGCAACTGTAGTGCCAGTTCCAATAGGAGTTATATCGATTTTCAGTCCATCGTAAACAGTGGTGCCGGTTAAACTTGAAAAAAGGAGCGCCGTTGAATGCGTGACTGTTGCATACGTAGTGGTGCCAGTAGAGCAACTTGTGACTGCCGTGACAGGCGGGGGGGACGTGGTAAAGGTCGGAGCGCTCACCATTAGCGCGCAGGCGGTGGCGTCGGCGTCATCAGGCACGCCGTTTGAATTGCCGTCGCAGGCCGTATTCAGGTCGCCGTTCGCATCCAATATATTGGGTAGAACGATCTTGATGAGCGAGAGGCTTTTTACCGCGTCCACAAGGCTGACGTAAAACTGCGCATCCTTGTAACCGCTATTGCTGGGAGGGATGGATGAATATTGCGACTTTGCATCATCCATGTAGGTCAGCGAGGTTCCTGTCACTTTGCCCACCAGGGCTGTCATGTAAATATTCAGATCGTTCTTTGTTCCGGTGCTGCTCGTGGTCGAGGTTGAGATCGAGCCTGTCTCGCTGAAGTTATTGATCACGCTCTTGATGTCGAAGCCCGCCTTTCCGAAATAGGCCGCGCCTTTTTGCATGGCATTGGCGCATGAAGATGCCAACACCGCATCGTAATTTCCCTTGTCGAGGTTCAAGGTTGTTTCATGGAGACACGCCTCTGTCGAGTTTTTATCACTACTGCAATTTACCAAGAGTAGTGATATGCCTGCTGTTAATAGTAACCCGATAACCAGTCTATTCATACAATCCTCCCTTAACGTGAAGTGCATGCAAGGTCATTGCTGTTTTAATAATACATCAATCATAAAACATACCCTTTTAATAGTCAAGGTAATATTCACCTTTGAATTATGTTACGTCAATAAAAAATGTTTTACAGAAAGTTGTGACACCGTCGTCGTGTCTATTCTTATCGGAACACAGTCAATATTCTATAGGGATATTTCAATGCGCAGCGAACGGCCCGGCCATGGTCCTGAGCGCATGGGCGATAAGGACTCCGGCCAGGAAGAGCGTGCCGGTGATGCCGATGAACGTGATCAGGAAGTAAAACGCTTTTCTTGGGAAAGAATACGGGGCGTCTTTGATGGAGCGAAACAATACCAGGATGCTGAAACCCGTCCCAAAGGTGAAAAAAATCCATTCGATCATACCGCATGATATATCAACGCATATCTGCTGTCAAATATTTCCGGAAGCCTTGCGACGAGGCCATCAGGATTTTTTATTTGACAGAGACCTGCCTCTCCATTAATATTCATCATATCATGAAGCGTGACGCTGATAATACGGAAGAAGGATGGGAATACGGCGATATCTGGGAAAAGGGGTCGCCGGATGCGCCGATTTCCGGGGACGAGGTCCGCTATGTCGAGCTTCTGCGCGGCGACACGGGAATGGGGTTCGATGATTCGTCCCTGATGGACCTTGTGACCTTTCTTGGTTCGCGGGGCGTCCGTGCGACGTTCGATTCCTTTGCCCTCGGGATGGAGCCCGCGGCCATCAAGACCTACGTTCTCAAGGTGGAGGCGGGAAAAGAGGAGGAAGCGAAGGAGCATCTTCATGAAAAGTTTAACGTTAAAAGTCCGTAAAATCATAATAAGGAGCGGCGCATGGCTGAGGAAAAAGAAATAAAAGAGCTTGAAGAATCACTTGAGGCATACAAGACAAAGATCTCCCAGGTCAACAAGGCCACCCTCACCTGGGACAAGGACCTGATCTTTATCGGCCGCACGAACCGGGGTTATGAGGTGGAGTACGATGCGGCGCAGCAGTGGGGCTGTTCGCCGACCGAAACGCTTCTTCTTAGCGTGGCCGGGTGCATGGGGATCGACATGGTGTCATTCCTCAAGAAAATGAAATGCGAGATCAAAACATACAAGATGGACATCGTGGGAGAGCGGAACCCCACGCCGCCCCAGTACTACACCTCCATCGAGATGATAATTCAGGTAACCGGCACGGGGCTTACCGCGAAAAAGATCGAAAGGGCGATCTCGCTGTCGCAGGATAAATACTGTTCCGTATACCATTCACTCAGAAAAGATTTGAAGGCCAGTGTCAGCTACACTTTCGAGAATGCGGGTTGACCTCCCGGTTGTAAACTCAGCGCTTTCCAGATGAAGCCCTCTTCCCTGGCGCAGGAGGTCAGGCAAGGGGCCTTAGCAGTTTCATAAATATTTTGATTATCTATGACGGCCATTAGACTCCTCAAAAACGGCGCCCAGGCCTTTCCCTCGATGTTCGGGGCCATAGACCGCGCGGTGAGTTCCGTTTCACTCGAGATGTACCTTTTCGCCGATGACGAGACAGGCCGGGAGTTCCGCGAGCATCTCATTGGCGCCGCGAAACGGGGCGTCCAGGTCACGGTCCTTGTTGATGCATGGGGCTCGTGGAACCTTCCCGATACATTCTGGAACGGGCTACGCGCGGCCGGCGGCACGGTCCGCTGGTTCCACCCGCTGGCCAAGGGTCTCTTCTCATTCCGCAATCACCGGAAGCTGCTGCTCGTGGACGATCGCGCCGCATACCTCGGCGGCATAAATGTGGCGGATGAATATTACCGCGGCGCCGGAGGAACAGCGCCCTGGCGGGACAATGTTCTCGAAATCTCCGGCCAGGAGGCGGCGCGGCTCAGACTTTCCTTCTCGCGCATGTGGAAAAGGTCGGATTCCCCTCTGCGCGGGCTGATGCGCAGGCTGCGGCGCGAGCGGCGCGAGCGCGGTATTTTCGACGGCATGGTGCGTTTTCTCGAAAGCGGTCCTGAAAACCCGATGCGGCCGGTGCGCAAAGCCTACCGCCAGGTGATCCATAACTCGGCAAGAAACATCGACCTTGCAATGGGCTACTTTTATCCTCACGGCAGGATGATGCGCGCTCTGAAACGGGCGGTCAGGCGGGGGGTGCGGGTCCGCCTCCTGTTCCCGCAGAAGACCGACGTGCCCATGGCGCGCTGGGCCGCGCGGGGACTGTACGGCAGGCTGTTGCGGGCCGGGGTCGAGGTCTGGGAGTACCTGCCCTCGATGATGCATGCGAAGCTTGCCATCGCCGATGATATGGTGATCGCCGGGTCGGCCAACCTGGACATACGGAGCGGCAGGATAAACTACGAACTTGTGGCAGTCGTGAAGGACCCGGAGCTTGCGATCAGAGCGCGGATGGATTTCGAGGACGATCTGAAGCAGTCCGTGCGCATCGGCCTCGAGGATTGGCGGAAGCGGTCGTTGGTCCAGAGGCTCAAGGAACGATTCAGTTATTGTCTGCTCGCCCGTGCTGATATTTTTCTCGCGCGGATGGAAATGGCCAGAAAAATGAGATAGGCAAAAGGAGGCTCAAATGAAACTCAAAGGGACCAAAACCGAAAAGAACCTGCTCACGGCCTTTGCCGGGGAGTCGCAGGCCAGGAACCGCTACACTTACTTTGCGAGCGCTGCAAAGAAGGAAGGATACGAGCAGATTGCGGCGATCTTCCTTGAGACCGCCGAGAATGAGAAGGAACACGCGAAACGGTTCTTTAATTTTCTGGAAGGCGGAATGGTCGAATTCACCGCATCGTTCCCCGCAGGCCGCATCGGCACGACAGGCGAGAACCTGAAGGCCGCGGCCGAAGGCGAGAATGAGGAATGGACGAAACTCTATCCTGAGGCGGCCCGCATCGCCGACCAGGAGGGGTTCAGTGCGGTCGCGGAAGCGTTCCGCCGGATAGCCAAGGTTGAGGTACGGCACGAGAACCGCTACCGCAAGCTGCTTGAGAATATTGAAAAGGCAAAGGTCTTCAAAAAAGACGCACCAGCCCCATGGAAATGCCGGAATTGCGGATATTATCACGAAGGACCCGAAGCGCCGGAGAAGTGCCCCGCCTGCCTTCATCCGAAGAGTTATTTCGAACTTGCGGGAGAGAATTATTAATCCCTGTTTTCCAGTTGTAAACACCCGGGGGGAAGACGTATAATACTCACGCGCGAAATCTAAACGGAGGTGTATCGAATGGCAGAGACAGCGAATTGGAAGGTGACCACCGCCCCCACCTGCCCTCATTGCAAGGCCCAAATGGAGCAAATGGATTCGCGCCATCTGGACTGGGATTCCCCCTATCTATGGGTGTGCTATAACGACGATTGTACGCTGTTCAAAAAGGGCTGGAACCACATGATGGAAAGCGTAGGTCAGATGGTTTCCTACCGATTCATGATCCATCCCCAGAACGGCGAGACGGGCGTGATCCCGGCGTTCAGCCACGACTATCTGGCAAAGAACGGGAAACCGGCGAACCCGAACTACGACGAGGAATGATATTTCACCCACTCTGTGAAAGTGCAAAAGCCGGGACCTTGACAGGTCGCCGGTTTTTTTTTGGAGTGAGCTGTTTCCGACCACCCCGATACAAAGCTTGTGCAGGTACGCGGGAATTCCGCAGCCTTCGGGTTGCGGCTGATATTGTTCCTGATGGCGATTGGGAACCGCCACCGCTCGCTCCCGAAGTACCCGCCTCTGAAAAAACTTAGGGGCGCTGATCTTCCTGTTTCTATACCAGGCTGTCCACCCCCGGCTTGATCTTGAAATTCTTGATTTCCTCAAGGGTGAACACGGGTCCCTCTTCGCAGATCAGTTTCTCTCCGCAGAAACAGTGTCCGCACTTGCCCACGCCGCATTTCATGTGCGCTTCCAGCGTCGTGATGATCCGGTCGTCCGGGACGCCCATGAAGGACAGGTCGCGCATGGCGGCCTGGATCATCATATGCGGTCCGCAGAGGTAGGATGTGCAGTTTTTAAAGTCAACGCCGGCCTTGGCCAAGTGCTCGGTGACGAGCCCGGTGCAGCCCTTCCAGGATTCGATGTCGCAAACATCCACGGTCATGACCACATTTACGCCTTGCTCCATCCACGCCATCACCTCATCCAGGAACAGTACTTCCGCGGGGTTCCGCGAACCGTAGACGACGGCCACGGTCCCCTTCCTGCCCGATTTGATCCGGGTATTCACCATTTGATGAATAAGCGGTCTTAGCGGCACTAGGCCTATCCCGCCGCAGATAAAGAGAACGTCGCGGCTCCCGTTGATAGGAAACGGTCTTCCGTAGGGACCACGTATCATGATCGAGTCGTTGGCGTTGAGATCGTTTATTGCCGCGGATACACGGCCGACGGCGCGTACGCAGATTTCAAGGTCCGCGCCCTCTCCGGGCGTGGATGTGATGGAGATGGGTACCTCTCCCGCGCCGAGCAGGGAGACCATGATGAACTGGCCGGGCTGGTAGGTAAAGTTTTCCGGGAGCCTCAGCGAAAAGAGCTTTACGTTCTTTGCGAGCTCCTTGACATCCCGTATAATCGTTTTGACCGGCAGATAAATGTTTTTGGTGACCATAATCCTTCTTATTCCGTCAGTATTTGTTATAAGTAACAGCTTCTCAAAATGGCAATAAATTTTCTCGCAAAGCTCGTAAAGCCCGCAAAGAAAGGTCGAATCCTTGGTTTTTAAAAAACGGAATTTAAGATTTTTCTTGCGTCCTTTGCGAACTTTGCGAGAGACGCCTTTTGGATTTGCTTCTGGTTCCGGCCTGTCCGGGTTAGGAAATTATCAATTCCCAGTACAGGCATAGAAAATGACGGCGAGAGATGGTTCTCTGCATCCTTCGTTGTAATACGGATTTTGCTCATCTCTCTTCCGTTTGATCCAGGCCCTTGATCCTTAGCGCGACGGTTGCCATGTCGATTGTGCCGGGGCAGGAAATAGCGCAACGGCCGCAGCCCACACACCCGAACGCCCCGAACTGCTTCGGCCAGTGCACGAGTTTGTGATGGAACCATCGCTTGGTCCTGTTGATCTTGTTCTCCGCCGGCGCCACGCCGCCTGCCATGCGCGTGAAGCCCTTGAACATGCAGGTGTCCCATATCCTGATCCGCTTTCCTGAATCGGGACCCACGGGCCGGTCCATGACGTTGAAGCAGGTGCAGACCGGGCAGTTGTAGACGCAGCCGCCGCACTCGAAACAGCGGAGCGCCACCGATTCCCAGAACCCGTCGCTCACCGCCCCGGCAAGGATCTGTTTTCGCACCTGTTCCAGGCTCACCCGTTTCTCGAAGCGGCTCTGTGACGCGAGTCTAACCTCGTAGAGATCTTCACTGTCCGTCGCTTTTGGCTCGGTAAAAATGTGCTGCGTGTTTTTGACCAGCTTCTCTCCGGTCTCCGAACCCGTCTCGACAAGAAAACGGTCGCCGAGATCTCTCAGCTGCAGGTCGAAGCCGCTCTTCAAGAAAGGTCCTGTGCCGAGGCCCAGGCAGAAACAGGTGGGGTCCGGCTGATTACAGGCAATGGCGATTGAAACAGTATTCCTTCTGCGGGCTGCATAGTACGCATCCTCTTTTTTCCCAAGGTAAAAGAGATCGAGGATCCTAATGGCCGACAGGTCGCACGGCCTGAGGCCGAAGATGATGCGCGGCCGCCTGTTGAACGCCTCCTCGATTCCTTCCTCGGACCAGCAGAAGAGCTGTTCCATCTGCGGGAGCAGGAACTCCCTTGGCGAAGGCATGAGGGCCGGGCCGTCGAGAGCGGTCTCGTGCATGCGCGAAAGCTCGGTCAGCACGATGTCCCCGGACACGTCCCGCACGGGCGCGATCAGTTCGTGAGAGGCCTTGAGACGACGGAGCCAGAAGGAGAGATGATTTTTGTTTAAAATGTATTGATTTGACATATTGAAGCCCGATGCGCCTTATCGTTCCTCCGGCGGAATATAAAGATCAAGGCCGATCCGCATGCCTTCCTTGTAACTCATTGCCGGCGCCGGCCTGGTGCCGGGCTTTTGTTTCACCGGCTCCACCGCGGCGGCGCAGACCTTGAATTCCGGGATTTTTGCGTTCGGATCCACGGCATTGATCGTGAGCACGTTTGCCGCCGCCTCCCTGAAGTGGAACGGGATGAAGATGATTCCTTCGGGCACCGTGCCCGTCACCCTCGCCTTCACCTCGATGCTGCCTCTTCTCGATTTAACCCGTACGAGCTCGTTTGGCCGGATTCCAAGACGTTCCGCATCTGTCGGGTTGAGTTCCACGGTGCATTCAGGCTCCTCGCGTTCGAGCGTTGCGGTCCTTCTGCACATGGTGCCGGTGTGGTAATGAAAATAGCTTCGGCCCGTGGTCAGGATGAACGGGTACGTATCGTCCGTGGGCTCCGCCGGCGGGCTGAATTCAACCGGGATGAATGCGCCCATGCCGCGTGTGAATTTTTTCCGGTGCAAATACGGCGTGCCGGGGTGGTCCATGCCGAAACAGGGCCACTGGAGCCCGAAGCCCGCGTCGAGCCGGTGGTGCAGGATGCCGCCGTACGACGGCGTTAAAATGGCTATCTCCTCCATAAGCTCGTGGGCAGCCCGGTAGTCCATGGGATAGCCCATGAGCTTCGAGAGTGAGCAGATGATCTCGTAGTCGGACTTTGCCTCGCCCGGAGGCTGCACGGCCTTCCTGATCTTCTGCACCCGCCGTTCGGTGTTCGTGTACGTGCCGTCCTTTTCCGCGAAGCTTGCCGCCGGAAGGATAACGTGCGCGTATTCCGCGGTGTCCGTGGGGAAGATGTCCTGCACCGCGAGGAAATCAAGTTTTGACAGCGCTTCCCGCACGTGCGCGGAGTCGGGGTCGGAAATTACGGGGTTCTCTCCCATGATGTAGAGGGCGCGGATCTTTCCCTCGTGAATCGAGTCGATCATCTCCGTCAGAGTAAGTCCCGGCTTGTCCGGCAGGGGCCGCGACCAGGCGAGCTCGAACTTTTTCCTGGCAACAGGATCAGTCACTTTCTGGTATCCGGAGTACACGTCCGGCAGGGCGCCCACATCGCAAGCGCCCTGGACGTTATTCTGGCCTCTTAGCGGGTTGAGCCCGGTCATGGGCTGGCCGATGTGCGCGGTGAGCATCACCAGGTTCGCGCAGGAGCGGACATTGTCAACGCCCGTGATGTGCTGCGTGATGCCCATGGAGTAAAAGAGCATGGAGCGTTTTTCCGAGGCATAAAGCCTCGCCGCCCTGCGGATATCCTCAGCGGGCACAAAGGTGATGCGTTCCGCGACTTCGGGCGTGAAGGCCATGACGCACTTTTCGAATTCGTCGAAGTTCTCGGTCCGTTGCCGGATAAAGGGAATGTCGACGAGCCCCTCGCTGATGATTACCTGCATCATGCCGTTCAGCAGCGCCACGTCGGTGCCGCTCTTGTGCCTCAGGTGGAGTCGGCTGAACTGCGCGATCTGGGTGCGCCGGGGGTCGGCCACGATTACGACAGCCCCCCGGTCCCTGGCGTCAAGCATGTGCATGCCGATCATTGGGTGCTGCTCGGTGGTATTCGATCCGATCACGAAGATGATGCGTGCATCCCTGATCTCGTCGATGGAGTTGGTCATAGCGCCCGAGCCGAAAGCAGCGGCGAGTCCGCCCACGGTGGAGGAGTGGCAGAGCCGGGCGCAATGATCCACATTATTCGTGCCGATGGCGGCCCGCGCGAACTTCATGAGGGCAAAATTGTCTTCGTTCGTGCATTTGGCGGAGCCAAGAATGCCTACTGAGTCCGGCCCATAGGTGCTTTTGGTCTTAGTGAGACGGTCCGCGATCACCCCCAGGGCCTCTTCCCACGAAGCTCGTCGGAAGGCGGAGCCTTCCCTTAGCAGGGGAAACTGCAGACGGTCGGGGTGATGAACGAACTCATGGCAGTTCCAGCCCTTCACGCAGAGTGTTCCGTGATTGACAGGGTGGTTCCGGTTGGGCGAGACCCCCGTTATGACGTTGTTCTGCACGTGGAGATAGAGTCCGCAGCCGCAACCGCACCAGGGGCAGGTGGTGGAAACCTTATCCATGGGCATATTATACACGAATGCGCGATAAAATGGCCTTGATTCTTCGATTGACAAAATCCAACCGCGGGGATACATTAGCATATCCCGGCGGACCGTTTGTCAAAAACAGCCTGCGGGCGGCATGCAACGCAGGCGAGTTCACAACGTCAATATACAGGGAGATATGAAGGCATTTCGCAACATGAACATGAAGGAGGAAAGGAGAATTATAGTTCTTTCCGTGGTAGGAGGGTTGTCCCTCTGGGTCATCGATGCGCTGGTTGACTCCTTTGTGTTCTCGCGGGATGCGTTTTTAAATTCACTGATCCTCAACCCCGGCGTGCATGAAATTTACTTCCGGTCATTGTTTTTGCTCGGGTCCGTCATGTTCGGTGTGATGTTTTCCCGGATATGCATAAAGCGGAGTCAGGTGGAACAGGAATTGCGAATTGCCATCGAAAAGAGCATGGAGGAAAAGGAAAAATCCGAGGCGATCATCTCGGCCATCGGAGACGGCATCAGCATCCAGGACACTGACTACCGCGTCAGGTATCAGAATACGGTGCACCAGAACCTGGTGGGAGGAGACAAAACAGGCGAATTCTGCCATCAGGCGTATGCGCAGAGCGAGCAGCGCTGCCCGGGATGCCCGGTGGCGCAGTCCTTAAAGGACGGCTCCATCCATGTTCTTGAGAAGAAGATGCCCGGAACGCCGGAACGATACATCGAGATCAAGGCCTCGCCGCTGAAAGATTCGACGGGAACGATCGTCGGCGGCGTTGAAGCGGTCCGGGATATCACTTCGCGCAAAAGGGTGGAAGAAAGGCTGCGGCTCTTTTCCTGGGCCATTGACGAGGCAATGGACGGCGTACAAATCGTCGATCTCGACGGCCTAATCACCTATTCCAACGACGGTATTAAAGAGATTTACGGCTATACCGCGGAAGAGCTTAAAGGAAAACTCGTCAATGATATGAATGCGGACAAGGAATTCGCGGGCAGGGTGATCCTCCCGGCCTTACAGAAGACGGGCCATTGGAGCGGAGAGATAATGGTCCTTCACAAGAGCGGCAGGGAATTCCCCGTATGGCTCTCCGCGGCCGTCGTGAAAAACGAACGTGGCGAGCCTATTGCCATGGTGGGCATCAATCGCGACATTACAACCCGGAGAAAGACGGAGGAAGAACGGGAAAAACACAGCGGTGAGCTTGTTACTCTGGTAGCGGAACGGACCGCGGAATTGTCCATGATGAACGACGCGCTGATGCGGGAAATGGACGAGCGCAAGAAAATGGAGGAAGAGCTTCTCCGGGCGCAGAAGATAGAATCGATCGGAATTCTCGCGGGCGGGATTGCGCATGACTTCAATAATCTCCTGTCCTCCATAATGGGCAACATCTCACTGGCCATGCTGGACCTGAAAAGCGGCAGCGAGGCGCATACGCAGCTGACTGGGGCCGAGAAAGCCGCGCTCAGGGCGCGGGATCTGACCCAGCAATTGCTGACCTTTTCCAGGGGCGGAGCGCCGGTTAAGACGGTGACTTCAATCGGCGAACTGCTCAGGGAGTCGGTGGGCTTTTCCCTGAGAGGGTCGAAGGTGCGGTGTGATTTTATCATTCCCAACGAACTCGCCCTCGTCGAGGTCGATCCGGGCCAGATGAGCCAGGTTGTCAACAATCTGGTCATCAATGCGGAACACGCCATGCCGGGGGGCGGCGTTATCATTATCCGGTGCGACAACGTTTCCCTCAAGCCCGGCGACCATCTTCCCTTAAAGGAGGGGGAGTACGTCAAGGTGTCCGTCCGGGACCACGGCACAGGAATATCAAAAAGCCATCTCCAGAATATCTTCGACCCCTATTTCACGACAAAACAGCGGGGGAGCGGCCTTGGCCTCGCCACCACCTATTCTATCATGCAACGGCACGATGGTCTCATCAGCGTAGAGTCAGAGTTGGGCGTCGGTTCGACCTTTTACCTCTATCTCCCCGCGGCCTTGAATCAGAAGATGGCGAAAAAGGCCGAAGAAGTAAAATTGTACCGGGGTGAAGGGAAGGTCCTGGTGATGGATGATGAGGAGGAAGTGAGGACGACCACCGGGGACGTGCTTAAGAGGCTCGGATACACGGTCCGGTTCGCGGTGGACGGCGCGCAGGCAATTGCGGCGTACCAGGAGGCCATGAATTCGGAGGAGCCGTTTGCCGCGGTCATCATGGACCTGACGGTTCCCGGCGGGATGGGTGGCGGTGAGGCAATTAAGGCGCTGCGTAAGATCGACCCGAAGGTAAAGGCGATCGTATCGAGCGGCTATTCGAACGACCCTATCATGGCCGATTACCGGAAATACGGATTCGGCGGCGTGGTGACAAAACCGTACCGGATCAAGGATCTCAGCAGGACGCTGTATGAGTTAATCCAGTCGCCGATTTAACAACGGGATATCTTGCCGCGCATTTGGTAATTACAAAAACAAAAGCTGATGGAAAAAGGGAGAAACAGCGGCGAAATGAGGATACAGCAATCATGACACAGTCGTAAAAGTTCTGCCTCACACAGAGCCACGAAGTCACAAAGAAGAAAACCCTTCATTATCAATTTTGTTCTCCCCGTTTCTCCCCTGTCCCCATTTCTCCCGACAGGTTTTGACGCGCTGAAAAGTTACCGTCTTTGTCCCGTTCCTCCGCCCCGTTTCAACGGGTGCTTCCCTTCCAAGGACGTCGCCTCGCCCACGCGGTGGATCTTCATCATGTTCGTGCTTCCTGCAACGCCGATGGGCACGCCGGCCGTTATAATGATGAGATCGTGCTGTTTTGCCAGCTTCTTCTTCAGCATGATTTTTTCCACGCTCATGATCATGTCGTCAGTTGTTTTCTGCGCCTTCAGGATCACCGGCGTAACTCCCCAGTAGAGCGAGATCCTTCTGGCCACGTGCGCAAAGGGCGTCGGCGCTATGATGCGCATCCGCGGACGGTGTTTCGAAACCAGGAGGGCCGATGACCCGGACTGGGTAAAAGGCACGATGGCCTGCGCCTGCTGCTCCTCGCCTGCGCGGCAGGCGGCATGGGCGACGCTTTCACCAAGGCCGGCCACGTCATCGTCCGGAGGCCAGGGATTGACCGACGTTTCTGCCTGCAGCGCGATGCGCGTCATGAACTCCACAGTCTGGACCGGGTAGTTGCCGACCGCGGTCTCTCCCGAAAGCATGACGCAGTCCGTGCCGTCCAGGATGGCATTGGCCACATCCGAGGTTTCGGCGCGTGTGGGCTGGGGGTTCTCGATCATGCTTTCGAGCATCTGGGTCGCAGTGATCACCGGTGTTTCAGCCCAGTGACAGGCTTCGATGATCTTTTTCTGGAGCAGAGGCACGTTTTCGGGCAGCATCTCCACGCCCAGGTCTCCCCGGGCGACCATAATGCCGTCGGCTTCGGAGATGATCTCTTCGAGGTTTTGGATGGCCTCGGGCTTCTCGATCTTGGCGATGATCGGAATGTCCGCTTTCAGCGATCGGATGAAGAGGCGGGTCTGCTGGATGTCCTTTGCCGTGCGCACGAACGAGAGCGCAATGTAATCCACGCCCTGCTCGACGCCGAACCGGAGGTCGTCGCGGTCCTTGTTCGAGAGCGAGGGAAGTGACAGCTTCGCGCCGGGAAGATTGACGCCCTTATGGCTCTTGAGCACGCCGCCGCGGATGATCTTGCAGGAGAGGGCGTGGCTGGTCTTTTTAACGACCTTGAGCTCCAGCCTGCCGTCGTCGAGCAGCACGGTGTCGCCGATTTTCAGGTCTTTGGTGAGCCGGGGATAGGTTATGGATACCTGTTCGCTCGTGCCGACGATCTTCTTCGTCAAGAGCATGATGGTATCGTTGCGTTTAAGCACAGCAGCGTCGTTCTTCATTTCGCCGACGCGCAGTTTCGGGCCCTGCAGGTCCTGGATGATGGCGATATGCTTTTCCGCCTTGGCAGCTTCGCTGCGGATCAGCCGGATGCGGTTGATGTGGTCTTCGCGCTTGCCGTGGGAGAAGTTCAGCCGCGCCGCATCCATACCCGCGCGGATGAGCTTTGCAATGACGGTGGGCGAACTTGAGGCCGGGCCGATGGTCGCGATTATCTTTGTACGTTTGGGCATGATATAAACCTCTTGGGGAGTCAGGAGTCAGAATACAGAATGCAAATAACAGAATACAGATAACAGATGACAGACTATAGACTGAAAATATTGCTGTAGCTTCAGTCTGACCTCTGTCTTCTGTTCTCTGTCATCACGGTTCTATCTTTACCAGCTCATACTTCTTCGTTCCCAGCCCAAGCCGCTCTGACTCATCAATCTGGACCTGCATGGGTCGAGGATTGATTTTGTATAGTATATCATCTCCATGGATTAATTTCTGGTCTTCCGCCGCTGACTGAGGCAGGGGAGGGGAGGCTTTCAGCATGTCAAGGGACGCCTGCTCAATGGCAACGATATCGTCGGATATCATGATGCCCTGGTCCTGGATGACGGGAACATCGGCCACGGGCATGCAATCGCACTCAGGCTGGATTTGAAGGAGAAAGTTTATATATACAACCTTGCCCTTTTTGAACGTTGAGAGCACGGCAGCGGCGGACTCGGCCAGGCTTTTCTGGAAGGTCACGTCGTCCTGGGGCATGATGAGAGCGCCTTCCTGGCATACCCGGCTGCACCGTCCGCAGTGCCAACAGCTGTTTTCGTCAAAGCTGAACAGGCCTTCCTTGAAGTCAATGGCGTGGAGCGGACAGATATTTTTGCACTGTTCGCAAAAGGTGCACAACTCGGCGTTCCACTGGAGACCCAACTCACCATGGCAGTGCATGCCGCCGCGCCCTTTTTTCCAGCCGTGCTCGCGATGGCGCGAGCTGACGCAGCCCATGGCCAGGTTCTTGATCGCTCCAGCATAGCCAGCGTTGATGTGACCCTTGGTGTGCGTGCAGACGACCATGGCGGGGACATCGTGGATCATCGAAGCTACGGCGATATCGCCGAGAATCGGCCCGGCCTTGACCAGGACGCTGTCCTTGCCATAGAGCCCGTCAGCCAATACGACAGGTGCTCCGCAGGAGAGATGGTTTAGACCGTTTTGGTTCGCGACCTCAAGGTAGTCGAGCCCCATTATTCTGACCGTGTCGGTAACAAATGGTCTGGCCCCGTTTTTTTTAAGCGCCTCGACGACTTTGCGGATCATGACCGGAGGGATGATGCGGAACGCGCCGTGAGAGCCCCAGTGAGTTTTGACCGCGACCCATTCCTTCTCGAAGCGCTCGGCAAACCGCATTTTCTCGAGCAACGCCTCAAGTTTTCCTGGCACGCTGTGGCGGTAATCCCATCTGAGTGTTCGTGCGGAGGAGAAGTAGACTTTCTGCATGGTGCGCCTCTCAATAGTATCAGAAGATGTCCCGCCTTATCGGCAAACGACCGATGTTACCCGGGATGAGACATTTTTAACTTATTGATCACCGCCTTCAGAATATCAGCCCTTGTTATGATCCCGATAAGCGTATTCCTGTCATCCACGACAGTCAGTCTTCTGATCTTCTTTTCATCCATGATCCGCACCGCTTCCGCGATGTTGGCATCCGGCCTGATAGTAAGCGCCGGAGAAGTCATAATGTCACCAACATGGTCTCCCAGCCTTCGTTCAGGAAGCGGCTCTCCCAGCATATATTTTAACAGGTCTTTGAAGGTGTGCTCCCTTCCCACTCCCACCATGGACAGAATGTCAGCCTGCGTGATAATGCCGACGACCTTTTGCTCTTTATCCACGACCGGGAGACCGCTGATATTTTTACTGGTCAGGATGTCCGCCACCTGCATGATGCTCTCGTACTTCGATATGGACAGAACATCCCTGGTCATCACATCCCGGACCTGCATCTCGAGCCCTATCGTTGATCGTATGTGCTTGCCGTTGCCGTCGGTATTTGCAGTTATCATGGCACGCTCCGCTAAATAAGTATTGTGGTCGTCGTCAGGATCAGTGAGCGAGAACAACAGTGGTCTTTCCGCTGAGCTCTTGTGTCACTCGCGCGAGGGTCTGTTATTTGCGATATATGTAAGAAATTGACGCGCCTGCTCATCCCCTGGGTCCAACCTGAGGGAGATTTCAAATTCATGAGAGGCATCATCAAAAAGTCCTCTTCCCAGGTAAAGAAGACCGAGATTAAAATGCGCTTCCGTATAGTCAGGCTTTATTTTTATCGCAGCCTTATAGCTTGCGATGGCATCATCGGAAAGCCCTTTCTTCCCATAAATGCTCGCGATGTTATAGTATAAATCTTCATCAAGAGGTCTCCAGTGCAATGATTTTTGAAATTCCCCCAGAGCCTCATCAAGCATATCATCCTTAAGATAAATAAGCCCCAGTTGGCTGTGGCCTCTTACCTTTTCAGGACTTTTGCGGACGATATCCTCCCATAATACCGTTGAATGCCGCCATACGCTGTTTCTCGCATAAGTAGCGCCGACAAAAATAATTGTTATCAAAACCAGCGCGGGAAGAAAGGCAATTCTCATTTGAAACAGACGGATCATGGCAGACTTTGGGCTGCGAGGAGACGCAGGAGCAACCCCGGCTCTTTGTTTCCGCAGAGCATAGCACCATACTGTCTCCATAGTTGAAGAGAACCTTCTCTATTTCCCTGGGCCAGATATCCCAGCATTCCTGAAACGACCGCATATTGAGTGGCTCCCTGGTGCAAAGGAAGACCATCCTCCAGAAGAGCCGCCGAGGCGCTAACCATCGCCTGGGCATTCCTTTTTCCCGCCGCCTTGAACAATGAAACCCACTTCTTCTCCACGGGGGTAAGTGCGCTGTCGCCCCGTCCCCTTTCAAGGGATTTCCAAACCGCGTCCAGTTCGGGCGATCTCAGATAAGGGACCATGCGAATGACCGTGTGGAACAGGCAGTCGAACCGGTTGTCCTGATTGAGGCCTGCGGCCCTTCCCTGAAAAAGGCTTCGTACCTGCTCCGCCTCCTGCCGCGCTTCCGGGGGGACATCATAGTTCAGGCTGAAGTCGCCTTGCACAAAATAATCGCGCAGACCCATGGCGCAATGGGCGGCTACGGACTTTGAATAATAGGACGAAGGGTTGACGTCGGTCTGCTCCCAGGCAAAGCGGGAGCCCATCAGCATTTCCATGGCAGGCAGCGCGTCATTCGCCAGGCCATGGATCTCCACTGCATCTGTTTTCAAAAAAAGAGTTCTGGCGGCGTTCTGATCAAGGACGGGGTAGTAATCTGAATTTGCCGGTATGGTATTTGTGTCCAGTAGTCGGCTTAACACAGTTTTATCGGCAATTTTGCGAATTTCGATGTCCTGAAGGGAACTAACGCCGATTCTCTTCAGCGCCGCCGCGATGGGCGGTATATTGAATAAAGAAGGATCCGGGTCGTCGATGGCGCCCTTGTTCCTGGCGATGATCAAAAGATTGGTGTCGTTTGTCGCATAAACGTCGAAATCAGAAAAACCGGCGGACACGGCCTTCAAAATGGAAGAGACCAGACTGATGTCTATCTCATAGAGCTGGACCCATTGGACAAACAGCCCTTTTTCCGTCAGATGACGGTTGATCAAACGATAAAATTCCGTTGAAAAGAGGGTGGATACTCCGCTGATCCAGGGGTTAGAGGGCTCCGAAATGATCAAATCGTATTGCTTGTTATGGATCGAAAAGAAGGCCTTTGCATCGTCAATATGGATGGCGCTGCGGGGGTCCGTGAAGGTCAATCTTACGCGGTCCCCGAATCCTTTCGCCGCATCCACCATGCATCGTTCTATCTCCACCGTATCGACATGCTTGAAGCGGGGGCTGCCCAGGAGGGTATGCGTCGTGAGTCCGGAACCCATGCCGATATTCGCAGCTGATTCGGCCTCGGGATGGAGCGCCATGGGAATAGCGGCGGCGAGCACCATGGTTATTTCATCAGCAGTCGGCTCCAGTTCCATCCCCGTAGTGATCCCCGCGTCGACTTTCCCGTTCGTACGAATATTCAGCAGGATGTCGTCCAGCATCGATAACGTGATGGTGGCGGTCTTGCCGTCCTGCTGATACAAAATGGCGCTGTTTTCCGGAGTGAGCAGGCCGGTATTGCGATACACTCCGGATGCCATTTTATACGGGTCGATTCGAACGAAAAAAATGGTTGCGGCGATCAGGAAAACGCACAATCCGGTTGTTGAGGCAATTCGGCCGTAGCTGCCGAGGCTGCCCGCGGTTTTCCACAACAACAGCAGGCCGAGAGCAATGTCGAGGCATGCTCCGAATGTTATGAGCCCCTTTAATCCAAGGAACGGCATGCCGACATGGACGGCGAAAAAAATGCCGATGATTGCGCCGATGGTATTGGCCGCGTAAACTGCCCCGATGCTTCGCTCGCCCTGTCCCCGGTCGATCAGGGAAAAGGTGATGAGCGGCAGGGTCATTCCCGCGCAGAAGGTCGCCGGCAGCATCACGGACAGCGCTATGAGATGACTGGAAAGATTGAACAGGGCGTATCCTGTCTCGGTCTTGCTGAGCGAGGCCATAACCCACCTCATGACATCGAAGGACTGACCGTACACCGGCAGCGTACCAAGGGCGAGAAGTCCCATCATGATTTGTACCGCGGCAAGGAAGCGTAAGGGGGCCGGAATACGGTCAATACGTTGTTGCAGCCACAGCGCCCCAAAGGCAAGGCCGAAGAGAAAGGCGCTGAGCATGAGCTCGAAGGCCCGGGTGGAACTGCCGAGGACGAGACTCAACATCCGTATCCAGCCGAGCTCATAGATGAATGAGGCTGTCCCGGTCAGCATTGAAATGCACAGCAGGAATCGATACCAGCCATATTTCGGCGGCACACCGAAATCCAAGGTTCGAGACTCCGGAACGATCGGATCAAAGCGCTGTTTTCTGACGAGCCGCCAGACCACCACAGCGAGGGACAGATTAATGAGACCGGCCACTCTTATCGTCCCCGGCATACCCATGTACTTAATGAGCAGAAATCCGCTGGCCAGGACCCCGATCGCTCCGCCGATGGTGTTGGCAAAATACAGGATGGAGATGCTTCTGCCGATGTTCTTGGGATACATGCGCGCAATGCCTGCGCTCATGAGAGGGAAAGGCATGCCGATCAGGATGGATTGGGGAAGAATCAACAACGCCGACAGCGTCCATTGATACGCATTGGCGACTGCGGGTGACCCAAGATGAGGAATGATCTCGGTGTAGGAAAAACGGACGATTTGGTCGAAGGCGGAATGGAAAACCAGGGCGAATATGCCGATTACAGATTCCACCAGGGCATATCCCAATAGCAGATTTTTCCAGCGGGCGGAATACCTGCTGCAGAGCCAGGCACCTAGGGCCATTCCTCCCATGTAAATGGCAAGTACGAGGGTCTGCGCATATGCGGCATGCCCCAGAAACAGTTTGACATAATGGGACCATATTGATTCGTAGATAAGACCGGAAAAGCCGGACAAAGAGAAGAGGAGAAAGAAGATTGTTTTTAATCGTACATTCATTTCACGTCAGGCCCTGCCTTTCCGCAATGTGGTCATGCGGTCCGCTGATCCATCTTCGCTTCGGCCCACTATATCACAAGCACCTTTCCGCATGCAAGGGGTCCGGTGAAATTATATTACGAATGAATCAGGGCTGCGGCGCGGTTTCATGTGGTTCGGGGTTAGTGCGGACGCACCGAGGGTTTCGCGGGAAAGTTCGTGTGTGGGTCGGGCTTTGCCATGCCGAGGGCCAGGACGTACGTGTTGCCGTCCCCCGGCTTCAGGGTCTGGTCCTTCCAAAGGAGGTTTATGACCCGGTTGTCGGGACTGTTTAAGGGCATGTGTTCCGGTATTGCCGAACTGCCCGCGAAGCCGTTGGAAAAGTAAACAACTGTTGGTGGATTGGAGAGCCATTCGATAAAATTGGCGTATCCTGAATAATCATGACGTTCTCCGGCAAGTTCATTTCCGATGTCCCAATATCCGGCAAAGCGGTGCTCGCCGGGTGAAATGTAGCCGGCGGATTGGTGGATTTCTCCGTCGGTCCAGCCTACATCGCCCGCCGAGTCGCCAAACTCTCCGACCCAGGGTTCGTCTCCGTATGACCAGTCATAGGTCAACGGCAAGGCCCCTGCATTTTTATAGCTTACGCGCACGATGATATAGTCGTCCCCGCTATTTTTGGAGACGGTTCTCTTCATAATTAGGTCAACGGGGGTTTGATCGTCGAGGGAAGTTTTCAACTCATGGAGGCTTTCGATGGTGATCTCCGAGAATGTCGATCGGATGATCCTGCTGCCGTGATACTCCCATTCCAGGGGGTCGATCTGAGCGCTTTTCCCGCGAAGAGACACCCCCTCATTTATCGTGCACCACAGATGGTTCCATCGGGATCCGTCATAGTAGGACATACCAGTATTGTTGCTGGTTTTCTTCCGCCATCGGTCAGTATCTCCGTAGGGGAGGTCTCCCCCGATAAAGAGGCCTTTAGGCGCTTTACCCCGCTCGACATGTCTTGCGAGGACAATGAGAAATTTTGTTCCATCCGGCCGTGTTTCCTTGATTATCCCGTGTCCATTTTTCCGGTCCCAAGTTGTCTCGATCAGCGGGTAGCCGATAACAGCACTCATGAGCCGTTCGGAAAGCCTGAAGAGCGAGCTTAAATCTATCATGAAGACAAGCTTGTCCGATTCGTCAAAGGTCAGGTCGTCATTCGACAGCTGTATTCTCCCGTTGTGGTCCTGTATATAGTACAAGACGGCATTGGACGAGGTAAGTCCGAATACTTTATAAAACATGACAAGCGATAAAAAGGACGAAAGCGTAAGGATGAGAATGATGATTACGGCCGAAAGGACTACTCGAAGTGGTTTCGATTGAATGGCATGGAATCTATTTTTCATTCTGCTTGCGTCTCCATACAAAACCCCATCAGACGATGAATGAACCAGTGACCGACTCACTGCGGGTAGATTTTTGTCTTGATGCAGCCAGGCTGATGGCGAGTAATAAAACATAACATGCAATTGCATGTTTTACAAGTTAGAAAAGGTGAATACCGTTAAAAAAGTTGCAAAATATAACAAGCTGAGATACAATAACAAAGTTTCCAAAATGATACTTAAGTCTGCTAGCACAAGGGTGACAAATTGTTCTTTACCGCTCCATCAAAAACGGGATAGTATCAATCCTTGAATGATCGTTTTACCCGGAGGCGGATGTTACCCGGCATGCAGATACCGTTCCGAATCCCCATGAGCATATTCTTATGGTAAAAAAAACTCTTTCCTTCCTCTCCTCGACAAAATTAATATGGCGTATTACGCTGGGGCTTTTCGCGTTTCTCGTACTTTTGTTTATCTCAATAACTCATTTTAATATCACTGGTGATTTTGAAGGACTCTATGTCCTGGAGTGCGACCGGGGACTGCTCTTTGATATAGACGATGACATCAGCTTCGGGGACGAAGCCCGATTGATCTTCAGGATGGACTTTGGTCCGATCAAGGACTATCTGCGAACCGGAGGTTTCAAAATAGCGGCATTCTACCATCACCCCGACGACGCTGATCTCCGCACCGTGTGGAGTGAACGACAGGGACGGGGATATGTCTTTGCCCATCTTCCCGGCAACAGGAGGTTCCTTACCTGCTTTGGCAGATACAGGGACAGCGACGGAATGATCCCCCAGGGACTTTTCGTGGGAGGCGGCCTTCCCTTCTCGAAACACGAGAATGCGGCAGTGACGCTGAACGAAACCGGTATGGCGTATTTTGACGGCGTTAAATGGCGTCACCTGTGGTGCAACACGAACGAGGCCATTTCTCCGGTTTCTCGATTTCAGAATATCCCTCTTACTCCGTCAAGCTGGAAGTTTCTGGGAAGCAAGGTCCTCGTTAATACCAGTACAAAGGTCGTCATCAAGAGCAGTCATGAGATTGATATTCCTGCAATGCACCTGCGCATAGACCGGTATGCGTTCTTCAAGGCGGGAGATGCCCACGTTATTCTCGCAATGATCATTAAAAATATCGGGCCGAGATGGGCCATGTATTTGTACATTTACGGCGATGAACCCTGGGTTGGAGATTACGGTTCTTCCGTTGGCAACGTAGGATGGGTCAAGGACCGGCTGTATCAGTATGAAGGCCGGGTGGACACCTCCCGATATTCCCATGCAGGCATGTATGACATTGGAAACACTGCCGTGCCGGGGGAGAAAGGGACATTTACCGGCATTGCGAATTTTATTGAATGGATGGGAGATGTTAATCCCGGATTGGTATATTTTTCCAACACCATCGGGCAATATTCCGAAGAAGCAAAAAAAGTTCCGCTTTCCGACAAGCTGAACAGGGTCCTCTTTCTCGAATGGGGACCAATGACCCTGGAGCCCAATCGTCAACACGTGTATATTCTGGGCCTCGGCATGGCCGGCATCGACCGGGAAACGGGCCTTCCTGTCAAGCCGACTGTGGACTTAAGCGACGAAGATCGGGAATATCTCAAACAGTAACGGAACTGAGGCCGGGGGATACCGGCTAATCCCATCCGTTCCTGCTTCTCTTTAGCAACAGTCTCAGCAGGCCGAACAGATTCAGTTTCCAGCCTGCGACCGGCCAGTCGAGTTCGTGCTTGTCACATAGCGAGTCAAGGGTGTTGAGGCTGAATATTTCCTCCCTCAGGCTGTCATCCACATTCGCCGGGTCGTTGATCTTTCCGTTCAGGGCTATCGCCCGCCTCATGTGTTCTCGTATTGCGGCCGCTTTTTTTGCGCTTATGACGCCGTATCGTTCCTTGATGTCAAGGAGTTTCAGTCCGCCATCGTAGGTGGCCCTCACGATATCGTTCCGAGTCATCCACAGCGTTTCGTAATTAAGCGTGAACTTCCAACTCGGCATGAGCATGGCCTGACGGTGCTCCCTGAGGGTCCGGTGGAAAAAACGGTAGCCGAATTTCCCCGGCTCCTCGAAGATGCCGCTGCCGGGATCGATGAACGGAGCGAGGGGGGCGATCATGGGAAGGACCCGGCCCCGGCCCCGACCCCGGCTCCCATTATTTCCAAATCGCGCCAGGAGGGAGCCGCAGTATTTCACCGTTTCCATGACCGATGCGTAGTCTTGCCGGGGAAGTCCGATCATGAAGAAAAGGTCGACCCGCTTGCAACCGACGCTGATGAGCGTTTCTATCATCTGTTCCAGGTCTCTGTTGTTGTAGTCCTTGCCAAAGGTTTTCCGCACATTGATGTCATGGGATTCGGGAGAGATCTCGACATTCAGGGTCTCAATGCATTCCGCCGCTTTTTTTATAAAATCAGCGGAAGGCGGTCTGAAAAACTCAATACAGATTTCATTTCTGATCCGGTGTTTCTTCACGGCATCAAGGAACCGCTCGCTGTACTCCCGCCCCGCCTGCAACAGGTCGCCGAGGACAATGACAGGGGCCCCCGTGTATTCCGATATCGCGTGGATATCTTCAGCAACGAGTTCGGGAGATCGGAAACATGCGTGCGATCTTTGACATACAGTTTGGAAGGCCGATACCGACCCACCACAGGTGCCGCAGTTATGGTTGCAGCCCCGGACGGAGAAGACTGCGGTGACCGGGTAGCTGAGCCAGTACTTGAACGGGACATAGCCCGAGGGGTCCCGATACTTGATCGCCATTTTCAGGAGATGAGGATAATTGAAATTAACATAATCGAGCTTGTCCGGTTTGAAGGTCCTCTCGTTCACCTTCATGCGTCCGGTTTCGTCTCTCCACACCAGGTTTGGCACATTTCCGTATCCGCTGCCGGCGCGTATGGCCTCCATGAGCAGGCGCAGGGGTTCTTCCGTCGATTCCCCGCATAAGACGAAGTCCACGAAGGGGTAGTCCCGCATAAGCTCCTCATGAAAATAGGTCGCGCTGAGCCCTCCGAGTATGACCGGCGTTTCCGGGTGATGTTTTTTAACCAGTTCTGCCAGGCTCAGACTTCCATCCACGTGGGGAAGCCAGTGGAGATCGATGCCGAAAGCGCGGGGGGAAAGCTTTGCGACGAACCTGGCGGGATCGAAGGAGCGGTCCTTCAGCATCTTGAGTGCAAGGTTCACAATCCTGACGGAGATGCCGTGCCTGGTCAGATAGTCCGACAGGGTGAGGAAGCCTATGGGGTAGATTTCAAAAATTGATGAAGACGGGACAACGTCGCTTACAGGGCCGAAGAAGAGGGGCAGTTCCCGGAATTTAAAGACGCTGGGCGGATGAAGAAGTATAAGGTCAGGGCCGTTCATGGGCGGGATGGAACTCCAAATACGCTTTGGGAACAGGCATCGGCGAGCTCTTCCTTGACCTCCTCCATGGCCTCAAACAGGGTGTCGGCGAACAGGTTCATGGCTTTGTTGAAGGGAGGCAGGAATCTGACGGAGTTGCTGAGCATTCTGGTTTCCTCATTATACAAATGGAGCAAGGTGACGATGGCGCCGCGAAAGTTTGTTGCGCTGTAGGTCTTCCTGACGGCCTCATCAAAGTTCGGTGAGTTCCCCCACTTGATAAGGATGTCTTCGACCGCCCCGGCCAGAAATACGATCCGCTCTTTCCGCACTGCGGCAATGTCCTCGTAGCGCACCTGGATGGCAAGGGAGGGGAGGGCGATCTTTTTTACGAAGGCCCTGTCCACATTCCTGGTTTCTTCAAAAATTTCCTCAATGTTAAGGGACCCGGATTTTTCCCCCACCGCGCAAGCCGCTGCAGCTCGCGTGATAATCAATCGGTCTTTTTCGATTTCCTTCATGACATTCGCGTCAAGGTACGTGGAAACAAACGGCAGCGTCGGGAGGGTGCGCCCGGTAATCCGTTCCAGACAGCGGTTCGAAAATGTGCGCAGCAGATCATCGTCTTTTTTGCACAGAAGGCCGACCTTATCCATCTTTCACCGCTCGATAGATGGTGGCCACCCCCATCGTCAGTGAAACCACGGTTACGCCGGAGAATCCGCACCGGGCGATAACTTGTTTGAACTCGTCCGGTGGATAAAAGGCATTGATGGACCGCGGCAGATACAGATAGGGTGCGGCTGTTTTTACCACCAGTTTCCCGAAAAAGGGCATGATCGTGAAGACATACCATTGATGGAGCGCCCGTAACCATTGCGCGCGCGGTAGCGTGAGTTCAAGGCAGACGAAGGTTCCCCCGCTCTTCAGCACCCGGCGAATCTCCCTCAAGGCGAGGATGGTATCGGGAATGTTTCTAATGCCGAAGGCCACGGTAACGGCATCGAAGGTATTGTCGGCGAAATGGAGGTCTTTCGCGTCGGAAAGATAGTAGGTGATGTTCCGGTGAGAGTCCCCGGTTTTTTTCTTAGCGCGATCGAGCATCTGTTCGCAGAAGTCGGCGCCGACGACCGAACCCCCCGGGCCGACCTTTTTCGAGAGCAGGAGCGCCGTATCCCCCGTGCCGGTGCAGACATCGAGGACCCGTTCCCCCTCACGGATGCCCGAGAGGTCAACAGTTTTATTCCTCCAGAATCGGTCAAGCCCGAAGCTGAATATCCTGCTGAGCATATCCACATGGGGCGCCACGGTCGAGAAAATATGCTGTATGAACCGGTCTCTCTGTTGTAATGACATCTTAATATACGAACTGCCCAAATATGATGAGAATAAGCAACGCAAACCCCGCCAGGACCAGGGCAAAACCAAAGAGAATGCCGGCATCGGTGAGCCACGCAGCCTGTTGTTCCGTGGTGCGCTGGTCAAGGCTTTTTGTCTCCACGAGCCGTTGATATTCAAGGGGCCGTTCATTCTTAAACTCTTCGAGAGTGAGGCTGCCGGTGAAAATGACGGGATCCATGGGGAACTTTTCCGGCCGCAGATGCGTGTTGAAGAAGTGGATGGTGAAGATAAAACCCGCGGCGAGGAGCGCCTCGTCACTGTGGATGACGGTCGCTATATTAAACACCCAGCCCGGAAAGAACCGTCCGAGGAACTCGGGGAACCAGAGGAACAGCCCTGAGACGCCGATCATACCCACGCCCCAGAATACCGCAAGGTAATCGAACTTTTCCCAGTACGTCCACCGGTCCATCCGCGGACGCGGACCCATGCCTAAAAACCATCTTATATTTTGGTACAGGTCCTCGAGGTCCTTGAGCCAGGGGACCATGGATTCCGGGCCGATGATGTTGAAACGGAACTTCCTGACAATGGCGATGTCGTATATGACGTAGCCGATATGGGCAAAAAAATATCCGAAGGTGACGAGAGCGCATATCCGGTGAATGAGGCCGGCAGCATGGTAGCCGCCGAGGGCTTTCATCAGCCATGCGGCCCAGGGAGCGGCGGAGTACTTAAGCGGCATACCCGAGGCCACAAGCCCGATGAAACTGACAGCGACGACTACGTGGAGCGCACGATGAAAAGCATTGAACCGCCGTATCAGCATGCTATGTCCCCCCTTTCTTTTTCAACCGCTCTTTCAGTGAACGATAGGCCCACAGGAAGGTGTGGGCAAAGAAGAAGGTAAACACTCCGATAAGGAGTACTGTCATGAAGAGGTAGGTATAGTAAAGCACGGGGAATTTTGCACGATTGCTTTCATCGGCATGTGCGTAATATTTTGTGAAGCCCGCTGAAGCATGCGGGTGGCATTTCCCGCATGTGGCCGCGATATTTTCCGTTGAGAGAGAAGAAGCTTTGTCCATCGGCGACAGAATCGTGTGCGAACCATGGCAGTCAGAGCAGCTTGCCATGGTGGAATAGCCAAGCTGGGTCACCTTGCCGTGAAAAGTCTTCCGGTATGCGCTCATTTGTTCCGCATGGCAGTTTCCACACTGTTTTATCAGCGCGAGTTTCCACTGCGCATCGTCTGTCCGTGGAACGAAATGTTCCAGATGACAGTCAAAACAAGTGGGCGCGGCGGAATTGTTGCGGTCAAAAAGCGCTTTGGCGTGAATGCTCCTGCCGTATTCCTCGAACTGCTTTGGATGGCACTGACAGCAGAGTTCGGGTATTTTCCGTTTTGAAGTGGCGGAGCGCGTGTCTTTTGATGGGAAAATAGCGTGGGACCCGTGGCAGGTCTGACAGGTCGGTGCGGTGATGTTCCCGGCAACTGACGCGCGGCCGTGAACGCTCATTTTGTACTCACGGGCCTTAACCGACGGCGCTCCATCTCTGCCGAGGAAATGGCAGATTCCGCAATTTACTTTCGCGACGTTGCGGTGAGGGGATGCGGAGACATCAATATGACATTTATTACAGTCTATTCCCCCGTGTACCGATTGGGATAGAGCGGAGAGGTCAACGAAGGCGCGCGCCCCTTTTTTCCCATGGCATGCTTGGCAGTTGTCCTGGGTAAACGCCGTGGAGGAGAAAAAGCAAAAAAGAAAGCATGCTATGATGGTTCGTAACATGGGTAAATTGTATCAAAGAATTGGTTGCTGTCAAGGCAGGCTGATAATTACGGCAAGATATATTATTCTATTCAGGTCACAGTGCCGGCGATATGCGTTATACTTTTACAACAATATGAGGGGTGGCAAGAATGAAAAAATGGGAGCAGAAACCATTTGTTTCGGCGGACAGGCATGATACTCTGCGCCACTCCATTATTGCCCGCTCGACAAAGGGCCGCGCACAGCAAAGGAGCTTTCCGGGGAAGCCAGGATACCCGAAAAACAGGTATATGGGCATCTTGAGCATATCCAGAAGACCCTTGTAACGATCGGCAGGCGCCTCTATATAACTCCTGCGGAATGTAAAGAATGCGGATTTGTGTTCGTAAAGCGGGATCGGCTAAGGAAACCCGGGAGATGTCCTGTTTGCAAAGGAGAGTCGATCCAGGAGCCACGGTATTCGATCAGATCCTGACATAGCGCGTGAGCCATGTTTAAAAGACGTTTTTTTAATCACGACGATGCTTTGGATCAAACAGTGCTCATCAGCGATGTTTGATCCAGGATGGGTTTTTTGTGGTCATAAGTATATATTTTCATTCGGCGTCTTCCTCCAATATTAATTTGACTTTTGCCGCGGGCTATGATAGATACAACAGTCCGGCAGGTCGTTCGGATCGGGGAAATCACTTGAAAACAGCTGTTATTATCCTGAGCCATGGGAGTAAAATCGGGGGTGCGGAAGATGCTGTTCGGCAGGTGTGCGCCGAGGTGAAAAAACGCGGTGGATACGAGATCGTGGAGTGCGCATACCTGCAATACTCCGAACCGGCCCTTCATGATGTGATAGAGCACTGTGTTCGCCGGGAAGCGATGAAAATAACGATCGTCCCATTTTTTATGCAGAGGGGAACACATGTTGCCGCGGATATTCCGGCGGTAGTCGAAAATGCGAAAAGACGACATCCCCGGGTGGACATAAAGATAGCAGATCATGCCGGATCTCATCCTCTGATGACGGAAATCGTGATGGATCTCGCAGGCAGGAAGAAATAGATTACTGATGGATGATATACGGCTGCACTTGTTGAAATGCGCCTATGCGGTTTATCTTTATTCAGTAATGGCCATATTTATAGAGAACAGGGTGGAAAATGTTATCAGCCAGGGAACAACTTGATATTATAAAACGCGGGGCAGTGGAGATCATCGTCGAACAAGACCTCGTGAAGAAACTTGAGAAGTCCGTGTCGACGGGCAAGCCCCTTCGCGTGAAGGCGGGGTTCGACCCCACGGCGCCGGATATCCACCTGGGGCACACAGTGCTCCTGAACAAGATGCGCCAGTTTCAGGAATTGGGGCACGAGGTCCTTTTCCTGATCGGCGACTTCACTGGCATGATCGGCGATCCCACGGGCAAGTCCGAAACCAGGAAACATCTTTCGATGGAAGAGGTCGCCGATAACGCTAAAACGTATCAAACGCAAATATTCAAAATCCTCGATTCGGAAAAAACGAAGATCGTTTTCAACAGCGAATGGATGTCGAAGATGTCCGCGGGGGATCTGATCCAGTTGGCGGCCAAGCATACCGTGGCCCGCATGCTCGAGCGTGAGGACTTCAAAAAACGGTATCAGTCAGAGCTGCCGATCAGTATCCATGAGTTTCTGTATCCACTGATACAGGGATATGACTCTGTCGCGCTTAAAGCCGACGTGGAGCTTGGCGGCACGGACCAGAAGTTCAACCTGCTTGTTGGCCGGGAACTCCAGAAAGAATATGGCCAGGAACCACAGTCTATCGTCATGATGCCGCTCCTGGAAGGCCTCGATGGAGTGAACAAGATGAGCAAGAGCCTCGGCAACTACATCGGCATCAACGAGCCGGCGAAGGAAATATTCGGCAAGGTGATGTCCGTGAGCGACGCCCTTATGTTCCGGTACTACGAGCTTGTGAGTGCGGTGTCATTTGACAATCTTGCGAGAATCAAGACCGATATTCAAACGGGCACGCTGCATCCCATGGAGGCGAAGAAACTGCTGGCTGTCGAGATGGTCGATCGCTTCTGTTTAAAGGGAGAGGGTGTTTCAGCCCGCGAAGAGTTCGAGAAGGTATTCAGCAGCCATCGGCTTCCCGATGATATTCCCGTGGCGGAGATTGTTTGGGAAGGCGAGCACATGAAACTTGCGAAAATCATGGCACTTGCCGGTGTGGCCAAAAGCAACTCAGAAGCCAGAAGACTGATCCAGCAGGGCGCTGTTGAGGTCGATCAAGCGCTGATAAGGGACATTGACAGCGAAATTGTCATGAAGGATTACATAATTAAAGCGGGAAAGAAGCGCTTTGTAAAGGTAATTCCTAAAAAATGAAAAAAATGCAGTGTGAATGAAAAAAGTCTTGACACAGAGTAACCTCTGTGATAAATTGCGCACTCTTTACGGGACACAATCTCCGGCCAAAGATAATTATTTAACGAGAATAAGAAATAAAAGTTCTTGACAAAACAAAGTCAGTCTGATATATTCTTAATTCTGCAAAACATGGTCTTTGAAAACTAAATAGGTGCATAACTCCCAGATTGTTTTGCAAAAAGCGATTTGGGAAGGCGGGTTGTAAGAAACAAATAAAGTCAAGTTACCTTGAGTAACATTGCATATGGATCAGATTTTTTTTGGAGAGTTTGATCCTGGCTCAGAACGAACGCTGGCGGCGTGCTTAACACATGCAAGTCGAACGAGAAGTACGTAGCAATACGTATTGTAAAGTGGCGCACGGGTGAGTAACACGT
>Ga0334722_10000480_pt1 | contig 58838 bp, 47 predicted proteins | sample C3_bottom_MG_FD_207210 | JGI IMG/M metagenome (GOLD analysis project Ga0334722, IMG submission 207210) | Sediment microbial communities from Yellowstone Lake, YNP, Wyoming, USA - C3_bottom | ecosystem: Environmental > Aquatic > Freshwater > Lake > Sediment | place: USA: Wyoming | collected... | reverse complement strand
ATGGGCGATAATTATCCGGTCGATGCCACCGAGCTCCGCGAAAGCGGCACAAAGGGCATCATGTCGGTGGGCGCCGGCATCGGACTTTTCGGCGTCAACGCTATCATCGGGGCGCTGACGCACATTCCCTGGGTCGGCCCCGTCATCGGCGGCGGACTCCTCGTGTTCGGCTTGGTCGGACTTCTGGGCAAGAGCAAGACGGACAAGGTGGCGGCGGGTGTGCTCGTCGGCGCCGGCGTGGCCGTAGTCATGCACGGCTTCGTCAGCTTTCTCCTCGGCCTCGGCGGTCTCGGTCTCCTCGCTTACGGCGGCTGGAATATAGTGAAATTCGTCCGCGGTCTGAAACGGCGGGCCTAGAGGCACCAAGGGGAAGCGGAAGATCCAGCCCGACCCGTTGAAGCCCCTCGCCGGGCTGGTATAGAGTCGGACGACAATGCAGTACCTCATCGAGACCTACGGCTGCCAGATGAACAAGGCCGAATCCTCCGCCCTCGAACTCCTCTTCCGCGAAAGAGCCTGGGAACAGGCCGCCCCCGGCGCCGACCCCGACCTCGTCCTCATCAACACCTGCTCCGTCCGCATCACCGCCGAGACCAGGGCCTGGGGCCGCATCGACCACTGGGCCGGCGAAAAGACCAGGCGCCGCCTCGCGGGCCTGCCCCGCCTCGCCCTCGTCGTCACGGGCTGCATGGCCGAGCGCCTGAAGAAGGGCCTCCGCGAGCGCCAACCCGCCGTCGACCAGGTCATCGGCACCTTCCAGAAACAGGCCTTCGGTCTCGTCATCGACTCCGTGGCCCAGGGCCGGCGCCTCGACGTGATCGAGGAGACCCCCTCCTTCGTCTTCGCCGACAGCTACCACGAACCCTCCGCCTTCCGCTCCTTCCTGCCCATCATGCACGGCTGCGACAATTTCTGTACCTATTGCATCGTTCCCCACATCCGCGGCCGCGAGGTCTCGCGCGATCCCGCCGGCATCCTCGCCGAACTCGACGGCCTCGAGGCCCATGGTGTCCGCGAAGTCACCCTCCTCGGGCAGAACGTCAATTCCTACCGCTGGAAGGGCGGGGAGGGCGACCTCGATTTCGCCGGCCTCCTCCGGTCGATCGCCGACCGACTGCGCCCCCGCGGGGAGGGGAGGGCGGAGGCAGCCGACCGGGGCCGCACCGCCGACGGCGAGGGCCGGGGAATACGCTGGCTCCGCTTCCTCACGAGCCATCCCAAGGACCTCACCGAGGCCGCCATCGAGGTCCTGGCCTCGGAGCCCCTCTTCTGCCGCAACCTCCACCTCCCCGTCCAGGCCGGCTCCGACGCCGTCCTCAGGGCGATGAACCGCAAGTACACGCGGGCCGACTATCTCTCCCTCGTCGAGGGGCTCAGGAAGGCCCTGCCCGGCCTCGCGCTGACCACGGATCTCCTCGTCGGCTTCCCCGGCGAGACCGAGGAGGATTTCGAGGAGACCCTCGACCTGATGCGGCGGGTCCGCTGGACCCAGGCCTTCATGTACCACTTCAATCCCCGCGAGGGCACGCCCGCGGCCTCCATGGCCGCCAAGGTGCCCGACAAGGTGAAGAAGGCCCGTCTCGCGAAGGTCATCGAGCTGCAGCAGAGCATCACGGCCGAGGAGCTGACCTCCAGGGTCGGCGCCGTCGAGGAGGTCCTCGTCGAGGATCTTTCGCGCAAGAGGAAGACCGAGGTCCTCGCGCGGACGGCCCGCGACGAGATGGTCGTCTTCCCCGGCGACTCGCGCCTTCTCGGCAGCTTCGTCAAGGTCCGCCTCCTCTCCCTCTCCGGCAATACCTTCAAGGCCGAGGAGCTCTGAGCGCCATGGCGCGGCTCCGCCCTTCCGCCCTGGCTCTCCTGGCCCTCGCCTCGGCCCTCGGGGCGGGGAGACTGGTCGCCCAGGCCGCCCCCGCCCCGACGACAGGACCGGCGGCCGCCCCCTTCGCGCCCTCGCCCTCCCTCACCGCCGCCCTGGCCGAACTCGCTCCGCGGGCCTCCGCCAAGGGCTTCGCAGCCGAGCTCCAGGCCCGGGCCGCCTCCCTACCGGCCGCCGAGGGAGCCCTCCTCCTCGAGCGCCTCGGCCCCGGCCTCGCCGATCCCCTCGAGCGCCGCCGCCTCCTCCTCCGCGCCGGCGACCTCGAGTATCTCCTCGGCGCCTTCGCCGCGGCGGCCGGCGACTACGAGGCCGCCCTCGCCCCTACGAAGAGCGGCGGCGGTCTGCCCTCGGCCGAGGACATCGCTATCCTGTTGAGAACGGGGCGCTCCTGGTTGGCGGCGGGAGAGGGGGAGAAGGCCGGCCGCATCGCCGCCTTGCTTCTCGCCTCCTCGACCGACCCCCTCGTCCAGCAGAGGGCCGGTCTCCTCGCGGCCTGGGCGGCCTGGCTGGGCGGCAACCCTTCGACCGCCCGAGCCCTGGCCCTTCCCCTCGCCGCTGCCACCGGGGCGCCGGCGGAGCTCCAGAGGGAGGGACGTTTCCTTCTGTGGATCCTCGGCACGAAGGAGGAGAGGGAGGCCCTGGGCAAGACCCTCCGCGACTCCGCTCCGGGCAGCCCCGAGGCCTACCTCGTCTCCCAGACTGGACCGGCCATCAGCCTCCGGGCCCTGCCGCACTGGTATTTCGGCGGCCTTCTGCCCCTGCCTCCAGCCCCGACCGAGACGCTTCCCCCCGCAGGCCTCTCGGTCCCTCCCTCCGCCCCGCCTGCGGCCGCCCCTCTCTCTGGCGCTGCGCCACCAGGTCCTGCCCCTGTCCCGCCCGCAGCTCCTGCGGCCTCCCCGACGCCGGCGGCGCCTCCCCCGCAGAAGGCCGGGGCCTCCGGCAGGGAGGGGAGCGCCTCCCCGGCCGCGGCTGCCGAGAGCGAGGCCCCCCTCCGTTGGCAGGTCGGGGTCTTCTCGAAATCTGCCAACGCCCAGGCCCTGGTCGCCGAGCTGGTCAAGAAGGGTTTTGCCGCGAGGATCGAGGTGAGGAAGACTGCCGGGCAGGATCTTTTCGCCGTTCTCGTCGATGCCGGAAAGGGCGGTGCCGACCTGGGTGCCCGCCTCCGGGACGCGGGCTACGAGGTCTGGCCCCTCTTCAAGTGAGACTCCCTCCCCTCAGCGGGGAGGCCTGAACTCCAGCTCGAACGTCCCCTCTTCCTTCCTCTCCAGGCCGTTGATGGTGGGGGTCACGGGGATGAGGCTGAGGCGGCGCTTCCCGTCCTTCGCGGCGGGGATGGCGATGAGGTAGTCGCTCCGCGTCGGCTTGGCCCCGGCCACCGCGCCCTCCGCGAGGAGTTCGATGACGGGATCAGGTCCGACCGAGTAGAGAAGGTAGCGCCCGCGCCGGAGCTCGCCGGCCTTGGACCAGGTGTAGCGCCCCCCGGCGAAGGAGAACTCCTGTCCTCCTCCCGTCCAGGAGCCCTCGAGCCTGGGTAGGGGTCCCGGGGCCTGGCTGAGGCGGGGGTCGTTGACGAGTCGCCGATAGCTGCCGTCCCAGCGGTTCTCCGAGTCGATCTTCATGAGGAGGTCCTCGAAGACCCGGAGCGAGATCGTGTCCGCTCCCGTCATCTCGATGTCGAGGAGCCTGCGGAGATTCTGGACCGACTCGTTGTTGGTCCCCGCGTAGAGACCGTTGTAGGTGGAGTGGGACTCGTTCCAGCGGAAGACCTCCTGGGAGTCCCCCGAGAAGAAGATGATGCTGGCTCCGGGGGGATCGAAGACGATGAGCCTGGTCCGTGGGTCGTGGGGGCCCAGTTCGTCGTCGTACCAAACCCCGGTGAGGAATTTCTCGAAGTCGGCGGCCTGCCCCGTGAGCACCTTGGTGGCCAGCTCCTTCGCGACCTGGGCCCCGGGGATGCGGTCCGTCGCTGTGGGCGCGTACTTGCCCTTTCTCGCCTCCCAGGTCCAGGTGGTCCGGGTGGTGTCCAGGGGATTGGCGGACTTGCGGTCGCCGACGAAGGAGAGGATGCGGAAGGGTTCGCCGTCGGTCTGGGCGAGCTGGTAGCTCTCCGGCCTGTCCACGGCGTCGATGAAGACCGAGTCGGCCGCGATGCCCGCGATTTCGGTGTAGATGAGGCCCGTGAACTCGCTTTTCCTCACTTCGCGGAAGACGGTGAGGGTCTGCTCGTTGCGCTCGTCCATGCCGGTGGCGACGATGTCGAGCCAGTGGTCGCCGATGAGGTCCCGGGCCTGGATCTGGAGGGTGGTCAGCTTGGTGACGGGGATCCGGCCCTCCCAGGAGCGGATCCACTGGCGGCGGTCGGGGACCCAATCGGCGACGACGAGGGCGAGGCCCGTGTACTGCGGGCTCGTCTTGCGCACCGTGAGGATCTGCTCCTCTCCCTCGTCCGTGTCGAGGTTGAGGGACTCGACGGAGAGGACCACTTCGTCGGGGAGGGCCCCGATCTTGTTGGCGTTCTCGGCGGGGGCCTTGGACCCTCCGGGGGCCTCCTCGGGATTCCCCGAGCCGCTCACCGTGACCTGGCGCGTGGCGACGGGCCGGGCCGCGTCCGCGCGCTCGGCGCTCGATTTGAGCCAGTACCAGGCGACGAAGGCGGCGGCGAGGGCCGCGACGACGAGAAACACGTAGGTCCCGAGCTTTTTCACGAACGACGTTCCCATCCCGGTGCCGTAGCCTGGCGGAGGTCCCGCTCGAAGGGCGGCGCGGCCGGTCCCGATTGTCTCTGGAGATGCAAGAAGGAGAGCCCTAGAGGGCCTGTTTCGTCAAGGCGGTGCCGATGCCCTTCTGGAGGGCCTCCTTGAGCTCGCCCAGGGGCGCCGAGGAGGTGAAGCCGGCGGCGCTGCGGTGTCCTCCGCCGCCGAAGGCCTGGGCGATCCGCGCCACGTTGACCCCGCCCTTCGAGCGGAGGGAGCAGCGGAACTTCCCGCCCTCGTTCTCCTTGATGAGGATGGAGACCTCGATCGAGGCGCTCTTCAGCGGGATGTTGACGAGGTCCTCGGCGTCCTCGTAGACGGCCCCGGCGGCGCGGAGGTCGGTCTGGAGGAGGAGCTGGAAGGCCAGGCGCGCGTCGAGGGTCAGTTCGAGGCTCCCCAGCACGGTCTTCTGGAGGAGGAGGGCGCCGATGGAGGCCGACTCGTAGACCCGGTTGTGGATGGCGTAGGGATTGACCCCGGCGCGCACGAGCTCGAGGGCGCAGGCGAAGGTGGTGGCGCTGGTCTTGGGATAGGCGAAGGAGCCGGTGTCGTAGACGATGCCGGCGAAGACGGCCTCGGCCGCGTCGAGGGGCAGGCTCGTCCCGAGGAGGCCCGCCAGCCTCCAGACTAGCTCGCAGGTGCTCGAGGCCGTGGGGTCGACGCAAAGGAGGGACTCGTCGGCGTTCTTGAGCTCGTGGTGGTCGAGGAGGATGATGGCCGCCGCCTGCCGGACCAGGCCCTCCATGCGGGGACCGAGGTAGTCGAAGTCGTGGGTGTCCACGATTATGGCGCAGGTGGAGGCCGGATCGTAGGGCAGGCGGTCGCCCTCGTGGATCCGCGCGAAATAGCCGCGCCTGTCGATGAAGGCGAGCTTGGCCGGGGCCGGCTCGGTGAGGAGGAGACAGGCTTCCTTTCCTATCCCTTCGAGGGTGAGGGCGAGGGCATAGGCCGCCCCCAGGCCGTCGGCGTCGGGGCCGTCGTGGGAGGCGAGGACGAAATGCTCGAAGCGCCGGACCAGGCCGGCTACCTGCTCAAGAGTCATGCCCCTCCTCTCCTCCCTTCTTCCTTCTCACGAAGAGGAAGATCCCGAGGCCGAGGGCCGCGAGGGCGAGGAGGCCTCCGAGGGCGAGGAAGGGCAGGTTGCCCGAAGCGCTTCCTCCCTTCGGCGAGCCTGCCCGGCCGGAGCCGCCCGTCTGGCCGACCTGGCCCGCGGCTCCACCCGGGGCGCCGGGGCTTCCCGTCACGACGGCGCCGAGGCTGCCGTCGGAGCCGGCGGCGAGGGGGGGGAAGTCCGAGTCCTTCCTGAGGGGAGGCTCCGTGAGGAGCTTCATGACGGCGGGGGCGGCGTTCTCGACCCTCTGCCCCACGTCGAGGCCCACCACGATCTCGCGGAAGCTCCCGTGGTCGATGCGCCTCACCCAGGTGAGGGCGGGATGGTGGAGGACGAAGTCCGGGGCCTGGTAGGGCGAGCCCTCCGGCGCCTCCTGCCTCTCGTCGGTGAGGAGGAGGACGTACTTGGGCCGCTCCCGGCTCCCGAGTTCGGCCAGGTCGGCCGAGGCCCGATCGAGGGCGGCGCCGATGTCGGTGAAGCGTCCGTCGGCCACGAGGGCGTTGAGGCTCCTGATGGCCGTCGCCCGGTCGGCCTCGTCCCGGATGGTGCCGGCGAAGAGGCGGTCGATCTTCCCGTAGAAGGCCTCGAGGACCAGGCGGTCTCCGGGCACGAGAAGGGCGCCGAGGAGGTCCTCCGCAGCCAATTTCTTGGCCGCGCCGAGGGCTCCCTCCATGGACAGGGACTTGTCGACGAGGAGGACGAGGTCGATGGTTCCCGGACGGGGCTCTGCCCCGAGGAATCCGAGTATAAGTGTCGATGTCAGAACGAATAGAACTGTTTTCCGGAGGGAGGCAGAGCCCACGAGCAGGGTCCTTTCCGGGAGCTTCCGGCCTCGGTTTTCATCTCGGTCCACCGCGGCTTCGGGTTCCGGTTGTTGATTTTCGATGCAATCTACTATATTAAGGCGCAACGGCCCTACAAAATTCTTTTTGCTCCCTTTACTTTCTCGAGGGGCGCCGTCTACTATAGTGCAGACTTGTCCACTACGCCAAAGGAGAAATTATGGGTGCCATGGATCTTCCCAAGAGTCCCAACGTATTCCACCCGGAAAAGCCGAGTGCCGTCGGCTCCCGCAACTCGCTGGCCCAGGAGGGCCGTGACCAGCAGCGCGAGGTCAACCAGCTCCTGGAGGAGGAGACCAACAAGGTCCTCCACCACATGAACTCGAAGCTTCCCAAGGAAGTCCTCGAGCGCCTTGACGTCATGGGCGGCGTCAAGGAGAAGCTGTATAACTACTTCAACCAGAACTACCAGAACATGTTCAACCGCTTCATGGTCACCACCGAGGACGAGATGGTGAAGAAGGTCAGGAACTTCATCGACAAGGAAGAGATGAAGGGCCTGGCGCGCTACACCCCGAAGGAGATCAGCGAGCTCCTCGACCAGGTCGGCGGCGCGGACAAGTTCAACACCGGCGAGATCGAGAAGTCGATGGTCAACATGTACGGCCACCTCATGGGCCACATCCAGCGCGGCGTCAACGAGCTGGAGAACCTGACCAACAGCCTCCTCCGCCAGAAGACCGATGTCGGCGCCTTCATCCGCGGCGAGAACGCCTACTCCGTGGTCAAGTGCTCCTTCAAGGACAACATCTACAAGCCCAAGACGGTCACCGACGTCAAGCTCTCGGTCAACATCCTCGACTCCGAGCTCATCAGCCCCATCTTCCACTACCAGGTCACGGTCGAGTACCTCATCAAGGACCTCATCTCCAAGCACATCGTCGACCAGATCGACAAGGAGATCGAGCGCCTGAAGGACCGCCTCGTCGATTCCGGGAAGGAAGAGCCCTCCGACACCGAGATCATCTTCGAGAAGATGAACCACGTGAAGGACTTCACCGACGACGACGCCGAGAACCCCAAGTCCAAGCGCTTCAGCATCATCGCGAAGGACCTGATGGACCGCATCAACAACCTCCGCGCCGAGATCGACCCCTCCACCTTCGACCAGCTCAACGTCCGCGAGAATCTCAAGAAGATCGTGGACATGGAGAACATCCGCAACCGCGGCTACAACACGGCCGTCAACGCGATCACCTCCATCCTCGACACCTCGAAGATGGGTTACCAGTACATCGAGAACCTCAAGAACGCCCGTCTCCTCTTCATCCGCGAGTACGAGGACACGAACCAGGCCATCCTCCCGGACGAGCGCTACCAGATCCGCCTCCAGTACTACGACAACGCCCAGCTCATCGAGGAGCGCAAGGCCTACGACGTCCAGCTCAAGAGCTTCGAGACCGAGGTACACCACCTCTGGGACGTCCTCGAGATGAAGTACGAGGACACCAAGTTCCTCAAGCGCATCTCCGACTTCAAGGATCTCGGCAAGGTCTACAAGGGCAAGATCCGCTCCAAGATCAAGGCCAGGACCGGCGAGCCCCTCTACGAGGACATCGAGAAGGTCTGGGACGAGATCTCCTTCGTCAAGCCCGCCGAGACCGACGTCGAGAAGATGAACCGCACCTACCTCTTCGAGAAGGACAAGCTCCGCAAGAAGCTCATCCTCATGACCGACAAGCTCAAGAACATGTACACCTACCAGTACCCCGTCGAGCGCCGCGTGATGGAGGAGAGGCTCACCTTCCTCCAGAAGGAGTTCGACAAGTTCGACTACATGATCAACCCCTACCATGTCCAGCCCGGCCTCCTTCTCGACGTGGACATCTGCTCCATCCGCCGCAAGAAGGCCACCCTCGACGGCATGGCGGGCGTGCTCAACGAGTTCCTCCACGGCGTGTCCAAGGGCTTCCAGGACGCCGCCTTCGCCGCCTTCAGCCGCCGCCGCTCGACTGTCCGCGAGGACATCGCCCAGAGCTTCTCCTCGGGCGAGGATGAGCAAAAGAAGCACGGCGCCGCGGGTGCCGACTACCTCAGCATGCTGAACGCCGAGCCGGCCCTCCCCGAGAGCACGGTCGACGCGGCTCCCGTCAGGGTCTCCTCCGCGCCGCGCAAGGCCCCGACCAAGGGCGTCGTCGATGCGAAGAAGGGCGCCAAGCCCGCCGCCAAGAAGGGCCGCCGCGGCCAGGAAGGCGGACTGAGGGAGGTCTGATCCTTCCGTGATCTCCGAGGTGGGATGCCCGGCGATCCAGGCGGACGCCGGGCTTGTATTCCGCCCCATTTCGGCTACTATCTTCTGAAGGGCCGTCCGACCTAACGGGTCCGGACGGCCCTTCCATTTCAAGGAGGCCGAGCACCCATGAGAAACCAGAGCAGCCACTACGAACGGCTGGCCGAAAGGGCGGGTTTCAACGCCACGGTCCGGCACGTGAAGTCCACGGTGGGAGTCATCGACAGAGTCGCCGGCAAGGAGAACCTGGCCGACGTCCTCGACGAGCTCATCGCGGAGAAGGCGATCGGGAAGGAACAGCTCCTCGCCCTCGTCTCGATGGTCCTGGGCGAGAAGTTCCCCTACCGCGCGCGTTCAGCCAACCTTCCGGGCACGGCCGAGGACATCCCGGCCATCGCCGACGAGGTCTCGAAGTGGAACGGCGTCGATCTCGTCGTCGTCTACCACCACCCCGACCTCGGCGTTCTCGTCGTCAATCCCAAGAACAAGGCGAAGATGGCCGCCATCGACCGCGTCAACCGGGCCGAGCTGGTCGTCGCCTGGGCGGGGTGCTTCGCGAAGGAGGGGGACAAGGCCCTCCTCGACGCGGCGGCCAAGGCCCTCGTCGACCTCTTCTCGGGCAAGAGCCCCAAGGTCAAACCCGAATTCCTCAAGGGCGACTGCACCTACCGCCAGCCCAAGGTCGCAGGGGTCGAGGCGGTCAAGGCCCCCAGGGCCGCGCCGGCCGCCGGAGCCAAGGCGCCCCCCGCGAAGGGCAAGGCGAAGGGCGCGGCCAAGGCCGCGGCCCCCGAGCCATCTCCCGAGCACAAGCCCGCCGTCGAGGCCGAGCGCGCCATCAAGCCGGGCACCCGGATGACGCCGATGTACTCCGTCCTCGTGACCAACGAGCTCTTCCACAACGGCAACGTCGAGGCCTGGAAGCGCATCATCGCCAGCTACAACGTCAAGCATCCCGACCTCGTCGTGATCGTCTACTACGACGGGGAACGCATCACCAATCTCAACGCCCTCTTCAAGTGGGGCAAGGTCAAGCACGGCAGCGCCATCCAGTTCGCCGTGGCCGGGGAGGAGATCTCCGACGTGGCCAAGCTCCAGCGCTATCTCTACCAGGGCGCGAGCCACATGTTCGAGGCCTTCCTGCGAGGCCCCGTCAACTCAGTTCTCTCGCTCTTCTGACGCTTCGGCACAGGGAAAGGAAGGAACATGAAAGACAATATCCACTTCTTCAGCCAGAGCCAGTCGGTAAAGAAGGGCATCGACCTCGAGAAGCTCGGCCAGCGCGGCAGGCAGGCCAACGAGTTCGCCGAACTCGAGCTCCCCATCCTCCCGGGCTTCATCATCGACGCCGACGGCGCCATGGAGCTCGTCGAGGGCAAGGTCGGGCCGGTCATCGCCCCCGCCCTCAAGAAAGTCGAGGAGGTCCTCGGCAAGAGGACCGGCGACGCCAAGAACCCCCTTCTGTGGAAGGTCGTGGTTTCGCCCAACCTGGCCATCTCGAACTATCCGACCCTGCACAATTTCGGCCTCGCGCGCGACACCGTGGAGGGCTTCACCGCGAACGTGGGCGCCAACTTCGCGGCCAACGAAGTCCTCTTCCTCCTCCGCGGCGTCCTGGTCGTCGAGGAGCGCATCGCCACCTTCGAGAAGCGCGACAAGGACGTCGCCGCGGCCAAGGAGCTCCTGGCCAAGATCGGCAAGGCCCTCTCCGCGACGAAGATCACCAAGACGGCCCTCGAGCTCATGGACGAGTACGGCCCCCGTCTCCCGAAAGGCTTCTTCGACACCGCCCTCGGGCAGATGGAGATCAGCATCGGTCGGGTGTCGCGCCTCATCAGGCTCGACGAGCAGGACGCCGAGGACACCGCCATCCTCGTCCAGCCCATGGTCTACGGCAACTACGGCAAGAACTCGGCCTCGGGCGACTTCTACACGCGCAACATCGTGACGGGCGAGGGCAAGCTCCAGGGCGAGTTCTACCAGGAGCGCTTCAACGAGATCGGGGCGGCGGGCAAGGAGATCAACAGCATCGATCCCGCCTACCTGAAGGAGCTCGAGAAGATCGCCCGCAAGCTGGAGGACCGCCACAAGGAGATCCGCCAGATTCGCTTCACCATCGAGAACAAGAAGCTCTGGCTCATCGAGCAGCGCCAGGTGGTCGCCAAGAGCACCCAGTCCGACCTGAAGCTCCTCCTCGACCTCGCCTCGCGCAGGGTCGTCAGCGAGACCTTCGTGGTCCAGTCCATCGCCCCCGGGCGCCTCAATGAGATCCTCCATGACATCGTCGACCTCTCCTCCGTGAAGAAGCTTCCGGGCGTCTCGGGCGGCATCGCCGGAGCGCCGGGCGCCGCCATCGGCCGGGCCTTCTTCTCGGCCGAGTCCCTCCTCGAAGCCTACCGGAGCGCCCAGCAGAAGGGCGAGGACAAGCGCATGCTCCTCGTCATGCCTTCGACCTTCGCCGAGGACGTCAAGGCCATCGAAGTGGCCACCGGCGTCCTCTCCGCCGAGGGGGGCTTCTCGGCCCACGCCTCGGTCGTCGCGCGCCAGTACGGCAAAGTCTCTCTCGTCAAGCCGGAGATGAAGATCCGCGGGAAGAAGGCGACCATCGGCGAGATTTCCTTCGCCGAGGGCGACTACATCACCATCAACGTGCCCTTCTACGGCCAGGCCCAGGTCTGGCTCGGCAAGGCCGACCTCATCTCGCCCAAGCCCGAGGACTCGGGCCTCCTCGACTTCATCGCGCTCGCGAAGAAGGAGATGGGCCACTTCCACGTGCGTGCCAACGCCGACTCCCCCCGCGACGCCGCCCTGGCCCTCCTCTTCGGGGCCGAGGGCATCGGCCTCTGCCGCACCGAACACATGTTCTTCAACGAGAAGCGCATCAATGTCTTCCGCGAGATGATCCTGGCCGAGACCGTGGAGGACCGCGTCAAGGCCCTCGACAAGCTCAAGGTCATGCAACGCGAGGACTTCTACGGCCTCTTCAAGACCATGGCCGGCAAGGAAGTGACCATCCGCTTCCTCGACCCCCCCCTGCACGAATTCCTGCCCCACAACTCGGCCGAGATGGAGGCCTTCATCGCCTACCTCGGGGCGCGCAAGAACGCGCCCAAGCTCTCGAAGGCCGAGATCCAGGCCCGTTGCGACTCCCTCTCGGAATTCAACCCCATGCTCGGCCACCGCGGCTGCCGCCTCGCCGTCACCTATCCCGAGATCTACGAGATGCAGATGCGCGCCGTCTTCGAGGCCGCCTACAAGCTCCAGAAGGAGAAGGTCGACGTCCGCCCCGAGGTGATGATCCCGATCGTCATGAACGCCGCCGAGCTCAAGCTCATCATCTACGGCAAGAAGATCGAGGGCCGCACCTACAAGGGCCTCGTCGAGATCGAGGAGGAGGTGAGGAAGGAGCTCGACGCCAAGGCCCTGCCCTACAAGCTCGGCACCATGGTGGAGCTTCCGGCCGCCGCCCTCCAGTCGGGCGAGATCGCGCGCTACGCCGAGTTCTTCAGCTTCGGCACGAATGATCTCACGCAGACGACCCTCGGCATCAGCCGCGACGACTTCAATTCCTTCATGCCCGACTACTCGACCTACGACCTTGTCGAGGGCAATCCCTTCTCGCTGCTGACGCCTCCGGTCAAGGATCTCATCCAGACCGCCGTGACGCGCGGCCGCCTCTCGCGGCCCGACCTCGTCACCGGCCTCTGCGGCGAACACGGGGCCAACCCGGACAACATCCGCTTCTGCATGGATGCGGGTCTCGACTACGTGTCCTGCTCGCCCTACCAGGTCCCCCTCTCCATCACCGCCGTCGCCCAGGCGGAAATCGAGAGGAGGAAGGCCAAGGCCTGATTCCCGAAGGGCCGCGAAGGCCCGACAAACGCGAAGGCCGCCCGGGATCCGGGCGGCCTTCCTTTTTTTGTCTATTGCTGCCGGAAAGGAGGGGACCCTATTTCTCGCCTTCCCAGCCCATGGAAGCGGTGATCGTCGCCGCGATTTTCTTGGCCATCTTCTTGGCGTCCGCCAGGGGCATGCCCGCTTCCTTGTTGAAGGTCTTCTGGAAAAAGAGGTCGAGGCTCTCCTCGAGGTCGGGGAGGGCGTAGAAGACGAAGGAGAAGTTCATGCCCGTGGGTCTCATGACAGTGAAGGAGCCGTAGGACATGACCGGTTCCTTGCCCATGTAGGCCTTGAACTGGTTCTTGCAGGTGTAGAGGTCGAGTTCGTTGAAGCGGTGGGGGATCTGCTCGGCCATGGGCCGGACATAGGGCTCCTGGCCCTTTTGATGGTAATTGGGAGGTTCCACGAGGACGTAGAGCTTCTTGCCGTCGGTCTGGAAGGTCAGGCCCTCCTCGCTCGGATAGATCGACTTCACATTGGAGTAGGAGACGATCTCGTAGCGCGAGTAGGCGAGCTGGGTCGAGAAGAACGAGGACACGAGGTAGCCGTGATCCTTGGGCAGGGCGCTCTTCTGGTAGGCGTCGAACAGGTCCATCGCTTTGACGGGCATCGGAATCCTCCTATCGATCAGTATAAGCCTCGGCACGGGAATCGCAAGGGCGGGCGAGGCCCCGGAGAGATCCCCGATGGCGCACAACTCCCGCGGGCCTCGAGGCCCGCGGGCCTCGAGGCCCGCGGGCCCCCAGGGCGCGAGGGCGCCTGATTCAGGGGCGGCGCGGGCGACGGGGTCTGGGAATCTCCCCGGGGGCCGCGACGGGCCCCGCTCCGGCTCCGGCGGGGGAGGGCGCCCGCTTTCTCGACTTCGGGCCCCTCGCCGCTTCGAGGGCGGCCAACCGGGCCTCTGCCTCTTCGGCGAAGGCCAGGAGGCCGCGGCTCGAGTAGATGCGGGAGAGTTCGCGCCAGGGCCTTTCGAGACGGGGTTCGAGCTCCGTCGCCCTCCTGTAGGCGTCGATGGAGGTCTCGATCCGGCCCTGCCTCTCCGCGAGGAGGCCTTTGACGATCCAGGGGCCGGCCCTTTCCAGGGCCGCCCGGGGCGCCTTGTCGAGGAGGGCCAGGGCGTATTCGGTCTTCCCGTCCCGCGAGAGGCAGAGGCAGAGGGCCATGAGGAGCTCCCCGTCCTCGGGCGTGGCGAGGAGGAGGTCGCGGTACATCACCGCCGCCTCGCGGAATCTCTCCGTCTCGCGCCAGGCCCTCGCGAGGAGGCGCCGGGCGCCGGGCGAGGGCTCGGCATAGGCCAGGCCCTCCTCGAGGACCGTCGCCACCGCCGGCCAGTCTTCGGCGGCCGCGAGGGCCTCGGCCTGGTCCCGCCTGATGACATGGTTGTCCGGATAGACGGCGAGGTAGGCCGCCGAGGCCTCGAGCTCCCCCTCCCTGTCCCCGAGGGACTCGGCCACCGAGATGCGGTAGAGGAGGGCCAGCTCGTGGCCGGGGTCGAGTTCCAGGACCTTTTCGAACCAGGTGGAGGCCAGGTCGGGGCGCTCGGCGCGGTAGAGGCTTTCGCCGAGGGCGAAGAAGAGGCGGGGATCGGGGGCCTCGCCGGAGCGGGCGCGCCTCCGGAGGCTGGCCTGGAGGCGGGCGAGGGTGTCCGCCGAAGCGTCGCCCAGGCGGGCCTTGCAGAGGTCGGCGATGTAGTCGACCGAGCCCGGATCGGCGCCCAGGTCGCGGGCCTCCTCGGCGGCTCCGAGGGAGGCCGCGAATTCGCCCAGGTCGAAAAGGACGAGGGCCAGGGCCGTCCTGAGTTCCGGCGAGGAGGCATCGGCCTCCACCGCCTTTTCGGCCTCGGTCCGGGCGCGCTCGAGGTGGCCCAACATCCTGAGGCTCTCCGCGGCGAGGGCATGGAGGCCGGCCCGGGCCTTGGGCGGAAGCCCGCCGCCCGAGCGCAGGGCGGCGCTGCTCGCCTCGAGGCTCTCCCTCCAGCGCTCCGCCTGGAAGGCGTTGGCTGCCCGGAGGAGTTCGAAGCTCGCGCCGTCCCCCTGGGCCGCCCCTTCGAGGCCGGCCGGATGGCCGAGGCGCCCCGCCAGCCGGAGGGCCTCATCCTTCCTGCCCGAGGAGAGAAGGAGACCGGCCTTGAGCCAGCCGATCGAAGTGTCGGCCGGGGACCAGGCCTCGGCCGCTGAGCATTCGCGGAGGGCCTCGGGGAAGCGACCGAGTTCCTTGAAGGCCCGGGCCCGCCAGAGCCGCGTCGCCGTGGAATCGAGACCGTTGTCGATGACGAAGCCCAGGGCCTGGGCGGCGAGATCCGCGTCGCCCCGCTGGAGGGAGCGCACGCCGCGCACGAAGAGGGCATTGAGGTAGCCGCGGTAGATGCGCTTGTCCTCGGGGGCCAGGTTGACGGCCGTTTCGAGGTGATCGACGGCCTGGGCGCTCCGCCTGAGCTTGAGCTCCGCGGCTCCGAGGAGGGCCCAGGTCCCCGCGCGCCGCGGCATGAGTTCCGCCGCCTCGTGGAGGGAACGCGCGGCCTCCTGGGCGAGCCCGGCGGCGAGGAGGGTCCTCCCGAGGAAGAAGAGGCCGGCGCCCCGCTCGCCTCCGGCCCGGAGATAGGCGCGGAAGGAGTCGACGGCCCGACCGAAGGAGCCCAGGGCGTGGTGGCTCCTGCCGAGGTAGAGAAGGGCCTCGACGGGAGCCTCTCCCGCGGCGAGGAGGGCGGTGAGCAGGGAGATGGAGGTCCGGTAGTCGCGGGCCGCCCCCGCCGCCAAGGCCTCGGAGTAGAGGTCGCCGCCTTCTTCGTTCGCCACGTCCCGATGATAGCCGAAGCGCGGCGCCCTGCACAGGCGGGCCCGGCGCCCGATTGAGGGTCGGGCCCCTCTCGGGTATCATCGGAGGATGCGTTCCGGCCACCGGGGGAGCCGCGGCCTCCTCGCGGCCTCCCTCCTCGCCCTCTGTCTCGTCGTCGCCCTGGTCTGGGTCATGGTCATCGGCGAGGGCAAGGCCCGGCGCCTGAGCCTCCAGTTCGACATCTACCGGGTCTCGGCCGACCTCGCCGAGGCCTGGCTCAACGATCCCGTCTCCTTCGAGATCCAGGGCCCCATCCTCGGCTTCGCGATCTATGACGCCGCCGGCGAGGCCAGCATCGCCCTGGGCAGCGCTCCGCGGCATTACGACGGCGGTCAGGACTCCGGTATCAGACTCACGGCGGGGCCGAGCGGCAACTCCCTCCTCCTCACGAGGCCCCTCGCCATGACGGGCCTGCGCGGCCTCGGACAGCGCCGCCTCGGCATGATGGGAGGCGCCCCCTTCCCGGAACCTCCCCCCGGACAGGGTCCCGCTCCCGCGGGGCCGGGACCCGGAGGCCCCCTTGCCCTCGGCGAGGGTCGCTGGATGATGGGCGGAGCCCGGACCCTCTGGCTCGAATACGCCCAGGACGGGAACCTTCTCCAGCGCGCCTTTCTCTATCTGGGCGGCGCCACCCTCACCCTCGTTCTCCTCGCCATCTACGTCGCCATCCTCGTCCTGTACCGGAAGAACGCCGAGCTCCGCGAGGGCGAGGCCAGGAATCGCGAGCTGGCCGAACTGGGCGAGGCGGCCCGCACCCTGGTCCACGAGATCAAGAATCCCCTGGGCATCATCGGCATCCAGGCCGCGACCCTCCGCAAACGGGAGGGCGCCGAGTCCCCGGCGGGCCGCACGGCCCTCCTCATCGAGGACGAGGTAAGGCGCCTCGCGCGCATGGCCGACCGCATCAGGGAGTTTCTCAAGGCGGGTCCGGGCGAGGCTGTCGAGCTGGAGCTCGGCGCCTTCCTCCTTGCCTTCGCGGAGCGCTACGCGGCGGGCCCGGCCCTCGATCCGGGCGGGTCCGTGGGACCACGTCTCCTCATCGAGGGGCTGCCTCCCGTCAGGGCCGAGGGCCCGGGGCCCCTCCGCGTGAAGGTCGATCCCGACCGCCTCGGACTGGCCCTCGACAACCTCGTCCGAAACGCCTGGGAGGCCGACCCGGCCGGAAGGGTGGAGCTGAGCCTTGCGGATCGCGGCCGCTTCGCGCGGATTTCCGTGGGCGATCGCGGAGGGGGGGTCGCGGCCGAGGCGAGGGGGCGCCTCTTCGAGCCCTTCTTCACCACCAAGGAGAGGGGTTCGGGCATCGGGCTGGCCCTCGCCCGCAGCATAGCCCGCGGGGCCGGCGGGGAGCTCCTCTATCAGGAAAGGCCGGGGGGCGGCGCCCTCTTCGTCCTCGAGCTGCCCCTCCTCCGCTAGGCGCGGCCGGAGGACTTCGCCTGCCTGGTCTGGGCCGGGGTCAGGATCTTCCGGAGCCTGTTGACCAGGTAGGGATTGTAGAGAAGCTCGAGACCGAGGTAGGCGAAACCCTGGACGCCCTCGAGGGGCGTGAATTCGACGCAGCTCCCCCTGACCGAGTAGGCCTCTCCCTCGGATTTTCCCTCGAGCTCGAGGATCTCTCCCGTGTCGGGCTTCCCGCCCTCGTATTCCCCGAAGACCCTGAGCCTTTTTTTCGAAAGGGAGACGACCCTGAGTCGCGGGGCCTCGACCCCCTCCTTGAGGAGGGAGAGGCGGGGCTCGTCGAGGAGCTCCCCGAGCCGATCGAGGGACAGTATCGGGTCCTCCTCCTCGCCGAAGAAAGCCTCGCCCTCGTCGGCCGCCACGAAGTATTCGACGAGGATCTCCTTCAGCACGAAGGGGGGCTCGCGGAAATTCAGGTCGATGAAGGCGTAGGGCGAATCGGGGTTGGGCTTCCTGAGGGCGACGATGTCCGAGAGGACGAAGAAGTTCGCCGGTTTCGAGGCGCTCGGGATCTTGAAGACGAGATTGAGTCTGTGCGGCCTCCCCTCCATGCCCTTGAAGAAGCCGATCTCGTTCTCGGAGAGGAAGGCCAGGAGGCTGGCCCCGGTGAGGGAGAGATCGAAGGGTATGGCCGAGATGAAGAATTCGTCGATCTTGAGGTGCGTGCCCCGCTTCACGAGGCCGAGCTGGGCGATGACGCCGGGCGTGATGCGGAGCTTCCTGTCGCCGTACTCCGCCGCCTTCCTGTTGATCACCCTGGAATCCACGCCGTCCTCCCCCTCGTCCCGCATCGCCCGGATCTGCGGCGCCTAGCTCCATGATATTCGAGACGGAGCCCGAAAACAACAAAGCCCGTCCCCCGGGAAGGGGGACGGGCTGTCGCGCGGTCGCGGGTCTAGGCGATCTTCTCGAAGACCGACTTGATGATCTGGAGGGCGCTCCGCAGTTCCTTCTCGGTGATGACGAGGGGAGGGGCGAAGCGGATGATGTTGCCGTGGGTCTGCTTGGCGAGGAGGCCGGCGTCGCGCAGGGCGAGGCAGACGTTCCAGGCCTCGAAGCCCTTCTCGAAGACGACGGCGTTGAGGAGCCCCTTGCCGCGGATCTGCTTGATCCTCGGGCATTTGATCGTGGCGAGCTCCGCGCGGAAGATCGCGCCGAGGCGTTCGGCGTTCTCGTCGAGCTTCTCGTCCTCGAGGACCTCGAGGGCGGCGATGCCCACGGCCGAGGCCAGGGGGTTGCCGCCGAAGGTCGAGCCGTGGGTCCCCGGCGTGAAGACCTTCATCACCTCGTGGTCGGCGACGATGGCGGAGATCGGCATGATGCCGCCGCCCAGAGCCTTGCCCAGGCACATGATGTCGGGGCGGGCGTTCTCGTGCTGCCAGGCGAAGCGCTTGCCCGTGCGCGAAAAGCCGGTCTGGATCTCGTCGCAGATGAAGAGGATCTTGTGCCTCGTGCAGAGCTCGCGGACGGCCTTGAGGTAGCCCTCGGGCGGCACGAAGACGCCGGCCTCGCCCTGGATGGGCTCGATGATGACGGCGACCGTGTCCGGCGTGACGGCCTTCTCGATGGCGGAGGCGTCGGCGTAGGGCACGCGCTTGAAGCCCGGCACGTAGGGGCCGTAGTTCACGGTGGAGTCGGGGTCGTTGGACATGGAGATCACCGCGAGGGTGCGGCCGTGGAAGTTGTCCTCGACGCAGATGATCTCCTGCTTCCCGTTCTCGACGCCCTTCACCTCGACGCCCCAGCGGCGCGCGGCCTTGAGGGCCGTCTCGACGGCCTCGGCGCCCGTGTTCATGGGGAGGGCGTTCTCGTAGCCGGTGAACTCGCAGAGCTTCTTGAGGAAGAGCCCCATCTTGTCGTTGTGGAAGGCCCGGCTCGTGAGGGTGACGGACTTGAGCTGGTCGGTGACGGCCTTCACTATCTTGGGATGGAGGTGCCCCTGGTTGACCGCCGAGTAGGCCGAGAGGAAGTCGAAGTAGGACTTGCCTTCAGGGTCCCAGACCCGGCAACCCTCCGCCCGCGAGATGACGACCGGAAGGGGATGGTAGTTGTGGGCGCCGTAGCGCTCGTCCAGGGCGATGTAGTCCTGGCTTTTCATGGGGGAATCCTCCTGGCTCCCGAGGGGAGCGAGGCATCCTACCACGTTATCGCGCGGAAAGCCAGAGAGGAAGTCCTAACTATTTGAAGTATAAACATTTACCACGCTGGATGATTATGCACGCGACTACTGTCGCGCCGCGACTACTGTCGCGATGCTCAGCCTTCCCGGCGATAGCGGATCCGCTTCCTCTCCTCCCGCCGCGCGATGGCGAGTTCGGCCAACCTGCCGATGAGCTCCGGATAGGGAAGCCCGCCCACCTCGCACATCTTGGGATACATCGAGATGGAGGTGAAGCCGGGGATGGTGTTGACCTCGTTGAGGAGGACCTCGCCCGTGTTCCGGTCGATGAAGAAGTCCACGCGGGCCATGCCCGTGATGTCGAGGACGGCGCAGGCCCGGATCGCGATCTCCCGGACCCGCTCGGCCTGGGCGTCGGAGATGGGGGCGGGGATCTCGAGGCGGGCGCCGTTCGGATCGATGTACTTGGCCTCGTAGTCGTAGAATTCGTGGCTCGGCACGACCTCGCCGGGGGCGAAGGCCTCGAGGACACGGTTGCCGAGCACCGAGCACTCGATCTCGCGGGCCGGTACGAAGGGTTCGACGAGGACCTTGTCGTCCCAGACCAGGGCCTCCCTCACCGCCGCGACGAGTTCGTCGGGTCCCTCCACCTTGGCGGTGCCGACGGAGGAGCCGGTGCTCGCCGGCTTCACGAAGGCCGGGTAGCCGAAACGGGAGCCGACCTCGCGGCGGAGGAGGTCGAGGCCCTCGGCCGTCGCGAGCTCGTGGCGCTTGCGCGCGACGAAGGGGACGTGGGGGAGGCCGGCCTCCTTCCACAGGAGCTTGGCCTTCTCCTTGTCCATGCCGAGGGCCGAGCCGAGGACGGGGGCGCCGACGCAGGGCAGGTCCGCGCACTCGAGGAGGCCCTGAACGAGTCCGTCCTCGCCGAAGCTCCCGTGGAGGACGGGAAAGACCACGTCGCAGGGGACGGCTTCGAGGCCCTCCCGCCGCTCGCAGGAAAGGCCGCGCTCCGGTCCGCCGCCCGGCACCGCGACGACGCGGGGTCCCGGCTCGATGGCGAGGGGGCCGGAACCGGCGAGGGCCTCGGCGAGGGCCGCCGGGCCCTGGAGGATCCATTCCCCCTCGATCGTCATACCTATGAGAATCGGGTCCCAGGCGCGGCGGTCGAGGTGGCGCAGGATGGAGGCGGCCGAGATCCTCGAGACCTCGTGCTCGCCGGACTTGCCCCCGTAGAGGAGGACGATGCGTTTCATGCGGGGCTCCTTGCGCCGTCCCCGAAGCCGAGACGGGCGAGGGCCGCGCGGGCGGCGGCCATCTCGTCCCAGGGCATCGTGCGGTCAGCGTAGATGATCGAGTTTTCGTGGCCCTTGCCGAGGAGGAGGACCAGGTCGCCCGGCCGGGCGAGGTCGAAGGCCCGGGCGATGGCGAGATTGCGGTCGGGGATGAGGAAGAGCTCCTCGCCCCGCCTCTTCCCGGCGCAGCCCGCGGCGATCTCCTCGAGGAGGGCCATCGGTTCTTCGCCGCGGGGATCCTCGTCGGCGAGCACGAGGAGATCGCAGAAGTCGGCGGCGATGCGGCCCTGCTCGGGCCGCTTGGCGCGGTCGCGCTCGCCGGCCGAGCCGAAGACCGCGATGAGGCGGCCCCGGATCCGCTTTCTGAGGGGAGGGAGGATGGCGGCGAAGGATGAAGGAGTGTGGGCGTAGTCGACGATGACCTCGAAGGGCTGCCCGGCCTCCACGGCCGTCATGCGCCCGAGCACGGGCCTGAGCCGGGGGAGGAGGGGGATGAAATCGCGGAGGGGCAGGCCCGAGATGCCCGAGGCCGCCGCGAGGGCCGCGAGGCTGTTGTCCACATTGAAGGCTCCCGGCAGCTCGATGCGGGCCGCGAAGCGCTCGTCTCCGTGGACGAGGGTGAAGGAGGAACCCCGGCTGTCGCTCTCGATGTCGACCGCGCCGAAGTCGGCCTCCGCGCCCTTCGAGGAGAAGGTGAGGACGGGGCGGCCCGTCGCCTCGCGGAAGAAATCGCAGGAGCGGTCGTCGGCGCAGGCTATGCCGAAGGCGGGTACCGAGCGGGGCCGTCCGGCGACGGTCTTCTGGTGGACCTCCCGGTCGAGGGCGCGGAAGAGGTTGGCCTTGTCGTCCCGATACTGCTCCCAGGTTCCGTGGAACTCCAGGTGCTCGTGCGTGACGTTCATGAGGACGCCGGTGTCGAAGTCGACATCGGCGAGGCGGGAGGTGCGGGGACTGAGGCCGTGGGAGGATGACTCGACCACCGCGTACTCGAGGCCGGCGTCGCGCATCTCGGCGAGCATGCGCTGCACGGCCGTGGCCTCGGGGGTGGTCTGGTGCTCGGGGTTGGGCGCCTCGCCCTTTCCGGTGTCCGACATGACGGTGGAGAAGAAGCCGGCGCGGCGCCCCGCGAGGTTGAGGAGCTGCCAGATCAGATAGACCGTCGTGCTCTTCCCCTCGGTCCCGGTGACTCCGATGACGGCGAGGCTCTTGGAGGGGGAATCATGGAAGGCGGCGGCGACGGGCGACATGGCGGCGCGGGGATCGGCGACGCGCAGATAGGCCACGCCCTCCTCGTATGCGGCGAGCTCGTTGCGGTGCACGACGGCCTTCGCGCCGGCCTCGATCGCGGCCCGGATGTAGAGCTCGCCCTCGTCGTGGAGGCCGGGGAGGGCGAAGAAGAGGAAGCCCGGCCGCACGGCCCGCGAGTCGTAGGCGAGGCCCTCGATGGGCGCTTCGGAGGGACCGACCCGGTCGAGGATCGTGAGGGTGGCGGCGAGGGAGGATAGCTGCCTGGACATCGGCCCACCATATCACCGGGGGCCGGACGCATCAATAAGAGGCCCTCGCTTTTCCCTCGGCCGGCTTTTCCTTCCTCGCCCGCGGGTGTAGGCTCTTCGCGCAAGCCAAGGGAGGAGCCCATGTATTTTGTCCGCGTCGAGGCTGATTTCGCCGCCGCCCATTTCCTCAGCCACTATAAGGGCAAGTGCGAGCGCCTGCACGGCCACAACTACCGGGTCCGCATCTGGGCCCGGGGCGGGGATCTCGACGAGGGGGGCATGCTCCTCGACTTCGGGGAGCTCAAGGGAGCCCTGCGCCGCGTCCTCGAGGGCCTCGACCACCACCACCTCAACGAGGAGCCCTACTTCAAGGACGATCCGAGCGCCGAGCGCATCGCGGCCTTCATCTACGCGGGTCTGGCCGCCCTCCTGCCCGGGGCCCCCCTCCATGCCGTCGAGGTCTTCGAGACTCCGACCAGCATGGCGCGCTACGAACCGGACTGAGGCGATCCCGATCCCGGGAGGGGCCGCCAGGGATCAGTCCGACCAGCCCAGGACCCTCACCCCGATCGTCGCGGCCAGGGCGGGGCCGAGGGGGGCGAGGAGCTCGACGATCGAGGCCCGGCCGCCGAGCTTGAGGAAGATCGCGGCGCCCTCCGTCCTCGCCATGAAGGCCACCTTCTTGCCGAGGTCCCTGGCCGCGATCTCGTAGACCCTTCCCCCTCCCTCCGACCTGCGCTCCGTGAAGGCGAGGCGGGAAAGCCGGAGCCAGTCGGCGAGGAGGCTCTCGGCCGTCGGGACCCTTCCGCCCTCCCTCGCGAAGGCGGCGAGGGTCGGGAAGTCCGGGGGGAGGCGCGCCTCGAGGTCGAGACTCCGAGGGGCGGGCCCTCCCTCGAGGACCGCGAAGCCTCCGGCCCGGGCCAGCTGGCCGAGGGCGGCGGGATCGGGGCCCTCGAGGGCGAAGACAGCCCTTCCCGCCGCCCCCTCCACGAGGCCGAAATCGCCCCCCGGCTGGGGGAATGCCAGCCGGGCCGAGAAGACCTTCCTATAGGCCTCCCCCTCGAGGGCGACGAGGCGGGAAAGGAGCCAGGCCTCCTGGGCCGCGACCGAGGCGCCCGCGAGGGTGTCGGGCCTCTCCACGGCGACGAAGAAAAGGGCGAAGGAACGCTTGGCCGCCTGGAGGCGAGTTATGCGCTCGATGTCGGCGCGGGTCGCGGGGGCCGTCCTGTGCCTGGTCAGGAAGACCCTCGAGGAGGGCTCTTCGCAGGCGCCGCAGTCGGCGCATCTCCCCCCGAGGCAGGTTGTGCGATCGATGAAGGCCGAGGCCTTCTCGTATTCCGCGTCGAGGGCCGCGCCCGAGGGGCCCTCCTCGAGGAAGGGGAGGGCGGGGCTTCTTCCCTTCTCGCCGAGGAAGTCGGGGGAAAGGAGGCCCCTCGAAGAGGCGAAGGCTTCGAGGGAGGGCCAGATGCCGCGGGCAAGGCTGCCCTCGTAGACCTCATGGAGGCCGGCGCCGGCCAGGCCCTCGAGCCAGGGGAGGAGAGAGCCGCCCGCGAGGGAAAGGACCTGGTCGGCGCAGTACTCGTCGAAGTGGACGGCCAGGCGCCATTCCAGACCCTGGGCCTCGCAGGCCGCTCCGAGGGCGGCCGAGATGGGCCCGAGGATGCCCTCGTCGAGGACGAGGGGGGCCCGGCCCAGGGGAGTCCCGGGGAGGCGCACGAGGTAACCCGAGGAGACGAGGACCCGCAGTCCCTTGGCCCGGGCCTCGCGCCTCTCGGCCAGGGCGGCGGCGAAGGCCGCGAATTCCGCCAGGTCTCCCTCGTCCTCGAAGCCCGCGATGATATAGAAGAGCTTGAGTTCGCGCACCCCCGGCGCGACCACGAGGGAGAGGAGGCGGTCCAGGGCCTCTTCGTCGAGCCCCTTGCGGTAGTAGGCCCTCATGCGCGCGGAGATCCCCTCGATGCCGAGGGTGAAGCTCCGCTTGTCGGCCGCGAGTTCGGCGGCCATGAGGCCCGGGGTGTCGGCGAGGACGTCGAGGCGCTGACTCATGAAATTGACTGTCCGGAAAATACGTCCCAATTCATAGATGATTCGGAAGATCTCCTCGTGCGTGTTGAAGTTGAAGCTGTAGACCTCGAGGGTCTCCGCGCCGCTGCGCGCCCTGAGTCCGCGGGCCGCGGCCAGGACCTCGTCGAGGGGGCGCTCGCGGTAGGGCCTCCGGTCCCAGCCCTCGAAGCAGAAGGAGCAGTAGCCCGGGCAGCCGGCCGTGATCTGGAGGCGGGCCGTCCCCGCCTCGGGCGTGTCGAGGAGGGGCCAGGAGAGGAGGGGAGGCGGGACGGCGGGGAGGATGCGGCGCCGGGTCCGGAGCCCGGGGTGGAGGGCGGGCCAGAAGCCCTCGATGCCCGCCGCCGCCTCGAGGCGCTCCGCGCGGCCCCGCGAGGCGTCGAGGAGGAGGGCCGCGAGGGGCCCGATCGCTCCCTCTCCCTCGCCGAGGAAGAGGCCGTCGACGAGGGAGTCGCCCCTCGCTCCGCTTTCTCCCTCGAAGTCCAGGAGGGCCCCCGCCTGGCCGGCGTTCGAGCCCCCGAGGATCAGGAGGGGGGCCGAAGGCAGGGCGGCGCGCGTCGAGGCCCGGAGGGGCAGGCCCGCGGTGGAAAGGAGGCGGGGCAGATTGACGAGCTCGAGGCCGAAGGCGTTGGAGACGAGGATGAGGTCGAAGTCCGCCGGCGAGCGGCCCTCGGTCGCTCCGGGGAACCAGGGAAGGCCGGCCCGGTCGAGGAGCTCCCGGTCCTGGCGGTCGGGCATGAAGGCGAAATCGATGTAGGCCCGGGGCAGGGCGGCCCGCGTTTCGGCGAAGAGGATGAGGTGGGCGCTCGAGCGGTCGACGTCGCGGAGGGGCGAGAGACGGACGATAAGGACGCGGCCCTTCGCCTCTTCCCAGGCCGGATTGGCGATGCCCTCGCGGGTCGTCCCGAGGACGGCCCTGCCCGCGGAGAGGAGCCTCTGGTGGAGCGGGACCCTCATTGCCGCTTCGGCGCGGCTCCGTCCGGCCTGCCGCTGGTCCATCGCCCGCTTGCAGGTCGCCCCGACCCTGCGGCCTTGGCGCGTTTTTCGCTGCGGGCCTTGAGCCGCCGATCCTCGGCCTCGTCGGCCAGGGCGAAGAATTCCTCCGGCGGCGGCTCGAAGACGGTCGCGTCCCTGAGGACCTTGGTCCTCCAGACGAAGCCCTCTTTCACGGCCAGGCGGGCGGCGCGCTTCAGCTCGTAGCCGTCGGCCAGGATGATGGAAACGCCCTTGGCCCCGGCGCGGCCCGAACGTCCCGCGCGATGGATGTAGACTGTCGGTTCCTCGGGGAGATCGAGGGAGAGGATGTGCGTGATGCCCGCTATGTCGAGGCCCCGGGCCCCGAGGTCGCTCGTGAGGAGGTAGCGGAGCTCGCCGCGGGCGAAGCGGTCGAGGGCGACGCGCCGGCCCTCCTTCTCGCGGCGGGCCGAGATGGCCTCGACCGGGAGACCGAAGGCCTCGAGGGCCGCGAGGGCCTCGTCGATACGGGCGGCGTTGGACATGAAGACGAGGCAACGGGCCGGTTTCACGGCGATCTCGAAGCGGCGCACGAAGTCGAGGCGCTTCCGCGAGTCGCAGTAGAAGCACCAGTGCTCGATGTCCTTCGAGAGGACCTCGGTCGGGCTGCCCTGGACGAGGAGGGGATCGCGGAGCCAGGGCGCCGCGAGGCGCTTCGTCCGCTCGGGGAGGGTGGCCGAGGCCAGGACGCGGAGGGCCGTGTGGGGCACCCCGTTCAGGAGCTTGGCGCAGAGCTCCTCGTTCTCGTTCGAGAAGAGGCGGTCGGCCTCGTCGAGGATGATGAAGCGGAGATGGCCGGTCTTGAGGACGCGGACCCCGGCGAGGTCGGCGAGGCGGCCGAGGGTGCCGATGACGAGGGGGACGGCCTTCCTGAGCTGGGCCTCCTGCCGCGAGAGGGACGAGCCGCCGAGGAGGATGGCCGGGTCGAGGTCGATTCCGGCCGCCGCGGCCAGGCGCCCGGCCTCGCGGCCGATCTGGACGGCGAGCTCCTGGGTCGGGGCGGCCACGAGGGCGAGGGGTCCCCGCAGGGGCTCGCTGGCAGCCTTCATGCGGGCGAGCTCCACGAGGACCGGCGCCAGGTAGGCGAAGGTCTTCCCCGTGCCGGTCTCGGATTCCATGAGGATGTCCCTGCCGGCCAGGATGGCGGGGATGGCCGCCTCCTGCACCGGGGTGGGCCCGGCGAAGCCGAGGGATACGAGCCCGGCCGCCAGGGCCTCGGGAAGGCCGAGTTTCGTGAAGCTGTCCATCCGCGCATACTGGCACGCGCGCGCCCTCCCTCACAAGGGCCGCGGCCTGCGCGGCCGGTCCGGAGGCCGGCGGCGATTGATCGGCCGCGGCGCTTTCCAGTATAGTGCCCCACCATGAATCTCGAAGCCTTCGTCCTCGGAACCGGCGGCATGATGCCCCTGCCCCAGCGGCACCTGACCAGCGTCCTCGTCCGCCGCGAGGGGGAGCTCTTCCTCTTCGACGGAGGCGAAGGCACCCAGGTCTCCATCAGGCGGCTCAACCTCCGCTGGAAGAAGATCACCGCCATCTTCGTCTCCCACATGCATGCCGACCACGTCACGGGCCTGCCGGGCATCCTCATGCTCTCGAGCCAGGTCGACCGCGAGGAGCCCCTCTACATCTTCGGGCCCCCCCGTCTCGCCGAGTACATCGACCAGAGCCGCCGCGTCCTCGACATGTATATCAATTATGAGATCATCGTCCGCGAGGTCACCGAGCCCGGAGTCTTCTGGGAGGGCGAGGGTTTCCGCATCCGGGCCTTTCCCCTCAGGCACACCAAGCCCTGCTACGGCTACGCCCTCGAGGAGGACGCCCGTCCCGGCGCCTTCCATCCCGAGAGCGCCGCCGCCCTCGGCGTGCCCCGCGGCCCCCTCTACTCGACCCTCCAGGGCGGGACTCCGGTCACCCTCGCCGACGGCCGCGTGATCCGCCCCGAGGAGGTCCTCGGCCCGGCGCGCTCCGGCCGCAAATTCTCCTACGTCACCGACAGCCTCTACTTCCCCGAGATCGCTAAGGAAGTGGCCGGCTCCGACCTCCTCGTCTGCGAGGGCATGTTCGAGGAGGCCCTCCTCTCGAGCGCCGTCGAGAAGAAGCACATGACGGCCCTCCAGGCCGCGCGCATCGCCCGGGCGGCCGGAGGGGTGCGGAAGCTGGCCCTCATCCACTACAGCCCCCGCTACACCGACCGCGACCTCAAGATCCTCCTCGAGGAGGCGCGGCGGGAATTCCCCGAGACCATCCTCTCGCGCGACCGGATGGCCCTTCCCATCGAGTATCTCGACTGAGACCGGGGCCGTAACCTCCGGCCCCCCTTCGCGGTTTTCCCGCGATCGGCCTTTGCATGAAGCCGCGTCGGAGCGGGCGGCGAGCCCGGCCGGCGCCGCGAATACCAGAAAGGAGTCGCCGTGATAGAAGTGAAAGAGCTCCGAAAGAGCTACGACCGCACCGAGGCGGTGAAGGGCGTGTCCTTCTCCGTCGAGCGCGGGCAAGTCGTCGGCCTCCTCGGTCCCAACGGGGCGGGGAAGACCACGATCATGAAGATCCTGACGGGCTACCATTTCCCGAGCTCGGGAGAGGCCCTCGTCGACGGCGTCGACGTCACCGAGGACCCCGTGGCCGTCAAGCGCCGCATCGGCTACCTCCCCGAGTCGGCCCCCCTCTACCCCGACCTCTCGCCCGCCGAGTACCTCGACTTCGTGGCCGAGGCCCGGGGCCTCGAGGGAGAGGCGAGGAAGCGCGCTATCGAGAAGGCGGTCGCCGCCTGCTCCCTGGGGCCGGTGTTCAACAAGCCGGTCGAGGAGCTCTCGAAGGGCTACCGCCAGCGCCTCGGCCTCGCCCAGGCCATCCTCCACGATCCCGACATCCTCATCCTCGACGAGCCCACCACGGGCCTCGATCCCAACCAGATCCTCGAGATCCGCTCCCTCATCCGCGACCTCGGGAAGGAGAAGACAGTCATCCTCTCCACCCACATCCTCCAGGAGGTCGAGGCCGTCTGCTCGCGGGTCCTCATCCTGAACGAGGGCCTCATCGCGGCCCAGGGCACGGCCGAGGAGATCGGCCAGGCCCTCAAGGGCGAGGAGCGCGTCGGCTTCAGGTTGAGGGGCCGGAGGCAGGGCCTCGACAGGGCCGCCCTCGAGGCCGCCCTGGCCCGCCTCCCCCGCTTCGGCGCCCTCCGCTCCCTCTCCGAGGAGCGCGGAAGCTGGTCCGTCGACATCTCCCTCTCCGGCACGGAAACGGCGGAGGCGGGCGAGCTCGTCTTCGACTGGGCCGTCTCCGAGGGCCTCGCCCTCCTCGAGCTCCTGCCCCACAAGCTCTCCCTCGAGGAGATCTTCGTCAAGCTCACCACCGAAGGAGCCAGGTCATGAAGGGCGTCCTCACCGTCTTCCGCCGCGAATTCCGGGCGGTCTTCAACTCCCCCGTGGCCTGGGGTCTCATCGTCGCCTTCCTCCTCTTCACGGCCTCCTGGCTCTACTTCGTGACGGGCTTCTACGCCGCGGGCATGGCCGACCTCTCGGCCTACTTCGGCCTCATGCCCGTGGTCCTCGCCTTCGTCGTCCCCGCCCTCACCATGAGGAGCTGGGCCGAGGAGGCCCGCCTCGGCACGGCCGAGCTCCTCCTCACCCTCCCCCTCGGCGAGGTCGAGCTCGTCGTCGGCAAGTTCCTCGCCTCCTTCGCCGTGGTCGCCATCGCCGTCCTCCTCGGCCTTCCCGTCCCCCTGATGGCCGGCCTGCTCGGCAGCTTCGACCCCGGCATCCTCCTCGGCCAGTATCTCGGGGTCCTCCTCGTCGCGGCCGCCGCGACGGCCATCGGCCAGTGGGTCTCCTCGAGGGCTCGCAACCAGGTCTCGGCCTTCCTCGCCGGGACCCTCCTCCTCCTTCTCCTCCTCGTCCTCATCGACCGGATCTCCGCCTTCGCGGGCGCGGGCGGCCTCCTCGCCTCCCTCCTCAACTGGCTCTCCCTCTCCAGGCACTGGCAGGGCTTCGGACGCGGAGTCCTCGACTCCCGCGACCTGGCCTACTACCTCGCCGTCACCTTCTTCTTCCTCTACCTGACCGCCTGGACCCTCGGGCGCCGCAAATGGAGCTGAAGTCATGAACTCCAGGACAGGAAAACTCCGGGGCGCGATCCTCCTCGCCCTCACCGCCGCCGTCACCGCCGCGGCCCTCCTCGCCGTCGGCCGCTACGCCTTCCGCCTCGACCTCTCGGCCGACCACAGCCAGAGCCTCTCCAAGGTCGCCAGGGGCCTCTACGCCGAGATCCCCGAACATCTTCATATTTCATATTATATTTCCCCCAATCTCTCCGCCCGGCATCCCGGGCCCCGCGCCGTCGAGGACCTCCTCCGCGAATTCGAGGCCTCGTCCCGCGGGCGCATCGACGTCTCCGTAGAGGATCCCGGCTCGAAGGCCGGGGCCGTCGAGGCCCTGGGCATCCAGGGCCGGCAGATGCAGATCGTCGAGAAGAACGAGCAGCGCGTCGCCGTGGTGTACTCGGGCATCGTGGTCCAGTACCTCGAGCGCAGCGAGGTCATCCCCTTCGTCCTCGACTCCTCGACCCTCGAGTACGATCTCGTGAAGGCCGTGCGCCGGGCCGTCGGCGCCACTTCCCAGAAAGTCGCCCTCCTCGTGGGCGACTCGGACAAGTCGGTGCAGAACGACTACAAGACCCTCGGCGACGAGCTCAAACGATCGGGCTGGGAGGTCGCCGAGGTGAATCGCGGCGACCCGGTCCCCCCCGGGACCAAGGTCCTCATGGTCCTCGGCAACGCCGACCTGGACGACTACGACGTCTACCGCGTCGAGGAATTCATCGCCTCGGGCGGCTCGGCCTTCATCGCGGCGAAGGGTGTCGCCGTCGAGGCCCGCCAGGAGCTCAGCGCGGCGCCCCTGGCCAAGGACGCCCTGCCCCGGGCCCTCTCCGCCTGGGGTCTCGACCTCGGCCGGAGCCTCGTCCTCGACGTCTCGGCCCTCACCGTCCCCTTCCAGGAATCGAGCGGCTTCGGCGGCCAGATGATCCGCTACGTGCAGTATCCCCACTGGGTCATCACCCGCCCCGAGTTCGCCTCGCGCGACAACCCGGTGACCGCCCGCCTCGCCGGTCTCGACCTCTTCTGGCCCAGCCCCCTCACCCTCGTGGACCGGCCCGGGATCAAGAGCGAGGTCCTCGTGCGGAGCACCCCCAAGGCCTGGCTCCAGACCAAGGCCTTCACGGTCAAGCCCGAGGAGTCCGCCTCCTTCCGCGGCGAGGCCGACAAGACCACGGGCCAGTACGGCCTCGTGGCCAGCCTCCAGGGCGCCTTCCCGAGCGCCTGGACCGGCAAGGCCCTGCCCACGCGGGCCGGGGCTCCCGCCCTCGCGCCGGAAACGAGCCCGCCCCGTCCCTCCAAGCTCATCGTCGTCGGCTCCGCCGACTTCGCCACCGACCTCATGACCATGACGAGCTCCCAGTTCAACGCCTCCTTCGCGGCGGCCGCCGTGGACTGGCTCGCCACCGGCGACGAGTTGGCTGCCATCAAGAGCCGCGGCGCCCGCGATCCCCGCCTCACGAAGATCGAGGACCCGGCGGCCCGGAACGGCGTCATCGTCCTTTCCTATGCCGTCAACCTCGTCCTCATCCCGGTCGCCCTCGTCCTCGTGGCCCTCCTCCGCCATCGCAGGCGCAGGCTCCTGGCCCGCGAGGGCGGGGGAGGACCGGCTTCGAGGGTCGAGACCCCGAAGACCGGCACGGAAGGCAAGGAGGCAGCCGAATGATGCGTTTTGAAACCAAGGTCCGGGCCCTCGTCGCGGTCCTCGCCGTCCTCCTCCTCGCCTGGGGCCTCGGGGAATTCTTCGCTCCCGAGCGCGTGTCGCGGCGCAGCGAGACGGTCACCCTCCTCTCCGGCAAGACGGCCGAGGTCGCGAGGATCGACATCGCCGCGGGCGGCAGCGCCCTGCGCCTCGAGAAGTCGGGAGGCCAGTGGGCCCTGGCGGATGGGGCCGACCGCCTTCCCGTCCTCACCTCACGGGTGGACGCCCTCCTGTCCAGCCTCGCCAAGGCCGGGCGCAAGCGGCCCGTCGCCTCGAAGAAGGAGGCCTGGGCCGGTCTCGGCCTCGACGAGGGGAAGGTCCGCAGCCTGACTCTCTCCGACGCGGCGGGGAAACCCCTCCTCGAACTCCACGCCGGCAACTACGGCACGACGGGCTCCGAGCTCTATGCCCGCTTCGGGCAGGGTGAGGCCTCCTTCACCATCGATTCGACGGTTTCCTCCTGGCTCTCCCCCGACCGCTCGGCCTGGCTCGACAAGCGGCTCTGGCGAACGGCGGTCGAGGCCGTCGCCGTCCAGGCCGTCGCCGTCCGGGCCGACATCTCCCTGGTCGCCGAGGGGAAGGATGCTGCCAAGCCCCCCCTCAGGGCCGCCTGGCGCTTCGAGCGCTCGGGCCAGGACTGGAAGGGAGGTCAGCGCCTTCCTGACAGCGTCTCCGTCGAGTCCATGCTCCGCGCCCTCCTCAACCTCGAGGCGGTCGATCTGGCCGCCAGGGCCCCGGCCGATGCCTTCGCGAAGGTCGCCGCGACAGTGACCCTCGAGCTCGGCTCGGGCAAGTCGCGGCTCCTCGAGGTCGGCCAGCCGGCCGGCTCGGGCCGCTTCTGGGCCCGGGCCAGCGAGGACGGGAAGCTCCTACCCCTGGTCTTCCAGCTCTCGAGCTACTCCCTCGGCACCTTTCTCAAGGACGAATCGGCCTTCGTGAAGAAGTGACCCCCGCCTCGGCCCCGACCGGGGCCGGCAAAAAAGGAGCCTCGGCTCCGGGGGTCCTTCGCTTTCTGGTATCGTACAACTCGGGCGAAGGGCTCAGATCCCCTTGCTCGCGAGGTAGAGGCGGTACTTGTCCGGATCGGGCTTGAAGGCGACGATCTTCGCGTCGTCCTCCTCGCGCGCGTGGCCGAGGGCGAGCTCGGCCTCGCCGAGGATGCGCGCGGCCTCGACCAGGCGACCGGCCCGCGAGGACAGGCCCATGAAGAGGGGGAGGGCGTCGCGCCTCGGGCTCGCCGCGGTCCTGCCCTCGTCCTCCGCGAGGAGGAAGATGACCTTCTTGTGGAACTCCTCGGCCATGCGCAGGGCGTGCTCCGCGTCGAGGTTGGGCAGGATCACGGCGAAGCCGTCCTGGCCCTTCTCGAAGGCGAGGTCCTTGAAACTGAAGAAGTCGTTGAGGGCCTTGGCCAGGCGGCGATAGGGGGGGCTGCCCGGGGCCAGACCCTCGAGGCTCAGGACGAGGAAGGAGAGATCCTGCTCGAAGGAGGCGGCCCGCGAGAGCTCGGCTTCGAGGCGGTCCTCGAGATAGGACTCCCAACCCAGCCCCGAGAGGGGGGAGAAGAGGCCCTGGGGCTCTCCCTCCGCCGAGCCGTCGAGGGGAGGCGGCTCCCGGTCGGCGGCCCCCTCTCCTTCCATGCCGGCGGTCCAGTCCTCGGAGAAACGGGGCGCGAGCTTTCCGGCCTCGGCCTCGAAATCGGCCTCCTCGTCCCTGCCGAGCCCGACTTCGTCGTCGAAGGCGGGTTCCGCGGAGGATTCGGCCCGGATCCTGGCGGAGGAGCCGATAGTGGCGGGAGACATGCTTTCCCTGGGGGGGGCGGGACGGTTGTCGAGGCCGGGATCGAGGCCTTCCCCCCCGGCGGGAGCCGGCCGGGCCGCGCCCACCCTCCAGGTCGCGTCGACCTTGGAGTGGCCGAAGAGGAGGCCGAGGAGGAGGGCGAGGAAGAGCCAGAGCCCGAGGAGGATGGCGGAATCCCGGAAGGCGAGATAGACGGCGTCCTGGGGGATCACCGTGTAGACGGCCTGGAGGCTGAGTCTGTCGCGGCCGGCGGCCTCGAGGGGGGCGGCGAGGAGGATGGAGCTCCGCTGGGGGATGCTGGCCGCCGGATCGCGGGCGTCGTTCTCGATCGCGAAGAGGTAGGGGGAGCGCGCGGGGAGACGCCAGAGGAGGCCCCGGTCCTTTTCGACGATGAAGACGAGAAGGAGGTCCGGGCTCGCGGCATAGTGGCGCGCGAGCCTTTGCCTGAGGGCCGGGGCCGCGAGGTCCGAAGGTTGCCTGACCGAGGAGAGGCCGATGGCCAGCTCGTCGAAGTCGGCGTAGGCCGCTCGCCTTCCCTCCGACTCGGCCAGGGCGACGCGGACGACCACCGAGGTCAGGGCCGCGAGGACGACGAGGAGGCTCGTGACGACGACGAAGCTTCTGTATCTCGTGTTCATGTCGGGGGTAGTATATATCAGGGTATGGAGGGCTGCCAGATGGAACTACGGAGAAGATCCCTGCCCGAGGGCTGGTACCCGCGGGAAGCCGGCGAGGTCCGGAGGCTCGTGGAGACCTGGCGCGGAGCCGGTCCCCCCCTCGAGGTCGACTCGCGGGCTGTCGTCGCTCCCCACGCGGGCTGGGCCTTCTCGGGGAGGCTCGCCGCCCTCGCCTGGTCCACCCTCGCCCCCCTGCCTGGGGCCTCCTCGGCCGGAGCCGGGGCCGGCGGGACGGTGGCCTTCGAGACCGTGGTCATCGCGGGCGGCCACCTCGGGCCCTCCTCCCCCCTCCTCTATGCCCCCGAGGGCGCCTTCGAGACTCCCTTCGGTCCGCGGGAGGCCGACGGCGAACTCCTCCGGGCCCTCCTCGAGGCGGCGGCCGGCTGGGGATTGCGGATGGCCCCGGACAGGGACAGGGACAACAGCGTCGAGGTCCAGCTCCCCTTCGCGGCCCTCTTCGCGCCCCGGGCCAGGATCCTCTGGCTCCGCCTCCCGCCCTCCTCGGCCTCCATCGAGGCCGGTCTCCTCGTCCACGAGGCGGCGAAGTCCCTGGGTCGGCGCCTCGCCTTCCTCGCCTCCACCGACCTCACGCACTACGGACCCGACTACGACTTCGAGCCGAGGGGGAGGGGGGGGGAGGCCGAGGCCTGGGTGCGCGGAGTGAACGACCGCGCCTTCATCGATGCCTGTCTCGCCCGGGATCCCGAGCTCGTCCTCGCCCGCGCCCGGGCCGATCGCTCCGCCTGTTCGGCGGGAGCCGTCGCGGCGGCCCTGGCCTTCGCGGAGAGGGAGGGCGCCACGCGGGCCTCCCTCCTCGACTACTCCACGAGCCTCGATGTGAGGCGGGCCGACTCCTTCGTCGGCTACGCCGCCCTGGGGCTGTCCTGACTCCTCAGGATTCCCGGCCGGCGATGTAGCGGCCCACGGCCTCCTTGAACTTCCTGCCGCGATCGAACTCGTGGAGGAACATGCCGAAGGAGGTGCAGCCCGGCGAGAGGATGATCTTGTCGCCGGGCGCCGCCCGCCGCGCCGCCTCGTCCACGGCCTCCTCGAGCTGCTCGTAGGGTCCCGTGTAGGCGATTCCGTCCCGGTCCAGCCAGGATCGGAGCTTCTCGGTGCCCGAGCCGGCCAGGAGGATGAGGGCCTTGGCCCGCGCGTAGGCGCCGTGGACGGGCTCGAAGTCGAGGTTCTTGTCCGTGCCCCCGGTGATGAGGACCACGGGCTCCTCGAAGCTCTCGAGGGCGGCGGCCACCGCCTGGGGTATGGTCGCGGCCGAGTCGTTGTACCAGGCGACCCCCTGGGCCTCGGCGAAGGCCTCGAGGCGGTGCTCCACTCCGCGGAAGGATCCCATGGCATGGGAGATGGCCGCGGCCTCCAGCCCGAAGAGCCTCAGGGCCAGGGCCGCGCCGAGGAGGTTCTTGCGCTGGTGGCCCCCGGGGACGAGGAGGTCCTCGGGGAGGATCTCCTCGGGCCCCGCGTCGCGGTCGGCGGCGTACCAGCCCCGCCTTCCCTCGAGCCAGGCTCCCCCCTGATCCCGGTCGCGCCTGTCCATGTACCAGGCGACCCTCCCCCTCGTCTCGGCGGCGAAGAGGGGCGACCAGAGGTCCTCCCTGTTCAGCACCGTGTGGCAGGAGGCGTCCTGGTCGGCGTAGATCAGGCGCTTGTCGGCGACGTACTCCTCCATCGAGGTGTAGCGGTTCATGTGGTCGGGCATGATGCTCGTGAGGAGGGCCACCTGGGGCTTCAGCACCCCCAGACCCTTGAGGTCGGCGAGCTGCCAGGACGAGAGCTCGAGGACGACGGGCGTGTCGGGCCCGGTCTCGTCGATGAACTGGAGGGGAGAGACCGTGATGTTGCCGCCCAGGAAGGCCTTCCTCCCCGCGGAGACCAGACCGTGGTGGAGGGCCGTCGCGACTGTCGACTTGCCCTTCGAGCCGGTCACGGCGATGAGGGGGGCGGCGCTCGCGCGGAGGAAGAGGGAGATGTCCGTCTCCACGGCCTTGGCGGCCCGGAGGTAGGGCGAGTCGGGGCGGACGGCCGGGTTCTTCACCACGAGGTCGGCCTCCGAGAAGTCCGCCATCTCGTGCCGCCCGAGGACGAAGCGGATGGGGAGGCCGGCGAGGGAGGCCAGGGGTTCGGCGAGGGCGCCCTCGTCCTTCATGTCGGTCACCGTCACCGAGGCGCCGGCCCCGGCGAGGAAGCGGGCCGTGGCGAGGCCGCCTCCGTGGAGGCCCAGGCCCATCACCGTGACGCGGAGCCCGGCGAGATCCTTCCGCCCTGTCGTCCTAGCTTTTTCCCGGGAGCTCAAGGAGGTACTCCTTCATGTCCCGCTCGTTGAGGTAGGCCTTGGTGCCGAAGCCCTGGAGGACCTCCCGCCAGGCGGGGGGTACCCGGGCCTGAATCTCACGGAACTCGGGTATCTTGTCCGAGAACTCGCCGCTTTTCAAGGAGGCCTGGATCTTCTCCATCTCGGGCCTGAGGAAGGCGATCGCCCGATGGAGGAGGGGGAGGATGCGCTTCCGCATCTCGGGGTTGGGCGCCGCGATCGAGGCGCAGATCGTCTTGTATTTGCAGAAGATGGGGTACCAGGGATGGAAGCGCGCGCCTTCCGGCATGAAGAGGCGGGAGAAGAAGCGCGAGAGGCCCCCGTCCATCCAGATGCCGTGCACGAGGTAGCCCCGCCCCGTCTCCCCGATCCAGGTGTTCGAGATCAGCTGGTGGATCTTGAAGGCCTTCACCCTGCCGAGCTCCCACATCACCGCGTCGAGGGGGATGATCTCGCTCTCGAAAAAGAGCTTCTTCGAGCGGAAGGCCGCGGTCTGGTCGTTGGTCCCCCGCTCGAGCACCTCGCCTTCGAAGGGATGCTGGGCGAGATCGACGCGGAGGTGGAAGAGGTAGACGTCGGACTCGACCTTGTAGAGGCGATAGAAGCAGGGCCTGAGGATCTCGGCCGGGTCGAAGTAATAGGCGAGTCCGCGGAAGGTCTCGGGGAGGACGCCGACGAGCTCGGCCATGAAGCGCTTGAGGGCATGGGCATAGGAGGCCGAGGGCTCGCTCTCGCGCACATCGTGGTGGATGGGGAGGCGGGGATAGGTCAGGTCGACGGGGAGAACCAGGTGGAGGTCCTCGGACTGGTTGAAGCGTACTATGCTGGACGCGTCCTGGTCCTCAGCCGGTATCGATCCGAGGATAGCGTTGACCTCGGGATCGAGGGAGGCGATCCGGATTTCGTTTTGTGTCTGTTCCATGTGCAGGACGCAGTATAGCGCCCGAAGTGGCTTTAAGCAAAACGAAGCGACCTTCGAGTGGCTCGACGGAGCGATCAAATAAGGTAAATAATTATAATACAACAAAATAGAAAGATATCGTCCTATTTTTCTTGACAAGTGCAAAAACCGGACCTACCCTAGGCCGTTCCCGATACAAAGCCAGAATGGCCCCGATGCGAGGAAGGAAAGAAGCTTCCGCCCTCCTTGGGGAAGCGGAGTGTCCCATGCGCCGTATCACGAGTCATCCCGTGGCGAATCCGCCGGGCGAGCGGGTCGAGGTGGGTTTCACCTTCGACGGCGAGGCCCTGCGGGGCTATCGTTCCGAGCCCGTCTCGACGGCCCTCGCCGCCGCCGGTGTCGTCGCCTTTTCCAAGCACCATCGCGGCGGCGCGCCTCAGGGCATCTTCTGCGCCAACGGCCAGTGCAGCCAGTGCACCCTGGTCATCGACGGCCTCCCGCGGAAATCCTGCGTCACGCCCCTCGAGGAGGGCATGGAGGTCAGGAGCCTCCTCGGCCATCCGAGGCTCCCCCTCGACGAGAAGGCCTTCGCCGGCTCCTTCCGCGAGGCCCACTCCTGCGACATCCTCGTCATCGGAGGAGGTCCCTCCGGCATCGCCGCCGCCATCGAACTCGGCAAGCTCGGCTTCTCCGTCATTCTCGCCGACGACAAGGAGAGGCTCGGCGGCAAGCTCGTCCTCCAGACCCACAAGTTCTTCGGCTCGGAGGAGGACTGCTACGCCGGCACGCGCGGCGCCGACATCGCGGTCAAGCTCGAGGCCGAACTCCGCGCCACCTCCAATGTCCGCGTCTTCGCCAACAGCCCCGTCGTGGGCATCTACAAGGATCGCAAGTCCGGCCTCTACCTCGACTACCGCCACTACGCCCTCGTGGACTTCCGCGCCCTCCTCGTCGCCTCCGGGGCCCGCGAGAAATCCATCCTCTTCCCCGGCAACGACCTCCCCGGCGTCTTCGGGGCCGGCGCCTTCCAGACCCTCGTCAACCGCGACTTCGTGCGCCCCTCCGGGCGCGTCCTCATCGTGGGCTCGGGCAACGTCGGCCTCATCGCCGCCTACCACGCCCTCCAGGCCGGCATCGAGGTGGCGGGCATCGTCGAGATCCTCGGCAAGACCAACGGCTACAAGGTCCACGCCGACAAGATCGTCCGCATGGGCGTCCCCATCCACCTCTCCACCACCGTGCTCTCGGTGGAGGGGGAGGGAAGGGTTCGGCGCGCGACGGTCTGCAAGGTCGACGGCAGCTTCAATCCCCTCTTCGAGACCGCCACCAGCTACGAGGTCGACACCGTCCTCGTCGCGACCGGCCTCTCCCCCTGCGACGAGTTCTACAGCCAGGCCCGGGCCTTCGGCATCCCCGCCGTCACGGCCGGCGACGCCGAGGAGATCGCCGAGGCCTCGAGCGCCATCTTCGGCGGCCGACTCTCGGCCCAGCGACTCGCGGCCCTGATGGGCCGTCCCGCCGCCCTCGACGCGGACTGGATCGCCAAGCGCGAGGTCCTCAAGTCCCGGCCCGGCGACTGGGTGGCCCGTCCCCCCGAACTTCCCGAGGAGAAGTGGAAGCCCGTCATCACCTGCAACGAGGAGATCCCCTGCAATCCCTGCACGACGGTCTGCCCCACCGACTCCATCGCCCTCAAGACCAAGCGCGGCACCATCATGGACGTGCCCTGGTACGCCAAGCGCGAGTGCATCGGCTGCGGGGCCTGCGTCGCCGTCTGCCCCGGCCTCGCCATCACCCTCCTCCGGCGCCATCCCGACGTCGCCGACCACGCCGAGGTCATGCTCGCCTGGGAATTCGCGGCCGACTTCGAGATCGGCGCGAAGTTCTTCCTCATCGACAAGGAGGGGGCGCCCCTCGAGGAGGCCCTCCTCGCGAAGAAGGTCTACAACCGCAGGCACAAGACCTGGCTCCTCACCTTCACGGCGAGTTCGCGCAACGCGCCGCGGGCCAGCGGGATCAGGGTCCAGGATCCGGCCGTCACCGAGTCCCGGCCCGACCCGGTCGCCTCCTGCCCCCCCGACGACGCGATCGTCTGCCGCTGCGAGCGGGTCACCGTCGGCGAGATCCTCGCCTACATCCGCGACAACGAGGTGCGCGACATCAACCAGCTCAAGAGCCTGCGGGTGGGCATGGGTTCCTGCGGCTCGAAGACCTGCTCGGCCATCCTGCCCTCGGTCTTCCGGCGGGCCGGCCTCGACCCGGCCATGATCGAGAAGGGGACCCAGCGCCCCCTCAACATGGAAGTGACCATGGGCGACCTCGCCAACGAGGGCGGCGCCGCGGGCGAAGCGGGCGGCCCCGAGAGCGCCGGAAGGGGAGAGCCATGAAGCATTACGACCTCGTCATCGTCGGGGCGGGCTCCGTGGGCCAGCCCCTCGCCTACTACTGCGCCAAGAAGGGCCTCAAGGTCTGCGTCCTCGACCGCGAAGCCTCCTGGGGCAGGGGCCAGAACCGGGCGGCCATCGGCGGCATCCGCGCCACCCACTCCGACCCCGCCAAGATCCGCATCTCCCAGGAGTCCATCGCGATCGTCTCATCCCTCGGGCGCGACGCCGGCGGAGGGACGGGCATCGACGTCGAATGGCGTTCGGGAGGCTACCTCTTCGTCGCCTACGACGAGGAGCGCGAGAAGGCCTTCAGGGACCTCCTCGTCAAGCAGAAGGCCGCCGGCCTCGACATCGACTGGGTCGGCCCCGAGCGCATCGCCGCCCTCGCGCCCGGCATCTCCGCCGCCGGCCTCCGGGGCGGCACCTACAGCCCCGGCGACGGCTACGCCTCTCCCCTCCAGACCGCCACCCTCTTCCACCGCCTCGCCATGGACGCCGGCGTCGAGTTCCGCTTCCGCGAGACCGTCACCGGCATCGACGTGGAGAAGGGCCGCGTGGCCCGCCTCTCCACCAACGCCGGCGACTACGCGGCCGACCTCTACGTCAACGCCGCCGGAGCCGAGGCGGCCGACCTCGCCCGCCTCGCGGGAGTCACCGTCAACGTGCGCCCCGACTGCCACGAGGGCGGCGTCACCGAGCCCGTCGAGCGCTTCATGGAACCCATGATCGTCGACATCCGGCCCGACTCGGAATCGGGCAATTATTATTTTTACCAGGCCGAGACCGGACAGGTGGTCTTCTGCATCACCCCGAGGCCCCAGATCTGGGGCAAGGACATCGACGCCACCTCCGGCTTCCTCCCCCTCGTGCTCAGGCGCATGATCCAACTCTACCCCCGCCTACGCCACCTCAAGGTCCGGCGCACCTGGCGCGGCCTCTACCCCATGACCCCCGACGGCTCCCCCATCGTGGGCTACCCCCGCGAGGCGGGGAACTTCCTCCAGGCCGTCGGCATGTGCGGCCAGGGCTTCATGCTCGGCCCGGGCCTGGGCAAGATCATCGCCGACACCCTCGTGGCCGGCGCCTCGATCGACCGTCCCGCGGGCTCCACCGAGTACGGCTTCGTCTTCGAGCAGCTCAGCCCCTACCGGAAGTTCTCGGGGATGGAGGCCCTGAAGTAACCAGAGGTCGCCGGGATCGGGTGCGGGACACTGGTCTCCTGCCCGGCGATCCTCTACCATGGAGCGATGGTAGAGATAGGAAGACACCTCCTCCTCGTGGAAGACGATGCGATCATCGGCCTCGCCGAGTCCCGGGCCCTCCAGCGTGAGGGCTTCGCGGTGGAAACGGTCTCGACGGGCGAGCGGGCCGTGGAATACGTCAGGACCCGCTCCGGCCCCCTCGACCTCGTCCTCATGGACATCGACCTCGGTCCGGGCATGGACGGGGCCTCGGCGGCCATGGAGATCCTGGCCCTGAAGGATCTCCCGATTCTCTTCCTCTCCTCCCATACGGAGCAGGAGGTGGTCGAGAAGTCCGAGCGCATCAGTTCCTACGGCTATGTCGTCAAGAACTCGGGCCTCGTCGTCCTCCTGGCCTCCATCAAGATGGCCCTGAAGCTCCATCGGGCCGACCGGGCCGCCCGCGACCGGGAGCGCCGACTGGCCGAGAACGAGAGTCGCCTGCGCTTCGCCCTCGAGGGCACCAACGACGGGCTCTGGGACGTCCTTCTGCTTACGGGTGAAGTCTACCTGAGCCCCCGCGATTGCGAGATCCTCGGCTACGGTCACAACGAGGCCGCGGAAATCTACAAGGTGTGGAACCAGCTCGTCCATCCCGACGACCTCCCCGAGACCGTGGCCAGACTCGAAGACCACCTTTCGGGGAAGGCCGAGATCTTCGAGGTGGAACAGCGCCTCCATACCAAATCGGGAAACTGGAAGTGGATTTACACGAGGGGGAAGGTCGTCGACCGGGCCGCTGACGGCACCGCCCTCCGCATGACCGGCACCCATACCGACATCTCCGAACGCAAGCGGGTCCAGGCCGAGCTCCGGGAGAGCGAGGCCCTCTTCTCGGCCTTCATGGAGAACATTCCCGCCCTCGTCTACTTCAAGGACGACACGGGCCGATCGATCCGACTCAGCCGCACCTTCGAAACCTTCCTCGGTCGGCCCCTCGAGGAGATCGTCGGCAAGGACCTCGAGGAGCTCTTTCCCAGCGATATCGCGCGCAAAATGGCCGAGGACGACCTTCGCGTCCTCCGCGAGGGCCGGCGGGTCGAGAGCCTGGAAACGGTGGGCGATCGGGTCTACTCGACCACCAAGTTCCCCATCCGGGACGAGGACGGCAAGGCCTTCATCGCCGGCTTCTCCATCGACGTGACCGAGCGCGAGCGCGCCAAGGCCGAGCTGGAGGCCCTCCTCGCGGAAAAGGAAGCCCTCCTCTCCAGGCGCGACTCCGGGGGCTGAGGCCGAGTGCGCAATCCCGAAGAGGAGCCATACTCCTTTCCAGATGCCGAGTGGTAGCAAAGTCCCGGCCGATTAAAAGACTATGCCTTACTTCTCCCCTTATTCGTGCCCTTCCTTGATCTCCTCAAATCATTTCCGCATCCCAGCGTGATTCCTCTCTTTCTTCCTTAGCGCGAAATTCCACGTTTCCTCCCCTTTGCATCCCCGCGTCCTTGCGTGGCACCATTATCTATTCCTTTGCGCCTTTTCTTCACTTTGTGCCTTGGTGCGAAATTCTTCCTTTTCTGCTTCTTCTTCCCTGCGTGAAGTCTTCCGCCGCTCACACCCCGAAGAGCAGCCCCGCGAGCACAGGAATCGTCAACAAGGAGGCCGCCGTCGACACGAATACCAGGGCGCTGGCCGTCCTGTGATCCCCGCCTCCCGCGGCCGCCAGCATCGTCGAGTTGGCCGCTACCGGCATCGCGAACATGATCACGAGGAGCCCGAGAGCCGTCCCGCCCACCCCCAGGGCCCTGAGCCCCAGCCAGAGCAGGAGGGGGAAGACGAGGAGGCGCCAGGCCGAGGTGAACCAGAGGCGCCAGTCCCTGAGGGCTCCCGCGAGGTCGGTTTCGGCTAACGTGGCCCCGATCACGCACATCGAAAGTGGGGTCGTCACGTCGCCGAGCATGGTCATCGCGAGGGCGGGCGTCGAGGGGATGGTGACGCCCAGGAGGAAGAGGGCGAGGCCGATGATCGACGCGAGGCCGGCCGGCGTCACGAAGGAGGCCGGGGAGAAGGCCTTCGCCTTGCCCCCGGCTTCGCCCGAGACCATCGCCGCCCCCACCGAGAAGGCCAGGAGCTGGAAGGGCATGGTCGCTATGCTCGCCTCGAAGAGGATGCCCTTCCCGAAGATGCCCTGCAGCACGGGAAAGCCCATGAAGGCGACATTGGCGAAGACCAGGGAGAAGGCGTGGACGCCGGCCTTCAGCCCCTCGAGGCGGAGGAGGCGGGTGAGGAGAAAGGCCAGGGGAAAGGCCACCGCGTAGACCGCGAAGGACAGTCCGAGGACGAGGAAGGCCTGAGTCCGCAGTTCGGGGCTGAGGGGCTTCTGCATCGACATCACGATGAGGCAGGGCAGGACGAAATTGACGATGAACTTGGAGAGCTTCTTGACCGTCGGCTCGTCGAGGATGCCGAGCTTGCCGGCCCCGAAGCCGGCCGACATGAGGAGGAAGAGCACGAAGGTCTGGATCGCGGACTGGGGCAGGCTCACGGTTCCTCCTTTCGCGCGAAGGAGGTCGAGGCCCGGTGGGCGTCGACATGGGCCAGGGCGCCCAGGGCCTCCTTCCAGAGCCCGTAGGCCTCCTCGTAGCGCTCCTCCGTCCCCGCAGCCGGCTCGACGCGGCCGGCCATCCTGGCCATGGCCTTCGAGGCCGTTCTCAGGTCGGCATGGTCGCCGAGTCCCTTCGCGCAGGCGGCCGCGTCTCCCACGAGTTCGCTGTCCTGGACCTCGGGGATCTCGAGGGGGAGGCCGAGGATGGCGGCCTTGGTGGAGGCCATGAAGGGGTTGCGGCCGAGGAGTCCGAGGGTGCGGAGGACAGTGGGCGGAAAGCCGGCCGCGGCGGCGAGCTCGGCGGGAAAGCGGAGGCCGAAGCAGAGGGCCTCGCAGGCCGCCCGGGCCATCTCGGCCCTCCCGTGCGAGAGGGAGAGGCCGACGAAGGCCGCCCTCCGGTCGGGGTCCCAGAGCGGCGCCCGCTCGCCGGCGAGGTAGGGGAGGAAGACGAGGCCGCGGGCCCCCGGCTCCGCGCTCTCGGCGAGGCCGAGGAGTTCTCCCACGTCGCCGAGTCCGAGGTTGGCGGCCAGCCACTCGAGGGCCTTGCCCGAGGTCGAGAGGCCGCCCGAGAGGTTCCAGAGTCCCGGGATGGCGTGGGGCAGGGAGAGGAGGCCGCGGCCCGGGTAGGGAGCCCTGGCGGCGATATTGAGGGCCTCGGAGGTCCCGCCACGGTCCCCCGCCATTCCCTCCTCGACGATGCCGGCACCGACCAGGCCCGCGAGGAAATCCGGGAAGCCCGCGAAGGCCGGGATGCCCGGGGGCAGCCCGAGGCGGGCGGCGGCCTGGGGCCTGAGCCCTCCTGCCCTGATCCCCGGCTCGATGAAGGGAGGGAAGAGTGAGGCCTCGAGGCCCGCGCCCTCGATCAGGGCGTCGCTCCAGATGTAGGGCTGGTAGCCGGGATCGGGGAGGTAGGTCCAGGCTTCGCCCGTGAGTTCGAAGAGGAGATGCTCGGGGCAGGACATGAAGCGTCTGATGCGCCCCGCCTCGGGATGCCGCCTGGCGAACCAGAGGGCCTTGGGGAGGTAGAAGCTCGCGTCGATGGGCAGGCCCGCGAGGCGGGAGACGAGGGCGGCCTCCGAGGAGGCTCGCCGGTCCATCCAGGACAGGGCCCGGCCGAGGGGACGGCCCGCGGCATCGAGGGCGACGAGGGTGGGGCCGTTCCCGCTCACCGCCAGGGCCCGGGGGGCGGCCTGCCCTTGCAGGGTCTCGGCCATCGCCTCGAAGGCGGCCTCCACCCATTCGCCGGCCTCGGTCTCGTGCTCGTTCGGTCCCTCGCCGTGGATGATGCGGACGGGACGGCGCGCGCTGGAAAGGAGCCTTCCCTCCTCCGACACGAGGCCGGCCTTCACCTGGGAGGAGCCCACGTCCACGGTCAGAAATGGCATGTCAGGCCTCCGGCTTTCGGAGGAGGAGGCGGACGTCGCAGCGCTCCGACCAGAGGCAGGAGAGGCAGGCGCGCCCCGGGCACTCGTTGAAGTCCTTCACCTTGCCGAGCTGTTCGAGGTGCCAGTCGAGTTCCGCGATGTAGGCGTCCAGGGACTCGCGTCGCTTCCTCGCCTCCTCGCGCTTCTCGCGGTACTTCTCGGCCAGGCGGCTCCGGACGCGCTCGCCCGAGCGGTCGCGGCGCGCGAGGTCGAAGAGCTCGCTGATCTCCGCGAGGGAGAGGCCGTAGTCCTTGAGCTGCTGGATGCGTTTCAGGTGGATGGCGTTGGTGGCCGGATAGCGCCGGTGCCTGCCCTCCTCCCTGCCCGCGGCCTCGAGAAGGCCGAGCTCCTCGTAATAGCGGATGGTGCGCGCGGTGACCCCGAACATCTCGGCGAGCTCGCCGATCCGGTACTCGAAGACCTCTTCGGGCCTCCGGCCGCCATCCCCTCCGCTCTCCGTCATCTCGTCAATCTGACCTTTCACGTCAATCTCGCCTCGCGTAAGCTCCGCCCCGCTTCGCGAGTCCGGGCACCCTCAGTATACTTCGGTCAACTTGAAGTTGAGAAGTGAGGTTCCGATGCTCCGGCCTTCCCCCCTAGCCGCCCTCTCCCGCGCCCTGCTTTCCGCGGGCCTGCTCTCCCTCGTCCTCCTCGTCGCCTCCTGCGCGGGAGCGGGGAAGGCCGCACCGACCTCGGTGGCCGTCTTCGTGCCCGGCGTGGTCTCCGGGAGCCCCACCTACGAGGAGCTCGTGCAGGGCGTCACCAAGGCCGTGGCCGCCGCCAAGGGCGCGACCATGAAGGTGATCGAGGCCGGCTACAACCAGGGCGAGTGGAAGGACCGTCTCGCCGAGGTCGCGGCCTCGGGCCAGTTCGGCCTCGTCGTCACGAGCAACCCCGCCCTCCCGGAGATCTGCGCCGCCGTCGCCAAGGACTTCCCCTCCCTCCGCTTCTTCGTCGCCGACGCCTGGTACCCGGGCAACCCGGCCATCCACACCGTTCTGTACAACCAATACGAGCAGGCCTACCTGGTCGGCTACCTCGCCGGCCTCGTCGCCTCCAGGCCCCTCGACGGCAAGGAGCCCCACGGCATGGCGGGCATCGTCGTCGCCCAGCGCTATCCCTCCTTCGACACCCTCATCGAGCCGGGTTTCAAGGCCGGCCTCCTCGCCGCCGACCCCGGAGCCCGCTACGACTCGCGGATCGTGGGCAATTGGTACGATGCCACCAAGGCCGCCGAACTCGCCAAGTCCCTCTTCGCCTCGGGCGCGGACATCATCCTTCCCATAGCCGGCGGCGCGGGTCAGGGTGTCCTCTCCGCCGCCCGCGAGACCGGGCGCCACGCCCTCTGGTTCGACACCTCGGGCTACGACCTGGCCCCCGGCGTCGTCCTCGGCTCGGCCATCGCCCGTCAGTCCCGCCTCGTCGAGGAGAGGGTGGGCATGATCCTTTCCGGCAAGGGCGCGGCCCTCTACGGCAAGGCCGAGATCGTCGGCGCCGCCCAGGGCTACGTGGACTTCGACGAGTCGGGAGCGGCCTACAAGGCCCTTCCCCCACCCATCCTCGAGGCCTTCGCCAAGGAGCTGGCCGCCTTCAGGTCCGGAGCCCGGGCCTTCCCGGTCAAGGGACTCTGAGCGCCGGCCCCCGATGGAACTCCTCGCGGCGAGGGGGCTCGTCAAGCGCTACCCCTCGACCGGTGTCCTCGCCAACGACCACATTTCCCTCTCCCTCCGTGAAGGGGAGATCCTCGGCCTGGTCGGCGAGAACGGCTCGGGCAAGAGCACCCTGGCCCGTGTCCTCGCCGGTCTCATCGAGCCCGACGAGGGGGAGATCCTCGTCCGCGGAGCGCGGTTGAGGACGGGCCAGGTCAAGGCCTCCGAGGCGGCGGGCATCGGCCTCGTCCCCCAGCACTCCTTCCTCGCCGAGTCCCTGAGCCTCGCCGAGGCCCTGGCCCTCGGCCGCGAGCCCCGCCGCCTCGGCTTCCTCTTCGATCGGAAGCGGGCCATCGCCGAGGCCGCCGAGCTCTCGGAGCGCCACCTCTTCAACCTCGATCCCTCGGCCCCCGTCGCCTCCCTCGGCCCCGCCGAGAGGCGCCGGGCCGAGATCCTCCGCGTCCTGGCCTGGGGGGGCGACATCATCCTCCTCGACGAGCCCACGACCCTCCTCACCGGCGAGGAGACTGCCTCCCTCTTCGCCCTGGCGCGCAATCTCGCCTCCCACGGCAAGGCCCTCGTCTTCATCACCCACCGCGTGGCCGAGCTCCGGGCCCTCGTCGACCGGATCGCCGTCCTCCGCGACGGCCGCCTCGTCGCCGACCGGCCGGCCTCGGCCTTCAGCGACGGCGAGCTCACCCACCTCATGTCGCCCGAGCTCGTGGAGGCGAGGGGGAGGAAGCCGGGCTCCCTGAGCCTGGGGCCACGCCCCCTCCTCGAGGCCCGCGGCCTGCGCCTGCCGGGCTTCCCCGCCGGCAGAGAGCTGGACTTCGAGGTGAGGGGAGGGGAGTGCCTCGCGGTCCTCGCCCTTTCCGGCAATGGGCTCGAGGCCCTCGAGGCGGTCGCCTCGGGACTCCGCGAGCCCGAGGCCGGAGCCATCCTCCTCCAGGGCAGGCCCCTCGGCGCCCTGCCGCGTCCCGGGCTCCGGAGCTCCCTCCTGGGCTACCTGCCCTCCGATCGCGAGGGCCTGGGCCTGGTCCTTCCCGCGAGCGTCGCCGACAATCTCCTCGTCCTCGAGCGGGCCTTCCTCTCCCCCCGGGACTGGCTGGCCCCGGGCCGGCCCGAACTCCGGGCCCGGGCCCTGGCCCGCGCCTTCGGCCCCTCCAGCCCTCCCGAGGCTTCCGCCTCCGCCCTTTCGGGCGGCAACCGCCAGCGCCTCCTCCTCTCGCGCGAGCTCGGCAGGGGCCGGCCCTTTCTCCTCCTCGCCGATCCCGGTCAGGGGCTCGACCTCGCCTCCCTCGACCTCCTCGACCGGCGCCTCGGCGAGGAGAGGAAGGCGGGAACGGCCATCCTCCTCCTCACCACGGCGATGGAGGATGCCTTTCTCCTCGCCGACCGGATCGCCGTCCTCGTCCGCGGCGCCCTCGTCTGGGAGGGCCCGAACCGCGGCGAGGGCCAGGCGCGCGAGCTGACCGCCCTGCTCACGGGCCTCGTCCACTCCGGAGGCGAGGCATGACCCTCGCCCTCCGGCGGGGAGCCCTGCCCGCCCTCCTCCTGGCTCTGGGCTTCGCGGTCCTCGAGGCCCTCCTCGCGAGCAAGGCCCCCTTCGGCTCCCTCTTCGCCTTCTTTGTCGCACCCTTCGCCAGCCCCTGGTCCCTCGCCGCCCTCCTCAACGCGGCCGGCCCCCTCCTCCTGGCCGCCCTCGGGGCCTCCCTGGCCTTCAGGGCCGGCATTTTCAATCTGGGCGGCGAGGGACAGGCCGCCCTCGGCCTCCTCGCGGGAGCCCTGGTGCTAGCCCGGGCGGCCCAGCTCCCTCCCCCCGCCGCCTGGCTCCTCGCGGCCCTCGCCGCCTTCCTTCTCCCCGCCCTCCTGGCCCTCCTCTCGGGCCTGGCCGAGCGCCGCCTCGGGGCCTCGGTCCTCCTCACCTCCTTCCTCCTCTCCCAGGCGACCCTCGTCATCGTGGACTGGGCCCTGGCCGGACCCCTCCGCGACCCCTCCTCCAATTTCCTGGGCATGGCGGCCCTGGCCCCCTCCCTCCTCCTGCCCCGCCTCCTTCCCGGCCTTCCCCTCACCCTCGGGCCCGTCCTGGCCCTTTGCCTGGCCCTTTTCTTCGCCTACATCCTCAGGGGAAGCCGGGCCGGCTACGAGCTCAGACTCTTCGGCCTCTCGCGCCGCTTCGCCCGGGCCCAGGGCCTCGACCCGACCCTCGACCTCTGGCCCCTCGCCCTCTCGGGCGGGCTTTCGGGCCTTGCGGGCCTTCTCCTCCTCCTCGCCGGCTCGGGACAGGCCATCCAGGGCCTCTCCGGCGGCCTCGGCTGGAACGGCCTCTCCATCGCCCTCGTAGCCGGCACCGACCCCCTCCTCGCCCTTCCGGCCTCCCTCCTCTTCGCCTTCCTCGACTCGGGTTCGCGCTCCGCCTCCCTCCTCTCCGACCTCTCCCCCGAGACGGCCGCCCTCATGAAGGCCCTGATCCTCCTCCTCGTGACCGCGAGGTTCGGAAGGCGAGGTAGGGCTTGAACCTCGACAATCTTCCCTCCTTCCTCCTCGCCCTCCTCTCGGCCACCCTCTTCTCGGGCCTCCCCATCGCCCTCGCCGCCCTGGGCGGCCTCTTCACCGAGCTCGCCGGCACCCTCAGCGTCGCCCTCGAGGGTTCGATGCTCGCAGGGGCCTTCGCCGCCCTCCTCGCCTATTCCGCGACCTCCTCCTTCGCCGCCGCGGCCCTGGCCGCGACCCTGGCGGGGATGGCGGCCGGTCTCCTCGTCGGCTTCGCCGCCACCAGACTCCGGGCCGATGTCTTCGTCTCCGGCCTGGCCGTCAACCTCCTCGTGCCCGCCCTCCTCTCCCTCCTCTCCCAAAGGATCTTCGCCACCAAGGGCGTGGCCGCCCTTCCGCCGAAGCTCGCGGAGCGCGCCCTCGCCGAGGGGGGAGCCTCCCTCATCATCATGACCCTTGCCCTCGCCCTCCTCTGGTTCCTCCTCGCCCGGACCCCCCTCGGCCTCCGCCTCAGGGCGGCGGGAGAGCGCGGCGAGGCGGCCCGGGCCGCCGGCCTCGATGCCGAGGCTCTCCGCCTCCTCGCCCATGCGGTCGCCGGCGCGGCCGCCGGCCTGGCCGGTTTTTCCCTCACCCTCTCCATCGCCGCCTATGTCCCGGGCATGTCGGCGGGCAAGGGCTGGATGGCCCTCGTCGCCATCTACCTCGGCCTGCGAAGGCCCCTGGGCATCCTGCTTTCCGGTCTCGGCTTCGGCTTCCTCCTGGCCCTCGCGAACCTGGCCCAGCGCGGGGCCTGGCTGCCCCCCGAGCTCCTTCCCGCCCTTCCCTACCTTCTCACCGCCCTCGTCTACACCTTCTCGCGCTCCGGGAAGCGGGCCCGGGGCGGGGATAATTCCGAGGCTTGACCCCTCGGGGAGGCACTGGCATACTTCTCCTGTGGGGGCCCTTCCGGGGTCAAACAATTAGTAAAAGTAAAAAAAGGGGAGAGTGCCATGAAAATTCTCGTGATCGATGACAACGACTACGCGGTCACCCAGATTTCCGCCGCCCTCGGCAGCCTCGGCGTGACCTCGCCCGAGATCACCCGCGTCGAATGCTCCTCCGCCCTCGACGAGCTCGCCACCGTGCCCTTCGACCTCGCCTTCGTCGATTTCTTCCTCGGCAAGGAGAGGACCTACGGCATCGACCTCGTGGGCAAGTTCAAGGCGGGGGCCGTCGTCGGTTTCTCGACCAGAGTCTCCGCCTCGGAGGCCATCGCCAAGGACGCCGAGGTGGCCGGCTACGCCAAGACCGCCTTCGGCGAGAAACTCAAGGATGTCGGCGTGAATCCCGCCCTCGTCGAGGTGCTCCGCCCCCTCGTCTCCTGATCCCCCGGGCTCAGAGCTTCAGTGAGAAGATCAGGCCCGAGCCGAGGATGGTGAGGGGCGTCGCCGCGCCGAGGAAGGCGTGGATGGGCGCCAGCGTCGATACCAACTCGTGATCGCCCTTCTTGAGGGCCTCCGAGGTCAGGATCCCCAGGGTCGCCTCCCCGGCCATCAGGCCGAGGTGGAGGTAGAAGCCCCAGCGATGGAGGTCGCGCTTCGTGAGCGTGGGATCCTTCGGCGTCAGCATCCCGATCCCCGTCACCGCGTTGTAGAGATAGAGGGCTCCTCCCGAGGCGAGGAGGGCGAGGTGGGTCCAGCGGAGCCCCTGGCCCGAGGGATCGGCCCAGAGCCTCGCGATCTCCGCCTGCTGGGCCTGCAGTTCGGCGGCGCTCGGATTGTCCTCGTTGAAGCCGATCGAGTCCCGGTAGGCGTGCCCCTTCCCGATCAGATCGACGAGTCTCCAGGTTCCGACGGCCCCCGCGGCGAAGAGGAGACCGGCGGCCGCGAAGCCCGTGATCCGGTGGATCGGGACGGGGCTCCTCCTCGAGGCGGGGGAGGGGAGGGCCGAGGGCGCGGCCGTCGAGGCTCCCGCCGGGAGGGGGGCTCCCGCCTGGATCCAGGCCTCCAGGGCTGCCTTGTCCTCCGCCGAGAGCGGCTCCGCGCCCAGGGGCATCGAATCGTTCGCCACAGCCTTCATGAGTCTGCTCGCCCCGGGGTCTCCCGGCACGACGACCGAGAGCAGCCCCGCCGGCGTCTTCGCCCAGTCGTGGCACTCGGCGCAGTTATTGCCTGCGATCGCGAAGGCCGCGTCGAATAAGGCGTTCCCCTCGGCCCGGCCGCCCGCCGCGGCGAAGGCGACGATGGCGCCCAGCAAAAACAGACGCGCGGCCCCAGATCCCTTCCTTCCCGCCTTTCCCCTCATGTCCCGCCTCCTCTCGTCCGCCTGAAAGCATCGCAGAGGCGGGGCCCGCCTGCAACCTTTGCGCGATGTCGCCGTCGAACCAGACGCCATGGCAATAAGGCGGTAGGGCGCGTCGCGCTCCCCGCCATCACGAGCCTGGCCGTGGTCCGCGACGAGGATCCGGTCAGGCGGCGCCCCGAGGGGCGGAGGCTTTCACGATGTCGGATGTCACAATTGAGATGAAATCGCCGGACCTGCGCCGGACCCTCTCCGGAGGGAATCCCGCGAGGACCCCGGGCCAGGAGGTCGCGAACGCCGTCACCCATGGCATCGGCGTCCTGCTCTCCATCGCGGCCCTCGTCCTTCTCCTCGTCCGCGCCGCGGCTACGGGGGATCCCTGGTTCGTGGTCTCCTACGCCGTCTTCGGCTCCTCGATGATCTTCCTCTACCTGGCCTCCACCCTCTACCACTCCCTCTCCCTGACGAGAGTCGGCCGCCTCTTCGAAGTCCTCGACCACGCGGCCATCTTCGTCCTGATCGCTGGCACCTACACCGCCTTCGCCCTCACCCTCCTCCGCGGCTCGGTGGGCTGGTGGCTCTTCGGCGCCGTCTGGGGCATCGCCCTCGTGGGCATCGTGATGGAGGCCGTCTTCCTGAACCGCTGGCCCGCCGCCACCCTCGTCGCCTATGTCGCCATGGGCTGGCTCATCGTCCTGGCCTGGAAGCCCCTGCGCGCGGCCGCCTCGCCCGCCGCCCTCAACTTCCTGATCGCCGGCGGCCTCTCCTACACCGCCGGCACCTTCTTCTACGCCAGGGGCAAGCGCCACGCCTGGTACCACGCCGTCTGGCACCTCTTCGTCATCGCCGGCACCGCCTGCCACTTCTTCTCGGCCCTGGCCGCCCTCCCCGCCTGAGAGGCCGGCCGGCTCCGGGTCAGTCGAAGAGGCCGCGCCGCTTCCGGAAGGCGGCGGTGGCGAAGCGGAGAAATACCTTCGGCGTCGTGAGCCAGGCGATCCGCCCTCCCTTCCGCGCCCCCAGGATGCGGGGGACGGCGAAGCGGGCCACGGTTTCCGGCCTGTCGCCGAGGATGTCGAGGACCCGCTTCGTCCCCTCCCATTCCCCGGGGGGGCCCCGCCGGGAGGGGTTCTTCACGAAGTCCGTCGCCATGATCCCGGGGCTCAGGGCCCCGACCAGGACCCCCGTCCCCCTCGCCTCGACGGCGAGGGCCCGCCAGAGATAGGCCAGGGCCCGCTTGGCCGTGCCGTAGACCGAGATCCCGGGAATGACGCTCCCCGTCGAGCCGTGACCCTCGATGAACCAGAGGGCCGCGGGGGCCCCCGCCCCGGCCAGGGCTGAGAGCCCGGGCATGAAGACCGAAACGGCCGCCAGGGGCCCGCCCAGATCCACCCTGAGGACTTCCATCGCCGCGTCGAATCCGACCTCCCAGAGCCTGCCCCGGTCCTGGGGAACCCCCGCGTTCGAAATGACGAGATCGGCGGGAGCCCCGAAGAAGAGGGCGGCCTCCTCCGCGAGCCGCGCGAGCTCGGCGGGTTCGGCCGCGTCCCCCCAGCCCCCCGCGACCCTTCCCCCGCCCGCTGCCGCGAGTTCACCGAGGGCGGCCTTGACCGAGGTCTCGCTCCGCCCCGTCACGAAGACCTTGGCCCCGAGGACGAGGAATTCCCTGGCGAGCTCCAGCCCCAGTCCCCTCGTTCCTCCGGTGATGAAGACCCTCCGTTCGATGCCCATGCCGCCTCCCTTTATCCAACGATGTATTTTGTCGCGCCTCGTCGCCGCCGATCCTCGTCGCCGCCGCGTTTCCGCCCCTCGGGCAGCGCCTTCGAAGGCGCGCCCCAGGGCCGAGCCGCCTCAGCGTCCCGTCCTGTCCACGAAGCCCGCCATTTCCTTCACCACCCCCTCATCGACATGCTGACCCGGCCCCTCGTACTCGGCCGGCGAGGAGGGCCCCGAGCCCTTCATGAGGAGGTGATTGAGACCGGGAAGGACGAGACAGCGCGCCCCCGCAAGACCGGCAAGGCCCTTCTTCCAGAGCTCCGCCTCGATCCCCGTCGCCTGGTAGTCCCGGCCCCCGTGGATCACGAGGAGGGGAAGCCCCAGGGCCCGGGCCCTGGCCACAGGATCATAGCCCGCCACCGAGAGCCACCAGGACTCCGGGATGCCAAGGGGGAGGTCGGCGGCGGCAACAGCCGGAGCGGCGGGCCCGAGACCCTTCACCCGCGCCGCCGCCTGCCTGAGATCCGCGATGGCCTTCTCCTCCTCCGGCGCTACCTTGCCGTCGAGGAGGGAAAGATAGCGCACCTGGTCCACGATCAGGTCCTCGAGGGGCCTCGCGTTCGGCGCGAGGAGAACGAGGCCGGCCAGGGGGATGCCGGCGGCCCTGGCCTTCTCGGCGATCCTCGGGCCCAGCATGCCCCCCTGCGAGTGCCCCGCGAGGAAGATCCGCCCCCGGTCCACCCTGGGATCCCGTGAAAGAAGACCTAGGGCTGCCACCGCGTCGTCGATCGTCTCCGAATCGGCGTCGATCGCGACCCTCTCCGCGACCAGCCTCGCGGAGTATTCCTTCGTCCGCTTCTCGTAGCGGAGCACGATGATGCCCCTCGAGGCGAGTCCCGCGGCCAGGTCGCCGAAGACCTTGTTCGGCCCCACCGTCTCGTCGCGGTCGTTCGGACCCGAGCCGTGCACGAGGACCAGGGCGGGGAGCCTTCCCTCCCTCCGGGGCAGGCTCAGGGTGGCGGGGAGGGGCCAGCCCCCCGCGTCCACCCTGGCCGGCTCTTCGCGGTAGGATTCGGCCTTGGCGTAGGGCGGAAGGGCCCAGGGCACCGTGGACTCCATCTTCGTGATGTAGAAGCCGGCCACCTTGCCCGCCGCGTCGAAACTGACGAGGAAGTCCACCGCCAGCCTCTCGTAGTCGCCCCTCACCGTCACCGAGACCAGGGCTCCGCGCTTCTCGGCCCGGGCCTCTCCCGCCCCCTTCCAGCCCCCGCCCTTGACCGCGAGCTGCTCGGCGGCCGCCCCGAGCTGGGCCGCCGTGACCGCCTTCTTCATAGTCTCGTTGAAGCGCGCCGCGATCCCCGGATCCCGGGCCGCGAAGGCCTCGACCACCGACCGCCCCTCCTTGAGGGCGTCAAAGCCCCCCTCCTGGGCTCCCAGCGGGGCGAGGGCAAGAAGGAGGGCGAGGAGAACGAGTAAGAGCCTCGCCGGGGCCGGAGTTGCGGTTTCACCACGAAGGATCATGCCCCATAGTAGGTGATGCCCCGCCCTCCCGTCAGGCCCTCCCGGCGAGCGAAGGCCACGAGCCTCCCCTTGACCAAGATCGGGCCTCGACTCTATATTCCTACCATTCCCATGGGAATAAGGGAGTTACATGTTCGCGGTCTCGACCAAGACCCAATACGGCATCCGAGCCCTCGTCCACCTGGCCCGCCTGGAAGCGGGCGGACGCCTCGAGCCCGCGTCGGCGGCCCAGGCCGAGGCCACCGCGACCGCCGCCTCCATCGCCGCGAGCGAGAACATCTCCCCTAAATACCTCGAAGGCATCCTGGCCCAGCTCACCGCCACCGGCCTCCTCGTCTCCGGTCGCGGCAAGCACGGAGGCTACCGCCTCGCCCGCCCGGCCGGAGAGATCGGCATGCTGTCCATCGTCGAGGCCCTCGAGGGCGAGATCAGGCCCGTCGGCTGCGTCGACGACTCGGCCGCCTGCTCCCACGGCGAGGCCTGCCTGCCCCGCCTCTTCTGGTGCGGCCTCAAGGGCGCCGTCGACAACTACCTATCCTCGCGGACCCTCCGCGACATCATCGAGGCCGACGAGGCCTAGCCTCGGCGGAACAGCGGGAGGATCGCCATGCCCCAACCCTTCATCTACCTGGACTACAACGCCACCACCCCCCTCCATCCCGAGGTCGCCCGGGCCATGGCCGAGGATCTCACGATCTTCGCCAACGCATCCAGCATGCACGAGGCCGGCCGCCGCGCCCGCGATCGCGTCGAACTGGCCCGCGCCTCCGTCGCCGCCCTCATCGGCGCCCCCGACCCCCTCTGCCTCTACTTCACCTCCGGGGGCTCCGAGTCCAACAACACCGTCTTCGAGACCGCCCGCGTCCGGGGCCCCCGCGCCGGCCGCCGCCGCGTCCTCACCACCGCCATCGAGCACCCCTGCGTCCTCGAGTCCGCCCGCCGCCTCGAAGCCGAGGGCCTCGAGGCAGTCTACCTGCGCGTTGACTCCGACGGCCGCCTCGATCTGAACCAGCTCGCCGCCGAACTCGACCCCGCCGGCCGCGGTCGCGATGTTTTCCTCGTCTCCGTCATGGCCGCCAACAACGAGATCGGCACCCTCCAGGACCTCCACAGAGTCGTCCGCCTCGCCCGGGCCGCCGGCGCCCTCGTCCACAGCGACGCCACCCAGGCCGTCGGCAAGATCCCCGTCGACGTCGTCGCCTGGGACCTCGACTACCTCACCCTCTCCTGCCACAAACTCTACGGCCCCAAGGGCGTCGGCGGCCTCTACGTCAAGAAGGGCGCCCCCATCGAGGCCCTCGTCCACGGCGGCCACCAGGAAAAAGGCGTCCGCGCCGGCACCTACAACAACCTCGGCATCCTCGGCTTCGGCCGCGCCGCCGACCTCGCCCTCGCCGAACTACCCGCCTACGGCCCCCGCCTCCTCGCCCTCCGCACTCGCCTCCGCGACGGCATCCTCGCCGCCGTGCCCGGCGTCCGCGTCAACGGCCACCCCACCGAAGTCCTCCCCAACACCCTCGACATCTCCTTCCCCGGCGCCGAGGGCGAGGCCATCCTCCTCTCCCTCGACCTCGAAGGCATCGAAGCCTCCACCGGCTCCGCCTGCGCCTCCGGCAGCCTCGAGCCGAGCCACGTCCTCATCGCCACCGGCGTCGGCCCCGAACTCGCCCACGGCTCCATCAGATTCTCCCTCGGCCGCCCCACCACCGAGGCCGAGATCGACTACGTCCTCGAGAAACTGCCCCCCATCATCAAGCGCCTCCGGCGCTTCTCGACCCTGCAGACAGCGTCAAGCCCGGCCTGAGACCGCCCTGACGCGCGGCCACCGCCCCGGCGCGGCGGCCGCGAAACCGCCTACGAAAGAGGAAGACCATGAGCGATGCCTTCAAGTGGCTCTATTCGGACGTCGTGAAGGACCACTTCACCAACCCCCGCAACGTCTACGACCCCGACGAGAAATTCGAGGCCGACGCCGAGGGCATGGTCGGAAACATCAAATGCGGCGACCAGATGGCCTTCCACCTCAAGATCGAGGACGACATCATCACCGACCTTCGCTGGCAGACCTATGGCTGCGCCAGCGCCATCGCCAGCACCTCCATGCTCTCCGAAGTCGTCAAAGGCATGCCCATCGCCGAGGCCTACACCATCAAACCCGCCGACATCGCCCGCCGCCTCGGCGGCCTCCCCGAGAACAAAATCCACTGCTCCGTCCTCGGCGACAAGGCCCTCCGCGCCGCCATCGACGCCTGGCTCGAGAAGACCGGCCGCCCCGGCGCCTTCAAGGGCGACGACGCCGTCGTCGTCTGCACCTGCCTCAACATCACCGACAAGGACATCGAAGAGGCCGTCAAGGCCGGCGCCCGCGACTGGAACGGCCTCCAGGAGGCCACCAAGATCGGCACCGTCTGCGGAGGATGCAGGGACAAGGCCGAGGAACTCCTCCACGGCTTCGTCCACATCTATGGCGACTGAGCCCTCGCGGCCCCGCCGGCCCGCCTCCCCCGGGGCCGAGCGGCCCCTTCCCCCGGCCGCCGGTATCGCCGCCTTCCGCGCCGAGATCCTCGCCTGGTACGGCGCGAACCGCCGCGACTTCCCCTGGCGCCAGACCCGCGACCCCTGGGCCATCCTCGTCTCCGAAGTCATGCTCCAGCAGACCCAGACCAGCCGCGTCCTCGCCAAATACCCCCCCTTCCTCGAAGCCTTCCCCCGACCCGAGGCCCTCGCGGCCGCCCCCGTCGCCGCCCTCCTCGCCCTCTGGTCAGGCCTCGGCTACAACCGCCGCGCCCTCGCCCTCCGCGCCTCCGCCGCCGCCATCTCCGAGCGCCACCGGGGCCAGGTCCCCGACGACGAAAATGACCTCCGCGCCCTCCCCGGCATCGGCCCCTACACAGCCCGCGCCGTCCTCGCCTTCGCCTGGGACCGCCCCGTCATCCTCATCGAGACCAACATCCGCGCCGTCCTCATCGACCGCTTCTTCCCCGGCGAAGAAAAAATCCCCGACCGCCGCCTCGAGCCCCTCCTCGCCGCCGCCCTCGACCCGAAGGACCCCCGCTCCTGGTACTACGCCCTCATGGACTACGGCGTCGCCCTCAAGAAGAAAGGATCCAACCCTGGCCGCCGCAGCGCCGCCTATGCCCGACAGAGCCCCTTCCCCGACTCCCACCGCCGCCTGCGCGGCCAAATCCTCAAAACCCTCGCCCCCGGCCCCCTCAGCCCCGACCACCTGGCGCACAACCTCCCCTTCGCCCGCGAACGCATCGACACAGCCCTCGCCGAACTCGTCGCCGAAGGCTTCCTCGAGACCTATGGCGCCCAACTCGGCCTCGCCGGCCTGAACCCCCGCCCACCCCGACCCTGATCCCGAAATACCACTTGCGTCCGCGCCCAAGCTCCCCTACTCTGTCCTGAAAGCAGGGCAAAAACTGGCGGCCACCGCGTTTCGACCGGGACCGCACGCTTCCCGATCACAAAACCCAAAAAACTGCCGGCCCCGCCGGTAAAGGCCCCCCCTTGCCCTGACCCCTCCACAGCAACCAAGCCCCCGCTAGTAACTTGGGCGCGTCGCGGCCCTCACCTTCGCGACAGACCCCAGCCCCGGCGCCGCGACCGGGCTCTCCGCTCCGATCTCTCGCCCGCCCCCACGACCGCGTCCAGCCCCCTCTCCAGGCGGACTCGAGGATCTCCGCTTCGATCCCTCGCGCTAACATCCATGCTGCCATCCCCAGCTCAGTCCCTCGCTTTCCTGAAGCGTCACGCGCCCTTCCCTGCGTTTCCTGGGCGGAGGGCTGCATGAATCCGAACACCATCGAACTCGCCCCCGCCCCGGGCGGCTGGATCGCAGTCCGCGCGCCTTACAGCGAAGGCTTTCTAGCCCTCATACGCCAGATCCCTACGTACTGGTATGACATCGAAACCCGGCGCTGGATGATCCCGAGAGACAGCCTCGCCGGCCTTCGGACCCTCTTTTCGAGCTGGATCATCCAGGGTCCCGCCCTCCCACCCTCGCCGGCGCGCCCGACCCTTCCCGGCACGCGAAACCCAGAGCCCTCCCTGTTTCTGCCCAACCCCGCCCGGACCGAAGGACCCGAAACAGCCCCCCTCGCTGCCCAGCTCCTGCACATCGAAGAAGCGATGCGCGCCCGGAAATACTCCCCCCGGACCCGCCGCCGCTACCTCGCCATAGTGAGGGATTTTGCGCGCCATGCCCGGAAAGACCTTGCCGCCTGCGACGAGAACGACATCCGGCGATACCTCTCCGGCCTCGAGCGCGAGCGCTGCGCCTCCGCCTCGACCATCAACCAGGCCATCAGCGCCATCAAATTCGCCTTTTCCTCTGGGCTCCACAAAGAAACCCCGATCACCCGCCGCCCCCGGGCCGACCGCAAACTGCCTTCAGTCCTCTCGCACGAAGAAGCCATGCGCATCTGCCGCGCCCCCGCCAACATCAAGCACAAGTGCATCCTCGCCCTTGCCTATTCCGCCGGACTCCGCGTCTCCGAAGTCGCCGCCCTCCGCGTCGACGACATTGACCCGGCCCGGAACGTCATCCACATCCGCGGCGGCAAAGGCCGAAAAGACCGCTACACCATCCTGGCCCCCGCCGTCGCGGCCCTTATCGCCGACTACCGCAGCGCCGCCCAACCCCAGACCTGGCTCTTCGAGAACCGCGACGGCTCAGCCCTCTCCATTCGGACCATGCAGGAAGTGTTCTACCGCGCCCTTGAATCCGCAGGCGTCGAGAAAAACACCTCTATCCACAGTCTCCGACATTCCTTCGCTACGCATTTACTCGAGGATGGGACTGATATCCGCTATATCCAAGAACTCCTCGGTCACTCCACCCCCAAAACCACCCAAATCTACACCCACGTCGCCCGCCGCGACCTACTGCGGATTCGCAGCCCCTTTGACGACATCTAGGCAGGCATTTTAGCTCTTCCGCTCTCTAGGTTCCCCAACAGCAGATATTTCCCTCTCCATCCATCACACCTACACATCACCTAATTGACGTTAGGTGAAATGCCCAGCCCAAGAGAATAATGTATATAACTGTATCAATTGTAGCATAGATTCATATTGGAAGACTATTACCCGATTAAGCAATTTACTAT
>Ga0334722_10000479_pt1 | contig 59289 bp, 52 predicted proteins | sample C3_bottom_MG_FD_207210 | JGI IMG/M metagenome (GOLD analysis project Ga0334722, IMG submission 207210) | Sediment microbial communities from Yellowstone Lake, YNP, Wyoming, USA - C3_bottom | ecosystem: Environmental > Aquatic > Freshwater > Lake > Sediment | place: USA: Wyoming | collected... | reverse complement strand
GGTATATGAGTATTCGATTCGCCCGATCCCTAATCTTATCCAGCCGCTCTACCCTCATCTAACTTTAAATAAAGGCTCGATAGGTTTGCCCGCAAGTTCGCTCCGTATATCGCCGCGCTCAACCACTTGCTTGACAAGAGGAAACACCTCATCGTAAACCGTCATGAGGCAGGCTATGTCCTCATTTGAATGAGCAAAAGAAATATTGTGACTACCTATTGATAGAATCCCGCGCTTAATCGCTTCTTGGAGAAAAAAGCTCTTAATCTCCCATGAAGTAGCCCCGGCACACTCGCTAAACTCGAAAACCGTCCACGGTGGCGATCCCAAAAGCTTGAGCACATCGGTTAATCCATGCGTGGCTATTCTTTTATTGACACCATCGATTACTTGGCTTCCCGTCGCCCAGCATGTTTCAATCACCGGTTCTCGTTCCATTTTTTCAATTGTCGCTAAAGCCGCCGCCAACGCTATCGTATCGCCGCCAAAGGTGAAAGAGTAAAAAATATCCTCCACCTCTTTCATAATTTCTTTACGGCCAACCACGGCTGATATCGGAAACCCATTTGCCATGGCCTTTCCAAAAGTCGCCAAATCCGGTATGACACTGTAGTAAGCTTGAGCCCCGCCCAGATGCCAGTGAAAACCTGTGACGATTTCGTCGAAGATAAGTATGGCTCCATGTCTATGCGCTAACTCCTTCACGCCTGATAAAAACCCTTCCCCGGGAGCTACCAGACTTGTCGGTTCCATAATTACGGCTGCGAACTCACCCGGATGTTCCGCTAAAACAGCATCCAGTGACTTAAGATCGTTATAGCTAAATGTCTGCGTCAATTCACAAACGGCTTTCGGTATTCCTTTGTTTCTCGTAGTTGAGCCAATGTACCAATCGTGCCAACCATGGTAGCCACAACAAGCTACCCGATCGCGACCGGTATAAGCACGCGCTATTCGAATAGCGCCTGTTGTAGCATCCGATCCGTTCTTGCCGTATCTCACCATTTCAGCGCAAGGAATCAGTTCGACCAGTTTAGCGGCAAGTCGCCCTTCCAGTTCTGCCGCCAGCGAAAAAATCGATCCCTTTTCAAGCTGCTTCTTAACCGCCTCGTTAACATCCGGATCGCAATAACCCAGGGAAACACAGAATAAACCGTTTACAAAATCGATAAACTCATTGCCATCGATATCCCAGATTCGCGAGCCTCTCGCTTTCCGGGCGAAAAGAGGCGCCGCTTTCTCGGGATACTGAATATAGCTCTTGCTAAAAGTTTGCGAGGCCAGCGGAATTATTTTTAATGTTTCCAGCAGCCGTTCTTGTGATTTATCGAACATCGCCCGTTCAACCCGCTCCTTCTTCCTTGAGAGACTTTTGCAAACCCTCGTTGCGAATAATGTGTTTGTTGATGTCTTGCAAATCAGGCCGAGCTTGAAGAAAACCAATTATATCATTAAGAGCAAAAGAGGCATTCTTTGGAGATAGGTGCTCGATTATGGCTTTTACTACCTTGAAATCAGCCGCTTCATCCACCGTTATTCTCATCCAAGACAAATCCCCGTGCGGACATTCAAGTCTTTTTATATGAAAAAGCTCGGGGTGTCCCCGAATATACGGAGTGACATGCTCCCTCTCAAGCGGTCGCACAGCTTCATTCCAGGCTTTTTCGAGAACCTTGAACTTGAAAATCTCCATGTCATAACCTTCAGGCCAGCTTTGAGCCGTAACCATGTAATCCAAATCACGCTCTTTTTGGAAAGCGCCAACAAACTCATCAATAGCTTGGTTGTCAAGTAAGGGACAGTCCGCCGTTATTCTTATGACTAGATCAAGCGACCAGGCTAGAGCCGCTTGATAATAACGGTCTAGGACGTCTGTTTCACTGCCTTGAAAAACTCCGACATTTTGTCCCCGAGCAAAGTCGGCAATTTTTTGATCGCTGTCTAAATCGCTTGTCGCCACAACAATCGCGTCAACCAGATTTGAACGCCGCACTCGCTCAATGAGATAGGATAATAAAGGGCGGCCGCAAACTTCCTTCATCACCTTTCCGGGCAAACGGGTCGAGCCCATTCGCGCTTGAATCACCGCGCCTATCTTCATATCGCGCCCCTTGCGGTCCATAGAGACGGATTGATTAGACGGGGATCCGCTTCACGACCGATTTCGTCCCATTCCGCCGGAGAAAATGGCTGCTTTTCCCAGACTTTAGCCAAAGAGGCGGTTTCAGCTACCTGCGCGGGCGTTTCGGCGCCGAAAACAACGGCCGCTCCGTCGGCCGACTTCAAAACAAAGCCGATGCAAGCTTCCTTGGACGATACCCCGGCGCTCCGACAAAATCGACGCCACCGGTCTAGCGGCCGCCGGGCAAAAGACATATGCGAAGGCAACGCTTTCGGGTCGAGCAAAAGCAAACCTTGCAAGAAAATACTTCTAACGATAAGCAGCTTGCCCGCCCCCTGCGCCCGGTTAAACCAGTTTTTTGCTAAAGCGCGTTGGTCGAAAACATTGAACGGCAACTGTATTATGTCTATCTCGGGTATCCCCAGCGCCGTCTCCATTTCATCATCCGTATAAATCGACACTCCGATGTAGTCGGTCAGCCGATCGGCCAGAAGCCGCTCGAACAGCGGCCGAAATCGTTCGCCCCAGTGCCCCAACGCGTCGGCCCCGTGAAGCAGTACCCCAAAAAACCTTGGCACCCCCACTTTAGCCAGCGACTCCCTTAACGACCCGGCTATGCGATCGGCGGCGGCAAAATCAGGGGCGATTTTTGTGACGACAGAGACCGCTTGCGCCGCCCGCGCTCCCGCAGCCAACCCGGCACCGAGTACCGTTTCACTCGCCCCGTAACCCTGGGCCGTATCAAAAAAATTTATCCCTTCCGCCAACGCGGCCCTGACTATGCTTTTGGCCCGATCCAAATCGGGTTTGCCGTCAATATTGGCGATGCCGTAATCCATGCCGAGCTGGGCCGTGCCCAAAGCCAATCGCGACACCGTATGTGAACGCCAAGACAGTTTTAAGGCTTCCGCTTGCGCCGGATTCCCGCGCTTAATCGCGGTCACGCCGGCCGCCGTTCTTTGCCGGCTTCCTCGATGACCGCCGCCGCGACCAGCTCAACATCGCCGTCGCTCATCTTCGGAAAGAGCGGGATCGACAAGCAGCGCCGGTAGTAAGCCTCGGCCACCGGGAAATCACCCGGACCGTGGCCGAAACGCTCCCGATAGTAAGGCTGAAAATGGACGGGGATGTAATGTACTTGGGTCCCGACCCCCCGTTCCCTCAAGGCAACATAAACTTCGTTGCGATGGTCCACCTCGATGACGTAAAGATGATTAGCTGATTTGAACCCGTCGGTCGACGCGCGGGTCTTAACTCTGTCCTGGTCGGCAAAAGCGCGGTCGTACGTGTCGGCAATCGCGGCACGTCTGGCCAGCCAGGCATCCAGTCTGGCAAGCTGCGACCGCCCCAGAGAGCTTTGAATGTCGGTGATCCGATAATTAAAGCCCAGGTGGCGCATCTCATAAAACCACAACTGGTCGTCGTTCGGCCATGCTCCGCCAACCGGGTCTTTGGTAATGCCGTGCGACCTCAACCGGCGCAGTCGCTCGCATAGATCAGGGTCGTTCGTCGTCACCGCTCCGCCTTCACCGGTCGTGATATGTTTAACCGGATGAAAACTGAAAACCGTCATTTCGGAGTCGCGGCAAGAGCCCACCTTGACCCAATCGCCGGCGGCATCTTGGTATTGCGCGCCCAACGCGTGACAAGCATCTTCTATCACCGGGATTCCCCGGGCGCGGGCCATTTCGCCGATGGCAACCATGTCGCACGGCTGACCGGCGAAATGTACGGGTATGACGGCTTTGATCTCTTCCGCTTCGAACAGAGTACTCAAGGCCTCGGGGGTGAGGTTGTGGGTGTCCGGATCGATATCGACGAACCTGGGCAACCCGCCGGCATATAGAACGCAATTGGCTGAGGCGACAAACGTCATCGGCGTCACCGCCACTTTGTCGCCCGGCGAGACGCCCGCCGCCAAGGTCGCTAAATGTAAAGCAGCCGTGCCGCTGGAAACAGCCACGGCGTATCCGGCGCCGCAATAGTCGGCCAGAGCCGACTCAAACTCGGCGATTGCCGGACCTTGGGTTAGCCAGTTGGATCTTAGGACTTTGACGACCGCATCTATGTCGTCTTCGTCTATCCACTGAGTACCATATGGAATGAATTTCACGGTCCACCCGGTCGCGCTGAAACGTTCATTTTCTGAACAATACTATAAGCTTTGGGGCAAATTCTTGTCAACTCCGGCTGTGCTAAACGCTCGGAGGAGACTGTTCCATGATTGCCGTCGCCACATGATCGCCGATCTCAATGGCAGCCGTAGCCGCAGGGGACGGGGCATTCAGGACATGGATTATATTGCCGTCGTTGACTATCATGAAATCCTGGAGGGGCGTGCCGTCTCTTAGAAGAGCTTGGGCCCTAACTCCGGCGGCGGTCGGTAAAATATCTTCGCTGCGGATCTCGGGAATCAACCTTTGCAGCGAGCGCAAGAAAACCTGTTTGCTTAGCGAGCGCGCTAACTCGCCCAGCCCGTAGATAAGGTTTTTGCCCGCCAATCTCCAGAAACCCGGATAGCCGAGAATCTCCAAGGTGTCGCGCAGATTAAAATCGGATTTTTTGTATCCCTCCCGCTTAAAAGCTAAGACCGCATTGGGGCCTGCATGCACTTCGCCTCCGATCGCGCGCGTAAAATGGACGCCGAGAAAAGGAAACCCGGGGTTGGGCACGGGATAGATGAGATTTTTAACCAAATGGCTTTTTTCCGGCGTCAGCCGCCAATATTCGCCGCGAAAAGGTACAATCCTGGCCTGCGGCTTGGCCCCGGTCAGCCGGGCTATGCGGTCGCTATAGAGACCGGCGCAATTTATCATCCGCCCCGCGGTGAACGTTTGACTCCCGGCTTCGATTATTATCCCGTCCGCTGCCGGAATTATCTTCGTGACCTCCAAGCCCAGGCGGAGATCGGCCCCCCTTTCCCGAGCGATACGGACAAACGCGGCCGCCACGGCTTTAAAATCAACGATCCCGGTCGACGGCACCAGCAATGCCGCCAGCCCGCGGACGTGCGGCTCTATATCTCTCATTTCGGCTGGAGCGAGCTTGCGAACGTCAAGGCCGTTAGCCAAGGCGCGTCGGTTAAGGTCTTCCAGGAGCGGCAGCTCCCAAGCTTCCGTGGCGACAATAATCTTGCCGCACACGTCGTGCTCGATGCCGTGCCGGCGGCAAAACTCGATCATCGAGCGGTTGCCTTCCCGGCAAAGCTTCGCTTTTAAGCTGCCCGGTTGGTAGTAAATACCCGAATGAATAACGCCGCTGTTATGCCCTGTTTGGTGACGCGCCCAGTCATCTTCCTTTTCCAGAACGAGCAGGCTCGACCGCGGCGATCTCCCGGTTAGGGCCACCGCGGTCGACAGGCCGACTATCCCGCCGCCGACAATAGCAAAGTCATACTTCACGATTAATCCGGCCCATCTCCAAGCAGGTCCCGGTTCCGCTGCAAGAAATCGGCTCCAACACGGGCGACAAACTCTCGGCCGTGAAGACCTCCGGGCTTAAAGAGCGACCAGAACCGCCGCTGCAACTCTTCGTCCTCACGCGCGGACCGCCATCGGCCGTTGAGACGGTCATCCATCTCCAACGACACGGCGGTGATCTCTTCCGGGGTGTTTTCAACCACATCGATTTCAAGCGCTTCATGCTGCTCGCTCTGGCCAAACCGGCCCACCGGCGAGTTTAATATTTCCGGAAAGGTTAGCCACCGGTCCTCGCGTCGCGACCGGAATTTCTTGGGAATCGTAATATACTCGGGATGCCAGCTATGCAGAGGTTCCAGGGCAGGAAAATTTACGAAAACTATCGGCCGCCTGAATACCGCGGGGACCGCGTAGATGCCGGCGTCGCTGCAGATAAAAAACCGGCACTTGGCCCCCAGATAGATATCCAGAAAATCGGTCCGCCTACCTTGGGCTGCGTAATCAATAATTTTTTGGTTCTCGATATCGAGCGCCTTCTCAACCACGGCGCCCATGCGAATAGCCCAATAACCGCGCTCCGCCAGTGCCTCGACCGCCGGCAGGTAATTGTTAATATCGCAGTCGCGAAAATCGTGGTAAGCCCAGTCGCGGTCGGGATGCGCCTGTTTCAAGTAAGAGGGGTCGCGGGCGTGAAAACATACAAAGGGCGCCCCTTCAGGCACGCCCAACTCTCGCAGAGCTGCTTGGCCGGCTGCTTCCTCCGCGGCAGTAAAGGAAAGATGCGGCTTCGTCCGCGCCAGCAGACCGTGGATGTCACGGGCATTGGAAGAGTCAACCGGCGTTAGATGTGTCGCGCCGCCGGGCACGCGACGATTTATCAAATCAACCGCGCGCCAAAGCGAGGCCGGGCGAACGGGCAGGAGATGCAGCTGTCGCCCCCACATCTTAGCCAGCTGGGTATTTGCAACCGGCGTCTTTAGATAGAAGAGATCGAAGGTGTTGCTTTTTTCAAGGCCGACTTCTCGCGCGCATAAATACAATTCCGTATTGGCCGCCAGGTGACCGAGCCTCTCGCTGCGAAGCGGTCCAAAACGAACTACCTTAACTAAACTGAAAGCCCTGATGCCCGCCACCACTAAAAGAGCGACCGGAGCAAATAAAATGAAGGTCATAAGTTTAGCGACTTTTCGCATTAAAACAGCGAGACCGCCGGCTTTGACATGATGGATCTGCCACCGCAGCCATTGACCGGCGCGGCGGCCCGCTGGGGTGACGATCGCGCCATAAAAACACCCTTTTCGCTCGAATTGTTCAAAGATTGAACATACTTTAGCACAGCGGTTCTTTCAAGGCAACCAGTGAGAAGCGCCCGGAATCAAGAGTGTTTGATGATTTTTGCGGGTACCCCGACGGCTGTGCAGCCGGCGGGAATATTTTCAAGAACCACAGAACCGGCGCCAATGACGGCGTCGGCGCCGATCTCGACCCGATTAATTATGACGGCGCCCGTATGGATGTGGCTGCAGTCGCCCAAAGCAACAAAACCGGCCGTGACCACGCCGGGATCAACTTGGCAGCAGGCCCTCAGAACGTTATGGTGGTCTATTTGCGCGCCGGAGTTAACGATAACCCCGGCCTCGATTTCCGCTTTGTACCCAATCATGCTGCCGGCGTTTATCCAGACCCCCGGAGCAATCTTGGCATCGTCCAGAATTATCGCCGTTGGATGGATTGCCGACACCAACTCAAAGCCGCGCCGCCGGCAAGCCTCAATCTGCCTATGGCGCTCCCGATTGTCCGGCGTCAGCGGCAAAACTTTGCCGATGCCGGCCCTTTCCAACTGATCAGCCCAGTCGAGCGCCACAATTAGAGGCCGGCCTTTAAACATCCCGCCTACTGGAAATTCGGTCCGCTGGGAGATCCGTTTCTTGTTTTCGCCCTCCGCGTCGACTTCGAGCGGGACCGGTGCTTCATGAACAAAGCAAGCGAGATGAAACCCGGTAACATCCTCAAACCAGGCTTCGACTTGTCCGGCGGCGCCGTCGTGAAACCCTAAGATCGCAACAGAATTGGATTTGATCTCCGGTTTCATCTCATATTCTCATTGAAACTAGAGGATTTCCCCGGCTGGTTGCTTTTCATACAGATGAAGCGCCTCGATTACCTCGTCCACATTTTCCAATGGTTGATCGGGCCCGCTGGGAAAAAAGATACCCTCGCGGCCGTACACTCGCGAATTAGGATAATCGCCTGTATCCTCGAAATACCCGGCCTGGTCCAAGTCAGGATAGAACAACCGCGTTTCAATCCCCCGATCGGCCAGCCACCTGACCAGATCGCCGCGATTTGAAGATAGTACCTCCACGTAGATTGGTATTTCGCCTGCTTGGACATCCACCGGTACGAGCTTGAGCCACTGAAATTCACGCAGCGCCGCTTCGTATTTGGCATAAATAGCTTTGACTTTCTCAATGCGAGCGGGCAACTTTTCAAGCTGCGCCAGACCCATTGAAGCCTGGATATCGGTAAATCTAAAATTGAAGCCCGGCGCGGTGTAGGACGTATCGATAAAGTCCGTAACTCCATGGGTCCGCAATAGCCTGAGTTTGTTGTAAAGGTCTTCGTTCCCGGTTACCGTAAACCCGCCTTGGCCGGTTGAGATTATCTTTGCAACCGACAATGAAAAACACCCCATATCCGATTGAGTACCCAGAAGACCGGCAAAATTCCGCGAACCAAGAGCTTGTGCGGCATCCTCAATTACCGTCAGCCCCCGCGCCGCCGCTATGCGGTTGACTTGCGCCATATTCGCGGCCCGGCCGTTTAAGTGGACCGGGATGATAGCTCTTGTTTTAGGCGTGATCCGCGACTCAAGTTGAGTTACGTCTATTATCGGCCGGCCGGCCTCCACATCTACCAAGCGAACTTTTGCTCCCAGTAGCAACGGGGCGTGAGCGGTAGCTATCCAAGTCCGGTTCGGCACCAGGACTTCATCCCCCGGCTTTATCCCGGCAGCCAGTAATGCCATTAACAGCGCCATGCTGCCACTGGTGGTCGCGACAACATAAGGGACTTCAAGCAAGTCGCCCACCCGCCGCTCGAATTCGGCCGTGACAGTGCCTTGGCTGATATGTTCGTGCTGAATGGCAGCGGCGATCCGGCTTATTTCATTTTCGCCAAAGCTCGTCCGCCACCACGGTATTTTGGCCATCTTGCCTGCTTTCAAGATTTTCATCGCTTCGATACAAGGTCTAAAAGCTAAAAATTATTTTAGCATATCCTCAGTCGACCCAGCCAAGCCGATCAACTGTAAGCCTGTTCTCCAGAGACGTATAGCCATCGAGATTGTTTGCCATGCCCAGCGAATAGTTTCCGCTCCTTGGGACCTTAATCACAACCCTAAAAGGCCCCGGGGAGGTAACGCTCACTTGACCGGCCATTTGACCGTCGCTGACTAAGCCAAAGGTAACCCCGCCGATGCGACAAACACCGCTGGCGATAAAATAGGCGCCTTGCTTTAGTTTGACGGGCCTGGTAAAAAGAAGGTCCGTATCGATGACACCGACAGAGACGGCACCGCCGATGACGCCCGCTAAACGGGACCGGCTGCGATCGAGTATCGGGCGATTATACGGGTCCCGCTGCGGGTTCGCGTAGCCCGAAACGACCAAGCCACGGCCGTTTAGACGAACGATTGCAGCCTTGAAAACGACATCGCGCGATGTGAGAGGCCGGTAGGGCCTTTGAAGCAAGCTGTCTGCTTCCAGTTTTGGCACTTCCGGTACCGTGTAAAGACCCTCTCTCTCCCAGCGGGTGATATGCTGCGCTAGGGCGCTCCGGCCCCCGCTGGGCGGTATGGTTATCGTCAACAGCATCGGCAGAGCGCTGGTGTCTTTTATCCGCTTTAGGGTTTTAAGAGTGCCGGCTTCAGCAGCCGAAAGCATAATGCCCTTGAAACGCGTCGTCCCGCCGAGCATCGAGCTCCGGTAATTAATGGCCGGGAAAAATACCCGCCGCGCTCCATGCCGGGGAAGCTCAATTTGAAGCGCCCTGGAAAAACCCGGCCGCCCGGGGCCTTTAGTCTTTTTTTCGTACCAAAGCGTCGGCCAAACCGTCGGTTGCCCGTCTTTTCTAACAAATTCAGCCGCGAGAAAATCTACCGCCAGCGCGCCTTTAGGCGGTTTAGCCAGCCTGGGGCTGGTTACCAAGACTTTGCCTTTGCCCGCAGGCAGCTTAAGTAGAGGCAAGCTCTCGACTTCCGCCTCCGTATAGCTTTTGACGATGTGTTCAACCCGTTTAGATTGGTAAGCACGGGCCGCCGCCAAAGAGCCAAATACCAGGACTGACGAGCCTAAGGTGAAAACGGCCACCCGGAGCCATGGCACATCCTGCTGCCATTGACCCCGCTTTAGCCAACCCGCGCTTGAAACCAACGCTTGGGCCAGAAAGCCAAGCGACCAGAGCCCAATAAATTCCAAATGAAAATAGTGGCGCCCTTGAAATTGAAGAACCGGGTAACCGGCAAAATAGACCAAAAACAAGAAGCAAAATATTGCTTGGCGCAGGCTACGGGCGCAGATTATCAGCAAACAGATCACGGTCAAAATCAGGCCGGCGCCCCCCAGCAGCCCGATCAATACGCTACGCCATGAGTATATAAGACGGATAAGGTGGTTGCTAACGGCGAAAGGAGGCTGCTGATAGGCAAACGGCAACTCAAGAACTTTCGAAACTGACGCATAGGTGCGGGCCAGCATGTCGGCCGGGAAGTTGGTGACAATCAAGCGGATGTTTTTTGAGGCGACGCGCAAGTACTCCGGCTGCGCAAAAGTAAATCGGCCTTGAGGCGCAGCCGCTTCAGCCTGGGCATAGGAATTGGCCATAACAAACTCGTCGGTCTTCAGATAACCCCAATCATAGGCGGTATCGGTCACGCCCAACCTGGCATTATTCGGAGCCATGAAGCCGCTGAGCGCGTTCATGGGGCCTATTGACGGCGAAGTCAGCATGGGCAGTGAGAACCAAGCGACTGTCACCATAAATATCCCGGCGGCGATAAGCCGCTCTTTTAAACCGTCTTTAATTGACCCCGGCAAGAAAAAGATCAACGTCACACCAAACGGCGGTGCGGCAATAAGCACATCCGGGCGAAACCACGCACCGACGCCGATAACCACGCCGCCCAGAGCAGCCAGAGCAAAGACTAAATTTCGCTGATAAGGCCGGACAACTAATAGGCCCATGATTAGAAAGACAGCTAAGATAAAGGGCGCTTTTAAATAATCCCGAAAGATTGAAGGGATTAAATTATGCAAGTGGACTGGGGACATGACCAGAGCCAACGAAGCCAACCCGGCGAGAAACCGACCCATGCCCAGCCGGAAAAGTGCGTACGAAAGGGCCGCGACCGTGCCGTAGAGAAAACCATAGGTAAAAGCTAGGCCTGCCAGACCGCTGGATTGCGCTACCGTTGCGGCATAGAAAAGAGAGGAATCGCCGGCTTGAGCTGCGTGAAAATAAAAGACTGCGGCCAGGAATGCCAGTGTGAAGGCAGCAGCGCCCATGGCAACGTCGGCCCGAGACACCAATGCCTCCGCCTGGGCTTCCGCTGAACCGGCCCCGAGCAGCTCATCTCTTATCCTGTCCCCGGCAAAAAGCATAGCGACACCGAGAAAAACAGCTGCCCCGCCAATGACGACCATCTGCTTTTGCGAGACCCCAAAGCCCGGTTCACTAAAACCCGCGATGTCAACTAAAAACGCCAGAGCAATCAAGCCAACGCCGCCGACCAGCAATAATGCCGGGACAAATAAGCGGGCGCGCTCGGTTTTAAATACGGCCGGTTTAACTATCACAGTCTACCCCTCGTGAAGAGGCGCAGGAATTACCTTAAGATCGGGCAAAGGCACGATGAAACGTCCGCCTGACTCGACATATCGACTGTGTTTGTCAATTATAGGCTGATAATACCGCCACGCCAATATCAACACGTAGTCGGGCCGCTTTTCGTAAAGAGCCTCGGGCGCCAGCACGGGAATGTGGAACCCGGGACTGTAAAGATTTTGTTTGGCGGGGTAATCGTCGGCGATAAAATCCAGATCGCCGCCGAGACCAAAATGATAGACCAGCGTTGTGGTCGTCGCCGACGCGCCATAACCGGCAACGGTTTTTCCCTCCGCCTTGAGGCCGCTCAGCATGGCCCGAAGTTTGCCTTTGGCCGCCTCTATTCTATCGTTGAAAGCCCTAAAAGCAGCCGGGTCGTGGATGCCAAGTCTTGACTCATTGGCTTCCAACTCCGTGATCGACGGCGCCGCCGGCCGCCGGCCGCCGGCCAATTGCGCCGTGTACCTCAGCGAACCGCCTTTGGTCGGAACGCGCTGAGCATCGATTAGCTCCATGCCATGATCGCGGAAGAAGAGCGCCAACGGCTTAACCGAGAAGTAAGAAAGATGTTCGTGATAGGTAAAGTCAAAGACCATATTTTCAATCTGGTCGGCCAGGTAGAAACTCTCAAATATGAAGACGCCGTCCGGGGCCAATAAGCTTTTGATGCCGGCCGTCATATCGTTGAGATCATCGACATTGGCGAACAAGTTGTTGGCCGTGATAATCGCCGCCGGGCCATAATCGGCCCTTATCTTTTGGGCCAACTCAGCGGTGAAAAAACCCGCCAGCGTTTCAACACCGGATTCGGTGGCTTTGCGCGCTATCTCTCGAGCTGGGTCGACGCCGAGTACGCGCAGGCCCCGATTCTTGTAAGCCCTCAATAAAGTGCCGTCGTTACTGCCGAGATCGATCACCAGGGCGCCGGCCGGTGGATCGATCTTGGCCAACACCTCATCGGCGTAGCGCTTGAAATGATCGACCAGCCCCAGCGAGCTTGTCGTCTCATAAATATAATCGCAATAGACGTCTTCCGGGCTGACCACATCAAGCAATTGTGAAAACCCACAATTGCGGCATAAAAATAAGTCCAGCGGATAGGCCGGCTGGGCCTCCTTAAGCAGACCGGCGGGAACATAATCGTCCGCCAGGGGTGTCGGGACGAGGGGCAGCACCAATTCGAGATCGCCGCTCCCGCATAAACGGCACGTATCGCGCCGCGAAACCGTTATACCCATTAATGCCTCCGTTCAGGGCTGATCTTCAACCGCCCTCACCAGCCGGTCAGTGTATTCATTACAAGCATTGCCGTCACTTTCCGGCGGCGCCCACGGGGCGAAAAGCGTTTCAGGCCGCTTGAAGGGACCGCTGGTGGTTTCGTGAAAGACCAGAAAATCCGACTTTATCAGTACGGTATGGTAGTCCGCATCGCTGATCCGAAAATAGAATGGCAATCCGGACGCGAAATCCCCCATTTCAATGACTTCGCGTATTCCGCCTTCCTCGTTGAAGACGACCACATCGACCAGACCCTCAATAACGTGAAAAGACTCGGTTTTTCCCAGGTGTTTGTGCGGTCTCACGTAAGCGCCTTGCTGATGAATTATGAGCATCTCATGGAGCCGGTCTTCCACGCCCCGATGAGCGCAAAGCCGAATCCGAGAGCGCGGATTGCCGACCGCCCTCTCCTTTAGGTCTTCAATATCTTGACGCCCGACCTTGACGATCTTGTCGTCGCAATAAAGTACTTCGTCGCTAAACTGCCTCAGCCGCATGCTCTTCTACCCCGCGCGGTTCCCGGCCAAAAGACGATTCCAAAAAGGGGCCAGGTTATCGCTGGGCGGGAAAATCGCCACAAATTTCCCGCCTTGGTCGGTGTATCGGGAATGTTTGGCCATCACTTTGTCTTCATTTTCGGCGTTCACCGCCAACAGGCAAAGATCGGCGTCTTGCTGTTCCAGCGTATCGCCCGCCACGATCGGCAAGTGCGACCCGGGCATGTAAAGACCTTGTTTTTCCAACTGATCGTCAACAACACATTCGATGTAAGGGCCAAGCCCGACAAAGTTTATCAGACTGCACGATCTGTTGCCGGCCCCATAAATTACGGCCCGGCCGCCGGCTTGGCGATGGTCGTGCAAGTATTCGATAAAGGAGTCCCGAAAGACGGGCCAGCCATCCCGGTAGGCAAGCGTCTTAGCCCGAAGCTTCTCCAGATATCCGTTGGCCGGCCGGGCCTCGCCATCATCCAGATATTCGCCGACAACGATCAGCGTATCACCGCTGAAAGTAACCGTCTCGCTGTGGATGACCCGAATACCGAGCTTGGCTAAGTACAGTCGGAGCGTGTCAAGGCCGAAATAGTTGACATGCTCCTCCCAGATGACGCTGTAATCCAGCATGTCCAGGCTAAAATCATGGTTCGGTACCTCAATGACCACATAACCGCCCGGCCGCAGAAATAGACGCACAGCTTCACCGAACGCCTCTAAATCGGTGATATGTTCAAGCACCTGGCGGGCGACAAGCAGATCGCGCCGGCCGTGGCTCGAACAAACCGTCCGGGCCATTTCAGGGGTAAAGTAACCGCCGATCGTTTCCAGCCCTTTCCGGCCCGCCGATGCCCGCGCGTCAAGAGCCGGTTCTATGCCAAGAATATTTCGATATCCGCGTTCCTTGAGCGCCTGCAGAAAAATCCCGTCATTGCTGGCGATCTCTCCGATGGCGGCAGCCTTGTCAAGACCCGGCAACCCATCTATCAAGTCGATCATCCGGGGTATGTGCGGCTGAAATTTCCAGGAACTGAGACAGACATACTCTGTATACAACAGATCGGGCGAGACCGGATCGACAAGCTGGATGAGACCGCAACGCTCGCAAAAGGACAATTTCACCGGGTGGACCTGTTCTTTTGCCGCCGGGTCGGGCAAATAATTATGGGAAAACGGGTGGGCGCCAAAATCGATCAGCGGCAGCAGCTCTGCTTGCCCGCATAGACGGCAGGAGTCTATCATTTATAAAGACCTCCAATGAAACCTCAATTGGGCGAGCCCGGAGCCTGCCGCACTGAGGTCCTCACGACATGGACAGCACGCATCGGCCTACCTCCCCGGCCCGAACTCTGTCCAAAGCCATATTGATGTCGCTAAACGGATAATGGTGAGTTATCAGTCTGTCCAGTTCTAATTTTCCTAATTGATATAAGCGAAGATAACGCGGGATATCCTCAGTCGGGTTCGTGCTGCCGCCCTCGCAGCCGGTCAGAGTCTTGCCTAAGTGAAGCGGTAGGGAGTGAATCGTAATGTCCTCATCGTGGCGTGGAACGCCCACCAATATCGTGCGCCCTTTTGCCGAGGTCAGCTCGTAGGCTTGTTCGATAAGCCTAACTTGACCGGTATTTTCCACAAAAACATCGACGCCGCCGGGACCAACGATCTTGATTATCTCCTCACGGACGTCGGCCCCGGCCGAGTTAATTAGGTGCGTAGCGCCAAATTCCCGCGCCATTTCCAGTTTGTGATCGTAAATATCAATGGCGATTATCGGATTGGCGCTGACCAAAACTCCGCCTTGGACGACGTTAAGCCCGACGCCGCCGCAACCGAAAACAGCCACTGACTGGCCAATTTTGACCTGCGCCAGATTATTTATCAGCCCCAGCGCCGTAGTCACGGCGCACCCCATTAAAGTCGCTATGTCAAAAGGAATATCCTTTGAAATAGGGGTTAGCCGGTTTTCAGAGACAATCGCGTACTCGCTAAAAGTCGTCACCCAACCGGCGCTTACCACCCGATTCGCCCAACGATACTTTGGAGCCGGCGCCTGAATCCCGGCCCCTTTTCGCCAATGCAAAACAACATGATCGCCGGTTTTTACCTGGGTCACACCCGGTCCGATCTCAACAACGACACCGCCGCCTTCATGGCCCAGCAAGTGAGGTAAGTAATTGTCTTGACCTTTTTGCCCGGCGATCTCATTTAGCTGAGAGCCGCAAATACCGCTCCGGTGTATTTCGACCAACACCTGGCCGCAGACCAAGGGCGGAACCTCAATTTCATCGAGAACTAACGGGGTGTTAAGCTCTTCTAATATGGCGGCTTTCATCTTCATGTAACCGCAATCTCCTTTTGACGCGCTGCCTTACTCAAAGTAGATAAACTCATAATCGCCGGTGTAACCAAAATCGTTATAGAGCCAAATCCATTCCGCCGTGTCGAAAAACGACTCGCACGTCAGCGCCCAGCATTGGAGATTAAACTGTTCCAGCTCGTTGCGATAACTTTCGAGCATAATGTACTTGTTCTTTCCAACCCTCTCAACTTCCCTGACAGCCGTCGCAAGCTCAAAGATTCGTAAATTATGAAAGCAACCAAGAGAAATTACCAGATCAAAATAATCATCGCCCCAAGGATATCGATCTTGCGCCCGATAATGAAAAAGCGAGGCTCTAATGCCCTCCGGGGCGTCGGCTAAGCCGTGACGGGAAATATCGAAACCAACAAGTTCGGCTTCGGGCAACAGTTGCTTGAGTTCGTAAAGAAGATGCGCCTTTCCGCAGCCGACATCGAGAATTTTGGCGTTTGGCTTTAAGTCATAAGCCTTGATCAGTTGCTCGGCGACAACTTTCCAGCGGCCGTCGTATTTGTAGCCGCCGTAGCCATAGCGACGATCCCCGTCCCAGTAGTCGAATTCGTATTCCTTGGCTTTAAGCATGCAGTGAACTTTTTCATCGACCATTCTATCGATATAGTCACGCTGAGTCCGCTTGTGCAGCGGCGTAACAATGTTTAGCAATCTCCCCATTTTATTCTCCTAATAGCCGTCTTCTCGAAAATTGAAACCCGGATGTGCGATTGTTCAAAACATGAACATAGCCTACCATGAGAGGGGTTGCAAATCAACACACGCTGCTCATCAACTCCAAACTGGAGAATTGGGGCAAAACTTCGCTTAAATCCCTCCCTCTGCCGGTGTTTTCTTAAGCCGTGCTTCTAAGTATTCTATATTCACAAATGCGCGCAAGACTTTATTTTTCTTTGCCATTTGAATAAGCAATCGCAAATATGCTTTCTCCGATGCATGATATCCATCGAGCGCTTCAGAATCGGAGGCGCCAAGTTCTCGCAGATCGGAAACGTCAAAGAATCCAAAGCCGTGCTCGACAAATATCGGTTGAAGTTGGCCCTTAAGTTCAAAAACGTATCTGTACGCCGACTTCATGTTCTGCATTTTTTTATATATCTTATGAGGATAAGGCGGCAAAAAACCAATTACGTAAATCCCTCTTTTCCCGCACTCGTCCAAAATGGCCGCTAATTCTTTGATCGAAGCTCCCGAAATCCCTCGGCCATATGTAAAGACTCCGCCCCCCGTGTTGAGCGACTCAAGCGCCTCTTTAATTTTGGCCATTCTAGTAGTTTTGTCATCGTTATATCGATAGCTGCCATCGTTTCTAAATCCCTCGTCTTTCAATACAGCGAGCACCCCTATTTTTTCAATTTCAGAGGCTCTCTTCTTATGGAAGATGCCGGACAATCTGAGCTTGCCTGCAAAATAATCCTTATATACCTGAAGCCAATTGTCAAAGAATTTTTGCGCCGGACTCAAATCTGAATCTAGCTGCGCGTCAATGTTGTCTTGCTTGTAATCGACCCATCGCTTATTAAAAAAGTTTTGATCTAAGCCGATGACAATTAACTTGGGCTCGGAGCCGGCTGGGATTCTTTTGAGAAATGGTCGAAAGCCTTCAAGTCTGGCAACGCCCAATCCGGCGTTATAAAACTTCACGTTTTTCTTAAAGAACTCTTTGCGGAATTGAAGCGTCCTGGACGTGCCCAAGGCAATTACGTCCGGCGATTTTCTCTCAAGCAAATTAGTGATCTTATAGTATTTGTAAGCATTCCCATAAGCCATGCCGACAAGAAAAGCCTTCTTGCTTTCCGTTTGCCTCAAAACGATGCTTTTGCTTGTGCTTAGTTCACCTGCTTTATATAAAACTACAAATGGAATTAGAAATACCAAGAATATTGGTGTTACGAATATCAGCAATTTTGAGATAAATCTTCTTGACTCAGTATTCATAAGTTTGCCTTAAAATTGGAAATATATAAAGCTCTGCGAGCTGCTTGTACGGGCAAATAGGAATACCAGGATTATTGTGTAGTATAGACCCCATCTGAGCCAGATGGGTTGCCGGGACAACACTTGCAAAAAACCTATTCCCCTGCTTTGTAAAACGTGAATGGACTCCATTAGCGCGATGCCGCTAATCGCTAAAAGAAATTGCCATCTGTCTTGGCCCAATGTGATATTGGCCCTTAACATCTTATGGTTGGTAACGTTAGCCGCGAGATTTCCAAAACCACTAAACAAATGAGTAACAATATAGAAAGCATCGGATATGCTGTTAGCCCTAAAGAATATCCAGGCGACATTAACTAAGAAAAAAGTCATCACTATTTTTTTAAAGGCGTTAAGCCTCGGCAGCCTATCCAGTTTAAGAATATTTTCAAGTTTTTTTCTTATGTCAGTCGTCAGTCTCGATACAATAATAAATGTTCCGTGAATTCCGCCCCAAACGACAAACGTCCAGCTCGCGCCGTGCCAGAGCCCGCTTACCAGAAAAACTATGAATAGATTCAGATACCATCGCCACTTCGCTACGCGGTTACCGCCTAGCGAAATATATAAATAATCTCTGAACCAACTTGATAGGGAAATGTGCCAACGCCGCCAAAATTCGTCTATTGATTTTGAAAAATAGGGACGTTTAAAGTTTTGCGTTAACTTAAACCCCATTACTTGCGCTGAGCCGATCGCAATATCGGAATAGCCTGAAAAATCACAGAATATTTGAAATGAAAACATAACCGTGGCTATTATTAGCGGTACGCCTTGAAAATCAGTCGGGCGCCGATAAACATAATTCACAAACAGCGCCAGTCTATCGGCAACCACTACCTTTTTAAATAGACCCCAAGCCATCAAAAGCAGGCCGTTTTTTACTCTTTCATAATTGAATTCTTGATTTTTGTAAAACTGATGGAGCATGTTTTGAGGACGCTCTATGGGGCCGGCAACAAGCTGAGGATAGAACATAACATAAAGCGCGAAAATTCCAAGATGGCGCTCAGCGCGGTGATTGCCCCTGTATACCTCAATAGTATAGCTCATTGCCTGAAAGGTGTGAAACGACAGACCAATTGGCAGGATTATGGACAATGCCGGAATGCCGTAGTTCCAATGAAGAAACCTGGCTAAACCTGCATAATTTGCTTGAAAAAAATTATAGTATTTAAAAAAAGCCAGGATACCGACATTAGAAATAATGCTGATTATCAAAAATAAACGACGTCTTTTGCCCTGGTTTTGCTCGATAAATATGCCGGCAATATAGTCGATGATTATCGTGAAAAAGAGAATCAATATATAAATCGGAATAAACGCCATGTAGAATATGCAGCTGGCGACGAGAAGCAATGCCCAACGAAATCTGTGCGGCAACGCAAAAAACAATACGGTAACAATCGGGAAAAAAATAAGAAATTGTGGTGAATTAAAAAGCATTGTTGATATTGCTCATCGTGTTATGGCTTGCACCCAAAAATACAAGTACAAATTGATTTCCAATTTCCGGCTTTTTATATGATACCAGCAGATGAGCATAGCGGCAAATCGATGCTTGCTTGCCATCCGGCTTCACTTTGTTTTCAGAGCGTCTTTCGAATCAGGCAGATTTTTCGCCCCGCTCTTGGCTTACAGCCGTGAGCGATTGCCCGTGCTTGTTTAATCCAGCCGATCTTGTCGATAACCAATCGGTTTTCCAAAGATGTGTAGCCGTCTGGATTGGTCACGCCGGCATAGCCGGTGGTTTGGCCATTGCGTACCAGCCTGAAGGCCACCCAGAGCCACAGTCCTTTTCTTGAGTGCGTCGCGCAAGTGCGTCGCGCAAGTTCGTTGTCAAACTAGACGGTCAATGATAAAATTTTTCAGCGCGCGGATGCGGCTCAGTGGTGGAGCATCACCTTGCCAAGGTGAAGGTCGCGGGTTCAAATCCTAGCGGTTCAAATCGACTCGTTTCCGTTCGGTTAAGAAATATCGATAATAGAATATAGACGCAGCAAGGGAAATTTATGTCAAGCATCAAGGACGATAGAGGATACAACCAAGTATTCAAACCATCAAAAGCGCTTGAGATAAGAACGGCACGGCGCTGTGACTATATAGACAGCCAAATAACAAAGAGACCAGGCGTAAGCATTTTGGAAATCGGCTGCGGAACGGGAGAGCTTTCCTATTTGTTGGCAAAAAAAACAGACGGGAGCGTTTTCGGGACCGATCTTTGCCTGCCTTTTATAGAGGCCGCGCAGAAGAACTATTCGTTAAAGAATCTTGAATTTGCCATATTTGACTTTAACGACGCTAAAAATAATAAATACTCTTTTTTTGATAAGAAATTTGACTATATCGTGGGTAACGGCATCCTGCACCATCTTTATTATGACCTTGATAAGACACTGGAAAGCCTCAGTTCTCTTCTAAAGAGTGGCGGGAAAATAATATTTTTGGAACCAAATTTGTTAAATCCTTACTGCTTCCTAATATTTAAATTTAAGCTTTTAAGGAAGCTGGCAAAACTGGAGCCCGCCGAGATGGCTTTTACGAAACAATTTATTTCTGAAAAACTGGAAAAGCATAACTTCAATGATATATCCGTTAATTACAAAGATTTTTTGCTCCCGAATACTCCGTCGTTTTTAATAAAACCAGTCATTTTACTGGGGGACCTGCTTGAAAGGACGCCTTTGTTCCGTACCCTTTCCCAGTCAATATATATAATGGCTAAGAAGGGGGGGGCCGAGATAAACATTATGAAAGAGAGTTTTAGACCGGTAAAAAATAGAGCGCCGACGGAAGGAACTTTTGAAAAAATAAAGTTTAAGCTTAGGCTGGTATTGGACTTACAGAACAAAACCATATACAAGGACTTGAAAACATTTCTTGCCGGCGTAAGTGGTACAGTATTAGATATAGGTTGTGGAGACGGCCCCTACAAGCATTTGTTAAATAAAAAATGCGAGTATATTGGTCTCGATATAGAAAATCACGAAAACTTTGATTATCAGAACAAAGGAATACTGTTCTTTAACGGTTATGACATCCCTCTCAGCAACGAATCCGTTGATTACTTTATTTGCACCGAAGTTTTAGAGCATGTAGAGTATCCCAAAAAGTTGATCGAGGATATTTATAGGGTTTTGCGATCCGGCGGTGAAGGCATTATTACGGTTCCTTTTTCAGCAAGGTATCACTATATCCCTTTTGATTATTTCAGATACACCCCGACGGCCCTATGATCGATACTAAATAAGTTTTCTAAAGTGGACATAAAAACTCGAGGGACAGATATATCGGTGATTTGCTCAAAGATAATAGTCTTATCTTTTCGAAACTTGATACCAAACAAGCTTTACAAAATTATTTTGAGTCCCCTGATTTTAGCGCTTTTCTTGCCATTTTTATTTATGGCTACGTTAATAGCACATATTTCTTTAATTTTTAATTTGGGCTCTGATAACGATCCTCTTGGGTACACCATTTATGTTAAAAAGTAAGATACAAGAAAGCAGCTTCATCCGTTTTCTGCTTGTCGGCGCGGTAAATACTATTTTCGGTTATAGCGTCTTTGTTTTATTTAGCATTGCCGGAGTTCACTATTCAATAGCCATAATTTTTTCAACTTTAGCCGGCGTTCTGTTCAACTTTAAGACCATTGGGATCCTGGTTTTCGGGAGTCACGACAATCGATTGATCTTCCGATTCCTGGGAGTTTACTTGGTCATATATCTCATTAATCTCATTGGCCTGAAGAACATGGATACTTATCATGTTAATCACTATTTGGCGCAAGCAATGCTGGCGCCCGAGCTGGCTCTCATTTCGTTTTTCCTAAACAAGAAGCTTGTTTTTAATCAGGGAACCCCCCAGATTTCTTGAGACTGCCAAGAACCTCCAACTCCGGACCCTACTCTTCTTAACTCCCTCTCCAGGTGCTATAATACGCTGCGTTATCAGACAAACATACTGAATCGGATAGTGAAACAAAGGTCTGGTTATAATTCGCTCACAGGAGCAAATATTGCAAAACAAACAAATCTTCGCGCGCGATATTAGACGGATCATCCTCGACCAATCAAAGCGAGCGAACGTCGGCCATATCGGGTCGGCATTGTCTATAGCCGATATTATCGCGGCTCTTTACGGAAACGTTTTACGCATCGAGAGTCCAAAAGATCCCGATAGAGACCGTTTTGTGTTATCCAAGGGACATGCCGCGCTGGCGGTCTATGCGGCGCTCTTTCTAAAAGGATGGTTGACAGAGGAAGATATTAATACCTATTGTGTCGACGGTAGCTTGCTTGGCGTCCATCCGGAACACGCGTTGAACGGCATAGATTTTTCCACCGGATCGCTGGGACAGGGACTGCCGATGGCGGCAGGCGCCGCGTTGGCGGCAAGTCTTGAAAACTCATCGCGTCGGGTTTTTGTGCTGGTTAGTGATGCTGAATGTAATGAAGGGTCCATGTGGGAAGCCGTTATGTTTGCGGCACATCACAAATTGTCTAACCTAATTGCTATTATCGATCTTAACGGGCAACAGGCTATCGGCTATACCGACGAGGTATTGAAGCTCTCGCCAATGGAAAAGCGTTGGCAAGCATTTGATTGGGATGTCCATGCGGTTGACGGCCATGATATTGCTGAAATTACCGAGACGATCGCCGGCCTCCGAACAGCCCAGGATCAGCCTCATGTGCTGATCGCGCGGACCACGTTCGGAAAAGGCGTCTCATACATGGAGAACCAAATTAAGTGGCATTATTGGCCGATGTCTGATCCGGAATATCAACAAGCTTTGGCAGAAATTGGAGTGAATACGGCTTGAGAGGCGCGTTCACCAAAACGATAACAGAATTGGCCGAGCGCGATCCCCGCGTGCTGTTGCTCACAGCCGACCTCGGCTATATGGCGCTCGAACCTTTTTCGGACAAATTTCCCGACCGTTTTTTCAATGTTGGCGTAGCGGAACAGAATATGATCGGATTAGCAACCGGGCTGGCTGAAGCCGGTTTTATCCCATTTGTCTATTCGATCATTACTTTTGCGGGGCTTCGTCCGTATGAGTTTATCCGCAACGGCCCGGTCTTGCACCAGTCGCCTGTGCGGATCATCGGGGTCGGCGGCGGCTTTGAGTACGGCGCCGCGGGCTCGACTCACCATGGACTGGAGGATGTGGGCGTAATGCGCATTCAACCGGGCCTGACGGTCATCGCGCCCGCGGACCACGAACAGACGCGAACCGCTATTGAGAAAACTTGGGACCTTCCCCAGCCGATATTTTTTCGACTCGGCAAAGACGATAAGACAGTCGTACCCGGCCTCAACGGCCGCTTTGAACTTGGACGCGCCCAAACCATCCGCGAGGGCGGCGATATCTTACTGATCACGATGGGAAGTGTGGTCACCGAAGCTGTTGCCGCGGCGCGAATCTTAGTTGATTTTGGCATTTCAAGTACGATAATGGTGGTCGCGAGCTTTAACCCCGCACCCGTTGATGATTTAGCGGAAGCACTATCGCGATTCCCCGCCGCCATGACTGTCGAGGCGCATTATATAGTCGGCGGCATAGGGTCGCTGGTCTCGGAAGTAATCGCCGAGCAAGGCCTGGCATGCAAGATCGCTCGTTGTGGAGTCAGGGTTAGCCCGAACGGCATAGTCGGCAGCCAGAGCTACATGCACCAGGTGCACGGGTTATCCGGTAAATCACTGGTCGACACAGCCCGCCTGCTGCTGGGCGAGGCGGGCGAGCAAGATATCTCGGCCCCATTAAGCGATGTCTTACTGCCTTCGCTTGATAGCGGAAAATAAGTTACCGGAATAGCCAATGACTAATCCACCTTTAAACAAGAAAAAATTGAGCGCCATCATTGCCTGCTACCGCGATGCGCCCGCCATTCCTATCATGCATGAGCGCTTGACGGCGGTGTTTCAAAAAATCGGTGTCGACTATGAAATTATCTTTGTTAACGATTGCAGTCCGGATGAGGCGGCCGATGTCTTAGCTCGATTGGCCCGGCAAGATGAAAAAGTTACCGTCGTTAACCACACGCGCAATTTTGGCTCGCAAAACGCTTTTACCAGCGGCATGCGTATCTCGACTGGAGACGCCGTAATCTTGCTCGATGGCGACCTGCAGGACCCTCCCGAGCTAATTGAACAATTTTATCAAAAGTGGAAAGAGGGTTTTGACGTTGTTTACGGCACTCGGGTTAAGCGCAAGGCGCCGCTGTTAATGCAAATCGCTTACAAAGCCTTTTATCGCATCTTCCGGGCGGCATCATATGTTCCTATACCATTCGATGCCGGAGATTTCTCGCTGCTCGATCGGCGTGCGGTTGACGCGCTTAACGATTTGCCGGAAAACAATCGTTTCTTGCGCGGGCTCAGAGCCTGGGTCGGCTTTAAGCAAACCGGTGTGCCTTATGTGCGACCTGAGCGCATGTTCGGTCGAACGACCAACTCTTTATTGAAGAACATGGGTTGGGCTCGCAAGGCAATCTTATCGTTTTCCTATGCGCCGTTGGATATTATTACATTTTTAGCCCTCGCCACAGTTGTTCTCTCGATCCTGATGAGTATTTTTGAGATCGTTATGCGCATCCTTAGGCCGGACCTTACACCCAGCGGCTTTACAACGTTGATTGTTTTGATCCTTTTTATCGGCGGCATTCAACTATTATGCCTCAGCATTATTGGCTCATACCTGGCGCACGTTTACGATGAAGTTAAAAGACGGCCGCCCTACATCGTTGAAAGTATTCTTAATCCCCCGGTCCGACAAAGCCCCGGCGAAAAGCAAAAAGCAAATGCTGGAAACCGTTAAGCTGCACGGCACGCGCTGCGCCGTTTGTTCCACTGAAGGCAATGCAACCGAGCTTTACCCGGCAAACTTCAATTCGCAAGCCTTTAGCGCGGCAGTGTTTTCAGCTCGCCGGTTGCCCGACAGAACTCATTACCGAGTTGTCAGATGTAACACCTGCGGGTTGGTCCGCTCCGACCCCGTCGCTGACTCGGATCTCCTGGCTCAACTTTACGCCCAAAGCACCTTTAGCTATGGAGATGAAACTGCAAACCTTAAACGCACTTATGGGCGCTACTTAGCTAAGTTATCCGACCGGGCAGCGGAAAAACAGGCTTTGCTTGAGATCGGTTGCGGAAACGGTTTCTTTCTCGAAGAAGCCTTGGCACAGGGCTATACTACTGTGCGAGGCGTTGAGCCCAGCATTGAAGCCTTGGCTCAAGCTAAGGAAGAAGTGCGCTCGGGGATCGTTTGCGATCTCCTGCGATACGGCCTGTTCGAGCCGGAGCAGTTTGGTGTCGTCTGCGCTTTTCAAGTGCTCGATCATGTCGATAATCCGGGAGACGTGCTTGATGAGTGTCTTAGGGTAATGAAGCCGGGGGGATTGATGCTCGCGATCAATCATAATGTAGAATCGTTATCGGCTAGAGCCCTTAAAGAGCGCAGCCCGATAATCGACATTGAACATACCTACCTATACAGTATGGCAACGCTATCGCGGGTGTTCACGCAACATGGCTTTGAGGTAAAACAAGCCGGATCGGTAAGAAATCGCTATACGCTGCACTACCTAACCAGACTCCTCCCATTACCCGCGGGCATAAAAAGCGCTTTTTTGTCTTTTTTGGCGGGAAACCCAATCGGGCGCATACCATTATCGGTTCCGCTTGGCAACCTGTATCTTATTGCGCAAAAGCCTACTAAAATCTAACCAAATGAAACGTGTAATCGTAACAGGATCAACCGGATTTATCGGGGCCAACTTAACACGGCGATTGCTGGACGACGGGCATGAAGTTCACCTGCTGATTCGTCGGAATGACCACCGGTGGCGGATAGAGGCGATCAGAGACCATGTTATGCTTCACGAGGTCGACCTTCGGGATCGCGGAACTGTTGCCGCTCTTATTAAGAATATCCGTCCGGACTGGGTTTTTCATCTTGCCGTACATGGTGCATATTCAACCCAAACCGACCTTTTCGAAATGATTGAAACAAACATTGCCGGCACGATGAATCTAGTCCAGGCGTGCCTGGAAACAGGTTTTGAAGCCTTCGTCAACACCGGATCGTCATCGGAGTACGGCTGGAAGAATGTCGCCGCGTCGGAGAATACATGGCTGGAACCGAACAGCTATTACGCGGCAACAAAAGCCTCGGCGACCATTTTGTGCCGCTATCTCTCCCAAAGTCAGGGTGTCCACATACCCACTGTCCGTCTATATTCTGTTTACGGTCCTTTTGAGGAACCGACCCGCCTAATGCCGGCTCTGATCTTGCACGGCTTGAGGGGCGCTCTGCCGCCGCTTGTGAGCCCGGATATCGCCCGCGACTATGTTTATATCGACGACGTTAACGAAGCTTATCTACTGGCTGCCGGCCAACCCGATCAAGAGTTAGGTGCGGTATACAACGTTGGAACCGGCATCCAGACTTCCATGCGAGAAGTCGTAAGTATTGCCCGTCAAGTCATGGGCGTCGAAGCTCTGCCTGAGTGGGGCTCCATGCCTGATCGTCATTGGGATACCAACGTCTGGGTGGCGGACAACCAAAAGATAAAGAATGAACTCAGTTGGCAGCCGATGCATACATTCGAGCAAGGTTTTCGGTCGATGGTCGACTGGTTTCGTAATAACAAGACGTTTTGCGATTTTTACTACGACCACTTCTAAAAGGCGTGGCGGATAAGCTCATTAATTTCCGAAACAATCCCAGTGGACGAAATACCGTATTTGGCCATTAAGCCGTCTTGCGACCCGTATCCATCCGGAAAGACATCCGGAATGCCGATACGCTTAAAGCGCTTCGGCTCGTCAAAATTCGATTCAGCGATGATCTCCGCAATCGCACTGCCTAAACCGCCGATAATCGTATGTTCTTCGACAGTAACGATTAGAGGCACGGCGGCCACTGCTTTGCGTATTGTTTCAACGTCAAGCGGTTTTACTGTCGGTACGTGAAGCACCGACGTGTCCAGCCCCCCGGCCTTAAGTTCGTCGGCGGCATCGAGAGCCGCTTTGAGTGTGACGCCTGTCGTTATCACCAACGCGTCCCCGCCTTCACGCATTTGGTAAGCTTTCCCTATCTTAAAAGCTTGGGCCGAATCAGTAACGATCGGATCCCCGCCTTTTGCTAAGCGAATATAGATCGGACCGGGATAATCGACTGTCAAGGGCATTAGTCTTTTCATCTCTTCGGCATCGGCCGGGGCCACTATTGTCATGCGGGGCAAGGCCCTGAAAATAGCTATGTCCTCGATCGCCTCGTGCGTCGGACCGAGAGGCGCGTAGACGATGCCGCCCCCGTTTCCAATTAGCCTCACATTGACGTTGTGCAAACAAAGATCGAGCACCACCTGCTCAAAACAGCGGCGGGTGATAAAAGTAGCGATTGTATTGACGTAGACAATTTTGCCTTCCAGCGCCAATCCCGCCGCCAGGCCGACAACATTGGCTTCGCTGACGCCTTCCATGAAAAATCTGTCGGGCATCTCGTTTTTGAACTCATTGAGCGTGCCAAAACCCAGATCGGATCCGACAAAAAAGATCCTTTCATCTTCCCTGGCCAGCTCAAAAACTTCGTTAAGACAAGTTCGGCGCATCAGTCAACCTCCAGGTCCGCGTAGAGCGCTTCAAGCTCTTCGTCGCTGACCCGGCTCTTGTGATGCCACGCTAGGTTGTTTTCAACGCAGCTTACGCCTTTGCCCTTGATCGTATGGCAGATGATGGCGCTCGGCTTGGCCGGGTCAAAAGGAACTTTAGCCAAAGCCGACCGCAACTCTTCGATATTGTGGCCGTCCACTTCGGCTACGGCCCAACCAAAAGCCCGCCACTTGTCCGCAAAAGGCTCGAGTTCGAGTACCTCGTAAGTGGTGCTGTAAGATTGCTGTTTGTTGTAGTCGATAAGCAAGGTAAGGTTGTTAAGCTTATGCTTGGCGGCGCACAATGCCGCCTCCCAGACCGAGCCTTCGTTTGATTCGCCGTCGCTGCCGATCACGAAGATCCGGTGCGAGGCCTTTTCGTATCCGGCGCTTAGCGCCATGCCGACCCCTATCGACAGCCCGTGTCCCAAGCTGCCGGTAGACGCCTCGACTCCCGGTACTTTGCCGTATTCGGGATGACCACCCAAGATACCGTCGCTATGGCAGAACTTCCAAAGTTCTTCTTCGGGGAAAAAGCCTTTCTCGGCCAGAATCACGTAAAGGGCCAGGCATCCGTGGCCTTTACTCAATATACATCGGTCTCTCTCTGCCCAGCGCGGGTTTTTCGGATCATACTTTAAAACATCGTCATAAAGAACGCGCACTATTTCCACCAATGAAAAAGCTGAAGCAATGTGACCCCTTTTGCCCGCTTCAAACGTGCGCACTATCTGACGGCGCAGTTCGCAGGAACGGCGGTCAAGCAATGTCGTATTCGTCGGCATCGGTTTAATCGGCATACGGGAAGTTTCCATAATCCTCACTTATTTTTAGCAAAAATTCTCCGGCTTTAGCCAGCTGCTCGGCTTGTAATGTCTCTTTTTCAGTTTGATCGGCGCCGGCAAAATAGCGGCGAGACATCTGATCGGGCAGGAACTCATTGAGCATAATCATACACCACTTGAGACCAAACAGGGGATAGACAATCTTAACGCGGGCCGGCAGTGTCGGAGATTCGCTGAACCGGTCAAAGATGCCGCGGGCAAATCGCTTCTTATGCGTTTCAGACAATTCCATACCCGGATGAAGGAGAAAGTCCGAGACCATTTTAGCGGGATCGTCCCACCCGAAGTATTCAAAGTCCACAAAAACCAAGCGGCCATTACGTTTGAGCGCGTTGTGGAAACCGAAATCCGACGGACTTAGCGTTCGCTGGGATCTATCTATCTCCGCGTCGGCCGACAAGCCCGCCTCGCTAAGCCGTCTCAAAGACCATTTCGTTATCTCGTCGAGACGATGCCTGAATTCGTTGGCTAAAAACCTATCGAGATCGGCATATAAAGCGCCGTCTTGCCCGTGACCGACCAAACGCATCAGACGGCTATTGACGTTATCGAGGATCGCCTTGACTGAAAAGCAAGCTTCCGCGGCTTCCGGCAATTCGCGACTGTCCGGGCATGTCCGCGCCAGCTCTTTTAATTTGGCTAAGAAAGCGACCGCCATGTCGATATCCTCACCGGTCACAGATAAACCGGCCGGCGCCCCCTCGACAAACTCATATAATGCCCATCCTTTAGCGTAGTCGGCCGCGATAGAGCGAGGGATATCGGTCACTTGGTTCTGCCGGAGCCAGCGCAGGGCGGAAAATTCAACGGCAAGCCTATCGCGATCGCTTCGATGGGCTTGGAAATAAGCCTTGAGCGCATAGCAATGACCGTCCCCGCAAGTTAATTTGTAGACTTGACTATTTCTTCCCCGGCCGACCTCTTCAATCGAGACAATGTTACGGTCTATGTCCGGCGGTATCAGCGCCTGCGCTTCAAGAATATCCAATTGATGTCTCATGAACGAAAAAACTTGGCGATGACCCGGCGGTAGAGCATCTTTGCCAATTCCTTTGTCGCAATCGGCATATTGGTAGCATCATATACCGGCAAATACGTGCGCCTGGGCGGTTCCGGCAAGAATTGGAGCGTATAACCATAATGGCCTTGTTTTTGGGCCAAATAACTGCCTTGGTACGGATATTGAAAATCTGCTTCCGATGTTTTCAGGAAGACGTAGCAGATCCCGATTTGGTTGATTCTGCTCCAGTCAAAAGCGGTTACGAGTTCGCGGGCGAGCGGTAGATGGAATTGCCCCATACGGCCGTCCGGCGCCGCTTCGCGGGTTGTAAGGATATACGAGGCGAACAATACTTCGTAGCCATTGGCTGCCGCCAACCCCTCAAAGAAGGATGAATCGAAATTGTAATAACCGTTTCCACCCCATACCGTCTGGCATATCATCAACATCCCCTGCTTTTTACAGAGGCGGTGCATGGTCCGGTAAGCTTCGGCGACGTTAAAAACATGTTCGTTGGTGCCGTGGTCGGTAACGAGATCGAAGCGGCCGTACAGGTCGGATTGGTCCAAAGGCACACTTAGATCGATAGGGATCGAATCATGTTCCCGGTTCATGTCCACGCATGAGTATTCTTTCAGGCCCAGCAAGGCATAGAAAGGTTTAGCGGAACAACGCGGTGAAGCCGGCCAATTAGCCAGGGCCGCAAATTGGCTCTTGTCGTAATCGCTAATCCCGGCCGCGTCGACCAGTTCTTCAAACTCAGATAATCGCAAATGAAGCTCTTGGGAGCCGAGATCTACGACTGAGTTATAGTTATTCAACAGGCCGCGTTGCCATAGGTCAAGATTTAGCTTGATCGCCGCCGCACTTAAGCCCACTTCTCTGCCTCCCCGCTAAAAAAATACTGCTTGATTTCATCCCAGGAATTAACTATAAACACCCCGGCCGGCGGCGAAACGCTCCCGCGAGACGCTAAGAGAATTTTCTTTACGTCTGCCGGGAACGCGGCTTCCGAGAAAGTCTCCTCCAGGTCGTCAATAAAATGCGTACAGCCCAGTTGTTTTATCAAAGCGATCTTCTCCGACCGCTCGGCCCCGAAAAACACGCTCTTTAAAGGCAAGCCCAGTCCCCCCTCGGAAGGCCGGTCAAAAAATTTGCTCGCCTTCAACCAGTCGATGGCTGCCTCGCGCAGGTTCGTCCCGGTCTCGTCGCAACCGGCGAATTCCGTCTTGTGGCTGATTATGTAGGTTTTTATTTTGTTTTGCCGGCACAACTCAAAAAACAGCCTGACCCCCGCCGCCGGTCTCGCTTCTTTGATCTTCGGGCCGTAAGCCAGTGCCTGCAACTTTTGCCACTGAATTTCGCCGTCAGGCAGCAGTCGCACGCAGTCCCGGATGACTTTTTTGCTTCTCTCAACACCCTCGTCTATTAAGCCGGATTTAAGCGCCAGCTCATAAAGAAGATCGTCATAGGTAACAATCGTGTTGTCGAAATCCACGCCGATTACGCACATACCGCGCTCGATATCCTGCCGGCGCTCCGGGCCGGCTTGTTTTACTTCAATCGCGACCACCTGATTTTTCTAATCGCCCGACCTAAATCCACGCCGGGCTCACACAAGATTTAAGGCCTGCATCGTCTTAATGTTATAGTAATAAATATTGTCCATCGGGTCGGGCAGTTTGCCGGCTTGAAAAGCAGCCACTAAATCCCGCACCCCATGCTCTATAGTCCTTTTGGGCGAGTAGCCGAGTTCTTGTTTGATCTTAGCCGACGAGATGTGATACGAACGGTTGTCATCCGAAGGCGTGGTCGTAATCTCGATATCTTCGCGTCCCGGCACTGTCTGTGAAACCACCGACCTGACAAATTCAGCTAATTGCGTAATCGTGTAGTTTTCATAGCCGGCATTGAACGTCCGGCCCGCGATTTTTTCATCCGCCGCCGTCAAAAGCATCGTGTAGAGATCGACGACGTCTTCGATGTGAATATTGGGCCGCATCTGCTCGCCGCCAAAAACGGTAATAACGCCCTTATTGACAGCGTGGTTTGTTAAGATGTTAACGGATAAATCCAAGCGCTGCCTGGGCGAGTAGCCGCAGACGGTCGCCGGCCGGATCACTACGGTGGTGAAATCCGGCGATTGTTGCTCGAGTAAGATCGGCTCGCAGAGACCTTTGTATTTATTGTAGTCGGTCAAAGGAACAAGCGGGTGGTCCTCGGTGACGTCGGGCGCGTCGCTGACTCCGTAGACGCTCGATGTCGACGCGTAGATAAAGCGGCGCACGCCGTTCTCTTTGCTAATCCGCACGAGCGGGCCGAACGCATCATAATTTATCGAACGACTGAGAGCCGGATTAAGTTCAAAACTGGGATCGTTGGAGATACAAGCCAAATGGATGACCGCATCGCATCCCGCCAGGGACCGCGTGAGTAGATCCCGGTCGCGAATGTCCCCTTTTATTTGTTCAAGATCGGGATTATCTTTGACGCCATTGAACACGTGCTCGCCAAAAGCATACAGATCCAATACCTTGACCTTATAGCCCTGACTCAACAACCTCGGCACCAAAACGGCACCGACATAACCCGCTCCGCCCGTTACTAAAACTTGCTCCGCTTTTTTCATCCTTCTCCTTATTTGACTGATTCCCGATTATGTTGCCGCTGCCCGCGGCGGCGTGGCGCCCATTATTTGACGCGCCGCGTCAAGCAAGTCGGTCGCTCCCAGTGATCCCGCCGTCGCCGAATGTATCTCCGCGCCCAGCAATAAACCGGTTAGACCGGCCGCGAGTCCGGCTTCAATGTCTCTGGGCCTGTCGCCGATCATATAGGAAGCGCCGAGATCGATGCCCCAATCGCTTTGAGCTCGCACAAGCATCCCCGAACTTGGTTTCCGGCATTGGCATTCTTTCGCGTACGCTTCCACCGGTGCTTGAGGCAGGTGCGGGCAGTAATACAAGGCGTCGATAACGGCACCCTCGGCCGCCAGCTTCCTCACCAGTTCGGTGTGGATAGCGGCCAAATCAGCTTCGGAAAAGAACCCCCTGGCTATGCCTGACTGGTTGCTTACCACAATTAAGTAGAAATCCGTTTGCAAGAGACGGAGCGCCCGGGCAACACCCGGCAGAATCCGCAATTGCGCCGGGTCTCGCAAGAAATGAACGTCCTCGACTATTACCCCGTCACGATCGAGAAAGACGGCCGCCCCCCCAGCCGGCCGCTTTAATTGCGGTCGGCCGCCGACCAGCCGGCTATTGCCCGGAAGATGCAAGCAGTCCCTGATTTCGAAAAGATTCATCTTAGCGACAGCCAAGCGGTACCACCCCTATTTTAGCAAGGCCTCGATTTGCTTATATAACGACACCGGCTCAACCGGCGTCCGGTTGCCGATTGTACCTACAGCTTGGGCGCCGGCGGCATTGCCGATAAACCCAACCACTTCCATTGGCGCCCCTTGGGCAACACATAAAGCCGACAGCGACAATAAAGTGTCCCCTGCCCCGACACGATCGACAACCTGACCCGCTAGGGCCGGCGCCTCAAAGAAGCCCTCTTTCTCGCTAAAGCCCAGACAGCCCTGCTTTCCGTGGGTAACTACTACGCGCTCGCATCCCAGTTGGCGCAAGATGCTCACCATTATCTCGCGCAAATCCCCGCGCCGGTCCCTGGCCTCCAAACGAGCCTCGTTTTCGGCTATGCAGATATAGTCAGCCCGTGAATACTTGGTAATAGTGTTGTAGCCGAGGTTGCCGGCGTTGGCTTGAACATTTAAAGCCAAAAAGCGGGCTTTCCGGCACAAAATATCGATAGCTTCCCGGCTAAACATGCCGTGGCCAAAATCAACTACGATCACCAAATCATATTGGGGGAGCATATCGTCGAGCGCGGCGCAGAACTGCCGGTTATCACCCTCAGCCAAGGGACCGTCGTTCATCTCGTAAACTTCCAGCAGCTTAGTAAAGAAATAGCTGTCGACGAAGCGGCGTTTGACAATTGTCGGAGAATTGGATCGGCGCAAGAAAGCTTTTTTAATTCGCGGATTTACTTTGGTATTTATGAAGTCTTCCTGGGAATTTTCGGAACCGATAAAAGTGAGCATGCCAACGTTTTCGCAGAAATTCGCCACGTGGTTGCCGACGGCTAAAATGCCGCCGGCGAACTTCTCCATCGAGAGATGCTTGACCGCCAACATCGGCTCTTTTGATGATTTTCCTATCGCCTCGCAATAAGTGTATTCATCGATAATCGCCTCACCCACAACAAGCACCTTCAGATCCTTCGCGCTGTCCAGGTATTTTATTACATCGGGCGCGCTGTACCTTCCGGAAATATAAGCGAGGTAATCCATCACCTCTTTGGGAAAGAGCGGAATATGCCGGTTTATCAGGTTCGATGAACTAAAAACAATGTCGTCCGTGAAGACCAACTCGCCGCCAATCGCCTTGACGGCCTCTTCCTCCAAGCCAATTCCGCCCGTTCGATCATCTTTCGCTTGCCGGTAATCGGAGCCTTTGACATAGAAGTCCGGCCGCAAAAGCTTAATTGCCTCCACGGCCATCGGCCATTTATTGATAGCTACATAGTCAACACAGTCCAAGGCCGCAATTGCTTCCGCCCGCAGATCTTCGCTGAAAGCCGGGCGATGCGGCCCCTTATTTACATCTTTATCTTGAGTCAAAGTCACGACAAGAACGTCGCCGAGCTTCTTGGCTTCCTCGAAATGGCGGATATGGCCGATGTGAAGCAGGTCGAAGACGCCATGACATTGGACAACGCGTTTTTCCTCGGATTGAATTGTTGCTAACACAGCAGCTAATTCGGAGAGGTCTTTTATTTTGTCTTTAGCTTTGCCTGAGCTCTCACGCGGAACCATGCGCTTGCCCGCCTTCCGGATTGGCGCCAAGATATTTAAACCAGTCTTTGGTTGCTTCGGAGATTGATTTCCGGTCCCAAACCGGCGCTTCGCGCCAGTAATCAATATTTTGCATCATTATCTTGACCCCGTCCTCAAAATCGACCTCGGGCCGCCACTCCAAGGCCTTCAATATCTTAGCGGTATCGGCAAAAGTGCAATCAGGCTCGCCCGGCCGCTTTGGCAAATGAACCACGTCCCCGCCGAGCAAGCTAACTAAACGATTTACGCTATAGGTACTGCCTGAGCCAACATTATAAGCTTCACCGGCTAGATTTGATTCCGCTGCCCGCACAAAAGCCGCGGTGACATCGGTAACAAATGTAAAGTCCCTGGTTTGGTCGCCGTTGCCTACAACCGTAAAGGGCTTTCCGGCCAGCTTTTGCGCCAGAAAGACGCCAAAAACCGCCCCATATGTACCGGAGGTTCGAGACCGCGGCCCAAAGACATTAAAGAGCCTCAGCGCCAGACAGGGCAGTTGGTACATTTTATGCCAGTGCAGAACGTACTGCTCGCCAAGATTTTTAGTAAGCGCGTACGGGTACATCGGCTCAATCGGCGCAGTCTCCTTGGTCGGAAGCTCTTCGGCTAATCCGTAGCAGGAGGAGGAAGCCGCATAAACAAACCGCTTAACCGAAGCTAAGCGCGCGGCCTCCAAGACCGAAACAGTCCCGTCAACGTTGGCGCGATGATATTCGAGCGGCGCTTGTATGGACGGCACAATGTCGGCCAGGGCCGCCAGATGAAAGACCCAGTCAATGCCGTCGAAGATATCTTTGATCCGGTTGAAATCCGACACATCCAGCTCGTGAAATGTGAGCGCGGGATCGGCCCGAACGGACTCAAGATTGATTAGTCTGCCGGTTGAGAGATTGTCGATGACTGTAACGTCGTGGCCTTCTTCCAGAAGCCTCTCCACCAAGTGACTGCCGATAAAACCGGCGCCCCCGGTCACCAGAGCTCGACGTTTTCCGCCCGATTTCGTCAACCGTTTCATTCTGTTTCAGCCATCTCCCTTAACTCATCGATGCTGAGCCATCTGTCGTTATTATCGCTACTGTACTTGAAGCCTTCAGGTACTTCCTTGCCGCCCAGGTGATTGTCCGTTCGCCACCACTTAAAGTCAGGTTGTATGACGTAAAAATCGGCAAATTCGACGGTCCGCCGGGCATCGTCTTCGGGAACCATTGTTTCATGGAGCTTCTCACCCGGTCGGATACCCATGATCTCCAGCCGGCAGCCGGGAGCAATGGCTTCCGCCAGATCGGTAACTTTCATACTGGGGATCTTGGGAACGAAAATCTCGCCGCCTTTCATGATATCGAGACAGTTTAAAACAAAGTCAACGCCCTGCTGCAAGGTGATCCAAAAACGCGTCATGCGTTCGTCCGTTATCGGAATAACCCCTGTTTTGCGCTTTTCTTTAAAGAAAGGAACAACGCTGCCGCGGCTACCGAAGACATTGCCGTACCGGACGACACTGAATCGGGTGTCTATATCCCCGGAATAGGCATTGCCGGCGACAAACAGCTTGTCTGAGCAGAGCTTGGTGGCCCCATATAGATTAATTGGATTGGCGGCCTTGTCGGTGGAGAGAGCGATCACCTTTTTGACCCGCTGATCGATGGCGACGTTAATCACGTTTTCGGCGCCCAGGACGTTTGTCTTAACAAACTCGAAAGGGTTATATTCCGCGGCCGGGACCTGCTTGAGGGCGGCGGCGTGAACGACCACGTCGACATCGTGAAAGGCCCGCTCCAACCGGTCCCTGTCCCTGACATCGCCAAGAAAATATCTTAGGCAAGGATACTCCTGCTCGCTAAAGATCTGGGCCATCTCAAATTGCTTCATTTCGTCCCGGCTGAAGATAATCAGCCTCTTCGGTTGGTAGCGTTCAAGCACAGTCGCAACCAGCCGTTTTCCAAACGACCCGGTGCCCCCCGTGATTAAAATACTTAGATTGTTCAGATCCATTTTTGCTTGCCTCCGCTTGCTCATAAAAAGCCTAATCGAGTGCTTGAAGATGTTTTAGTTTTTGGAAACGGCCTTTTTCTTCGACCAGACTGTCCCAGTTTCCTTCTTCAATCAACTCTCCTTCTTCGACTACATAAATAATGTCCGCGTTCTTAACGGTTGCCAGTCGATGCGTAACGACGATAATAGTCATCTCCGACTGGGCTAAAGACTCGATCGCCGTTTGAATTTTTTGTTCCGATTCAGCGTCTAGGGCACTGGTTGCTTCGTCAAGAATCAGTATCTCCGGTTTTCTTATTAAAGCAGCCGCCAACGCCAGGCGCTGCTTTTGCCCCCCTGACAGCCGCAACCCGCGATCGCCGACGATAGTATCAAAACCTTCCGGGAATCGCTCGATAAAATCTGAAGCATAGGCTGCTTCGGCTGCCGCTTCTACATCTTTTAACGACGCCTCCGGGACGGTCCAGGAAATATTTGCCTTAACCGAAGCATGGAACAGGACCGCATCCTGAGCAACGTAGCCGATCAATCGTCTCCAACTTTTAAGGTCATGCTCGACGAGCGGCCGGCCGTCGACGAGCACCGACCCGGAAATCGGCTGGATCAATCCCATGATTAGATCGACGAGCGTGCTCTTACCCGCCCCCGAAGTGCCGACAAAGGCGACAGTCTTGCCTTTTGGGATGCTAAGATTGAGTCTCTTGATTACCGGGTGTCCCGGATTGTAGGCGAAGTCAACATCCTTAAGAACTATCCCGTCGCCCAATTTGGAGATCTTGTAGGTCCCGCCACCTTCTTTCAGCGCTTCCGCCTGTTCAATAAGTGAGTCGATCTGGTCAAACGCGGGCAGGCAGGAGATCAGACCGCGACGGAAGGTTTGAACATTAGATAAGCGAGGAGCCAGCCGGTAAAAGATAATTAAAAAGACAATCAATGTGGCAATGGGCATCTTCAACGCGGTGACAGCCATATAGATTCCAAAACACAGGAGACCTGTAATCGTCAGTTCGTGAACCGCTTTCAGCCGGGCGCCATTGTAGTTGGTCCGGAACTGGGCCTCAGCCAACGCCCGAAGGTTCTTTCGAAACCTACCAATCGTGGCTTCCTCGACAGCACAGCCTTTGACCAATTTGGCACCGGAAATCTGTTCGATCGCTTCGCTCTGCAGATCCCTATTTGCGTACGTGACATCCTGTCCTTCCCGATGCGCCCGGCTGATCTGGCTTTGCAGCGCCAACATAACAGCGGCGCCAAAGAAACTTGCGGACGCGGCCATCTGCCATGAAATCCTAAAGGCGAGCCCAATATAGACGACCGTGACGATCACCGCCGCCAGAATTTGGTTGAGCAGATAAAAAGCGCTGCCGGCCCGGCCGACTTCCGTGGTCAGCGCATTTGTCATATTGCCGGACTTTTGCTTGATAAAGAAGGACCACTGGGCCGAAAATATGGCTTTGTACAGCCGTTCCCGCAAGGCGGCTTCGAAGAGATATTGGTAGCGAAACGACAGTCGCTGCTGCAATAAAGTAACCAGCTGAAGTACGAGAGCAATAAAAAAAATCAGGGCCAAAACATTGCCGAGTGAAAATGTCAGTCCTGCCAGGGCTAAGACTTTCGTGGTGAGTATCCCGAGCTTGCCGACGGCCGCTTGGTCGCTGTTTTGAGCCGATACCAGCTGCAAAAGCGGCACAAGCAGGGCTATGCCGCCGCCTTCAAGCAAGCCGGCAATGGCCAGTGTGGCCACGACCAAGAGCAACCTGGTTGGCTGCTCTTTAAGTAAGCGCTTCATGAACCCGGTTGTCGTCAAGATTGGCTCCCCGATTTTTCTTCCAAATAACGTACCAGATAGTAGACTTTCGGTTTTGCGCCGGACTCTTCCGTGAAGTCGCCAAGCACCGATTGATCTGTTTCAGCGCAGACAATAACGGCATCCGGCTTAATTTCATCAATAAGGCTCTCATCGCCAACAGGCAACCCCAATAACGGGCCGCGGCTTATATCAGCCCCATCAACAAAACCTTTAACTTCCAAGCCCACTTCCGACGCGACTATTAAGGCGATCTCCGTCATTTCGCCCAAACCGTATAAGACAACTGTCTTGACGCCGTCGGCCGCGATAGCCGCCATCTTTTCCGCAACATCGCGCCGCGCGGAGCGGTAAAACTCGATTGTATTCAGCGTCCACCTCATCGCCAGCCTGCTCTTGGCTAAGACGCCCGCATGGGTCACATGGTAAGTCAATGAGCGGTTGTTTTCTCCCCGTACCTTTATCTGGCCTTTGCGCACCAGAGTTTTTAGTAAGGCGTTGGTGATGCCGAGAGCGACACCCAGGTGATTGGACAATTCCCGCTGGGAGACTTTGGGGTTCTTCTCGATCTCCTCCAGAGCCCGGAGATTATGCAAGGCGTCGGTTTCCTTTAGAAAAGCTTCGTCTTTAGTATCTGGCGACATCTTAATTACCCCGATTGCGACCGCGTTAGCTTCTATTATCGGCATTAATGTTCACAAAATGAACATACCACGGGGGGCGCCGTTACGTCAAGATTTAAGCGACGAGAGATACCACTCGATAAAGCGGGGTATGCCTTCTTCGATCCGCGTCTTGGGGTCGTAGCCGAGATCGCGCTTGGCCAGAGCGATATCGGCATAAGTAATAGGGACATCGCCGGGCTGGTTTGGCTGCCAATTTATTTCGGCCTCTTTGCCCAGGGCCGATTCGATCAAGCGAATCAGGTCTAAGAGTTCGATCGTCCGCGATTCGCCGAGATTGTATATTTTGTAGCCGGCCGGCTTATCCATGGCTCTGGTCACGCCGTCGAGGATGTCGTCTACATAAGTGTAGTCGCGGCGAGACTTGCCGTCGCCGAATAAGGTTATCTCCTCGCCGGCGTCGATTAGCTTGGTGAACTTATGAATCGCCATGTCCGGGCGCTGCCGCGGGCCGTAGACGGTGAAAAACCGCAGGCAAGTGACGGGCAGCCCGTAAAGATGGTGGTAAGTGTAACAGAGCAGTTCGCCGGCGCGCTTTGTGGCCGCGTAAGGCGATATCGGCTGGTTGATAGGGTCGGCCTCGCTAAAAGGCACCTTGCTGTTAATGCCGTAGACGGACGACGATGAACCAAAGACAAAATTATCGACATCGCCCCGGCGCGCCCGCTCGAGCAGGTTGAGAGTGCCCTCGCAATTGACTTGCTCGTAAAGGATAGGGTCGGCCAGCGAAGGCCGGACGCCCGCCCGGGCGGCCAAGTGAACGATCAGTTTGAAATCGTGGGCGGCAAAGAGAGAACCTAAAAGTCCGGCGTCGAGGATGTCGCCCTCGACGAGCGTACAGTTTGCGTTGGCCAAAGCCGTCCGGATGTTAGCCTTTTTTATGGCCGGATCGTAATAATCATTGAAGTTATCCAGGCAGACGACTTCGCAACCGTCGGCCAAGAGGCGCTCCGTTAAGTGGGAGCCGATAAAGCCGGCCCCGCCCGTGACTAAGATTGTCATAAATGCCTATCCCGCTTGGATTCCCGCTTTCGCGGGAATGACATTATTTTTTTTCCGATCATATCTTCAGGCGCTTCAAGCCCCAACTTATTCAGCACCGTCGGCGCCACGTCATATATGGATAGATTTTCGCGGCGGCCGGGCGCGGCGCCGTTGCCGGACATGATAAAGATGCCGTGGTAATCGTGGTTGGCGTCGTCCGGGCCGGTGTCGTTGGCGAAGACATGAACCGCCCCGTTCCCGACCTTGCCCACGGACCGCCAGTTCAGGTCGCCAAAATACACCAGCAGATCGGGCGGGATGCCGTTGGTCGCCTTATAGACTTCCTCGGCGTACAAGGCCCGTGTGCCGATATTCACCCCGTCCGGGTCGGCGATAGCTGTGAGTTTGGCTTTCAGCTCGCCGCGCGTGCGCGCATAGTCGGCGGCCGCCACGACCCCCTGGGGTTCGCGCCCGGCGACATTCATAAATATCCGGCTGTAATAACCGCCTTCGCCCCAGGCGATCGTCTTCGACCAATCGATCATCTCCGGCTTGAGCGGCGTCGGGGCTGGCGGCGGCTCATTAAGAGTTAGATATCCCTGCTCGATGAGCCAATCGTTGACGCAGATACCGCCGGCCATCGCCTTGGCCCCATGGTCGGAAACGACCAGCACAGTCGTGTCGTCATCGACCAGCGCCAGCAGCTCGCCCAGACGCTCATCGAGATAGATATAATAATCCCTGAGAACGGGTTCGAACCGATGACCGGGCTCGAATAGACGATGTTCTTTATCGAAATACCGCCAGAAACCATGGTGAAGGCGGTCGGGACCCATCTCCACCATCATAAAGAAATCCCATTCTTTGTTAGCCAGCAAGTGTTTGGCAAGCCTAAACCGGCGCTCGGTCATATCGTAAACCTGCTTTAGCAAGCGGTCTTTATCGTCGGTGCGGAAATTATCGACATCGATGATATAGCCGCCGGTCACCGATTCGACCTCTTCTTTGAAATCGTCGGGATAAGTCCAGCGCGACTGCTTGTTGGGCGTGAGAAAATCGCAGACCACCAGGCCGTTTATGGCTTTGGGCGGATACGTCTGCGGAATGCCGACCAGGATGGAACGCTTGCCGGCGGCGGACAGAATATCCCAGAGCGCCGGCTCTTTCACCAGTTGGGAATTGGCGAAAGCCATCCCGTCGTAAGAATAGTCGCTGCGATTACGGAAGCCGTAAAACCCGAGTTGACCCGGATCCTTACTGGTCATCATCGATGTCCAGGCCGGGACGGTTATCGGCGGGTCGGTGCTGCGCAGCGGCCCCCAGACTCCGGAATCGATCAACTTCGAGATGTTGGGCAGCTTCTCCTTAAATTGGTCGAAGACCAATTGGGGACTGGCGCAGTCCAGCCCGACAACCAAAACCCGTCGATCTTCCCCTGATTTAGTCGACACGGGAAACCGCGTCCCCTCGAAAAAAGTCGACTGTGGCCCGAAGACCGTCCGCTAAGGTCGTCTTCGGGGACCAACCCAGCCGGTCACGGGCGAGACCGGCATCGAGCACGCTGCGCTGTTGTTCGCCGGCCTTGGCCGGGCCGAATTTCGGCTCGCAGTCGGCGCCGGCCGCCGCTTTCATCAAGCCGAACAACGCCAGCACGGAAGTTTCTACGCCAGTGCCGATATTGGCCGCCCCGATGAAGTCGGCGTCTGTGGCGGCCAGATTGGCGGCGACGACATCGCCGACATAAGTGAAGTCACGCGTCTGATGCCCGTCACCATTGATCACCGGCTGACCGCCGGAGGCCATCAGGCCGCCGAATATGGCCACAACGCCGGCCTCGCCCTGCGGGTCCTGGCGCGGACCGTAGACATTGGCGTAGCGCAAAGCCGTATAGTTCAGGTTATATTCGGCGGCATAGAAACCTAAATATATCTCGACCGACGCCTTGGCCGCTCCATAAGGGGAGAGCGGTCTTTTCGGGTGCGCCTCGTCCGCTGGAAAATAATCCTGTTCGCCGCAGATGGCGCCGCCTGTGGAGGCGAAAATAAATTTTCGCACCGCCGCCGACCGCGCCTGCTCAAGCAGTCTTAAGCTGCCGATTATGTTGACGTTCGCGTCAAAGGCCGGATCGTCGACCGAGCGCCGCACGGAAGCTTGGGCCGCGTGGTGGTTGACGATTGCCGGCTTTATCTCGGCAAACACCTCGCTCAGCTTATCATCCAACAGGCTCAACTCGTAAAAGGCCGCCAACGGGTTAAGGTTGGCGCGCTTGCCGGTGGAAAGATCGTCAACGACGGCGACATCGTACCCCGCGCCGATATAAGCATCGACCAGGTGGGAACCGATAAAGCCGGCCCCGCCGGTGACCAGAACTGTGCCTTCGCTCAAGAGATTATCCTTTCGTGCTTTCAAGACATTTTATTGTAGCGGAAAGCAAATCGCCAGGGCTGGATGAGATCGGCTATTGGTGCAGCCTATCGATTAAGAACTTCGATAAGAAATTGCCGGTTATATCGACGGCGTCCCACTGGATGCGCTCGTAAGCATCTCCCGTAGTGTGAAACAAGTTGTCGTTGCGCCATTCCAGCCAGGCGGCGGGCATCCCGGCTAATTCAAATTGGTCGTGATCGCTCCAGCCGAAATCTTGGGCGTAACCGATGGCCGTGCCGTCGGCTTTAGCAAAAGCCGACAAGTCGTTCACTAGAGACATCGTACCTTTCCTCATCGAGCGGACCCAGAAAGTGCCGCCCACACCGACCATATCGACCGAGATCATGCCCAGGGTGTTCCGTCTCGCTTCCGCGCTCATCGTCTCGACAAAATGGCGCGACCCCTGATGCTCCGGATAGCGATTGACGCCGAACCTCTCCTCCGACCCGAACAGAACGAAGACGAGGGTCGGTTTGAGTTGTTTGGTTTTAAAAAGGCGGGCCAGCTCCAGAACAACCCCTGTGCCCGTGCCGTTGTCATTGGCGCCGGGAGACGGGCTCTTGGAATCATAATGGGCGCCAACGATAAACTGGTTCGCCGGCCCGCTGCCGGTCCGGCGCGCTACGATATTGTACGATGTCTTCCCGTCGGGCAGAGCCAAACTCTGGCGCTCGGTGCTGTAGCCAAAAGACTTTAACTTGTCTTCGATGTAGTCGGCGGCGCGGTGTTCGCCGTCGGCGCCTTCAACCCGAACTCCGATATTTTTCGACAGCTCGAAGACATGGCTTTTCACGTTGTCCAATCGCCAATAGTTGCCGACCTGGAAAGCGCGATCGTTGACCCGCCGGTTGCCGGCTTTATCGACGGCGATAATGCGAAGGCTCGCCGCGCCCTCATCGGGCGGCATCTTCAAGCTGACGGTCCGCGACGCCTCCCGTTCGACCCAGCCGAGTGCCGCCTCCGAGAACAACCGGCCGGCCGCATCCCTAATCTGGATCTTGACGTTTATCTTCGACGCGGTACGGTCGCGCACCTTAAGTGTCAGCTGGGCATGGTCGCCGACGAGCGGCAGGGCCGGCGAAAAATAAGCCGCCGGTATTCTCGGCTTGTTATTGTCGACAAAGTAGTGACGCCAGAAACTGGCGGTATTGCCGGCCCTGTCTCTTGCGACCACCTTTAGCAAGCGCCGCCCCGGTCTTATCCGCCTCGTGTCGAGCCGCACCGCCGACGCTCCGGCAGCCGCCCGCACCGGAGCCGCCCGCCCGAGGTAAACCCTAACTTCGCCGAGACCGGATGCGGCGGCGCCCGGCTTATCGGTTGAGTCCACGCCTATCCGCACTACCCCTCTAACGTAGCGGTTTGCTTTAGGCGCCGTGACATTGACAACCGGAGGCGCCGTATCCAGCTTGAACGACCGGCTATTGACCGCCTCGGGCGTGGCCGTGCCGGCCGCGGAGTAATAGTAAAGAGTGTGGACGCCGTCGCCGGGCAGGCGGAAAGGCGCCGTATAGGTAGTTGAAGATGCCGTAGCATCCCAATAATAATAAGCGGTCGCTGTTGTGTCCGCGGTCAGACTTATCGAGGGGTTTGTCTTGAACCAGCCGCCGTCGCCGTCCGGCATCGCGGGGTCCGTGGTCACAGCGGTCGTCGGCCCCACGGCCACCAAAGTCGCCCGGCCGAAGGCGTAGACCCCGAGAGTCATAAAAACCAGCGCCACAAAAAAACCGGCCGCTCCGATTTTCCCCAGCTTACCGCTCATCTTATCAACGCCCTTGCTTTTACCTGCTTATATATAATAGCAGATAACTTGCTCTTCATAAAAAGCGCCGCCGTAAACAACTAGTTATGTTGACTTTATCGCTGCCGTTGCCTATCATATGAGCAGTCGACTGGCCTTCGCGCCAGGGCAAATAGAATATTTTCGTCTCCGAGCTTCGTCAGCCTAAAACTTTATGTCACGGCGCGAAGCCGATAGGGTCAGAATTGGAAACGGTCTGGCCTCCCAACTTGGAAAGGAGACTACCAAAGGTAGGCTGATCCAAGGGTGGATTGGCCTTTTTTAGTTGTTCATGGATCCCCGCTTTCGCGGGGATGAGAACGAAGGCAGGAATCCGGCAAGATAGGAGCGGCAAATGAACGGCCCTGAACTTAAATTCATCGGCAAAATCGTCTCGCCGGCGTCCGATTCCGGCGCGCTGCCGCTGCAAGGGGTCTGCGCTGAGGCGCACATCTTTGACGAATACTCGGCGGCGCTGGACGATATCGACGAGCACAGCCATATCTGGCTCCTCTGCTGGCTGCACGAAGCCGACCGCGGCCGGCTCAAGGTCGTTCCCCGGCGCATAAAGGCCGATTCGCCGCCGAAAGGCGTCTTCTCTTTGCGCTCGCCCGCGCGCCCCAACCCTATCGGGTTGACGGCGACCCGGTTGCTGAAGCGCGAGGGCAACGTCCTTTCCTTAGAGCACATCGATTTCATCGACGGCACGCCCATCATCGATATCAAACCGTACTCGGTCGGTTGGGATTCAATCTTCTCCGCCAAGAACAACAGTAAGTACGAGATTTACGCCAAGATGGATATCGCGGATGCCTACGACGACATGCTGCGCCAGGCCGCCAATTTCCACGGCGATTGCTGCATCGGCACGGCTATCGGGATGCGCGCCGCTTACCTGGCGATGAACCACTTCAAATGCGATCTTCAGACAAAATCGCTCAAAGTCGATGCGGCCGCTCGCGGCTGCATCGCCGACGCGCTGCAGGGGCTGATGCAGGCGGGCAATAAGCGGTTTACCCGCGGCGCGCCGCCCACCGGCGAGATCGTCTTCAGTAAAGACGGGGCCGGCTTAAAGTTGACCGTGACCGCAAACAAATTCGCCTCGGTCGAAGCCGTACTATCCGCCCCGGACAGTGAAGTCTTCAGTAACGTGGAGGTCGAATAGATGCCTCTCAAACGTCTCTTCGCTTATTTAACGCTGAGCGCTATTGCCTTATGGACGGCCGGTTGCGCCGGCCCCGCGAAGCCGGCCGAGATAACTGTCGCCGCCGCCTCCGACCTGAAAGTCCCGCTGACCAAGATAGCCGCCGATTTCGAGCGCGCCACCGGGGCGACGATAAATCTCTCGTTCGGCTCCTCCGGCCTGATATCCCGGCAGATCGAAAACGGCGCGCCTATCGATATCTTTATGTCGGCAAGTAAAAAGTTTATCGATCCCTTAGCCAAAAAGAAGCTGGTCGGGCAGTCAAAGCCCTACGCGCGGGCTTTCGTGGTGCTGATCGGCAAAGCCCGCACTCATAGCGAACTGTTGCTGCCGACGATCAAGAAGATAGCCATTGCCAACCCGAAGCACGCTCCGTTCGGGGCGGCGGCCGTCGAGATACTGAAGAATGACAAGACCTGGCCGCAAGTGAAGGATAAGTTGGTCTACGCCGACAATGTCTCGCAGGCCTACGAGTTCGTCAAAACCGGCAACGCCGACGCCGGTTTTGTCGCCCTGTCGCTGGCTAAGCCGGCCAATATTGAATACACGATTATGAATCCGCGGCTCTATGAACCGCTCACATTATGGGTGGCCCCGATAGCTAAAACAAAGCGGCCGAAGACGACGCGCGCGTTCATCGAATTCCTCTCGGCGCCCGAGTCGCTAAAAACGCTGGAATCGAACGGCATTCAACCGCTAAGTAAATCCGGGACCGGCAAGCGAGGCGCGAAATGAACATGACCCCGCTCTGGCTCTCGCTCAAAGTCGCGACCATCGCCACTTTTTTTGTTCTCGGCTTGGGGTTGACCTTCATCGGCTTTGCCGCCGAATGGCCGGCGCGGGCCAGGAACTTGGCCCGCCTGCCGGCCACCCTGCCGCTGGTCTTGCCGCCGACCGTTCTCGGTTACTACCTGCTCGTCTTGATCGGCCGCGATAGCGCCTTCGGGCATCTCTGGCTAAAGCTGTTCGGATTCGACTTAGTCTTCACCTGGCAGGCCGCGGTCGTGGCCGCCGCCATCGCTTCATTCCCGCTCTTCTTTATGACGGCGATGCCGGCGTTCGAAAGCATTGACGCTTCGATCGTCAACGCGGCCCGGACACTGGGCAAGTCGCAGTGGCAGATATTTTGGCTGATAAAGGTCCCCCTGGCCTGGCGCGGTATATTGAGCGGCATCTCCCTGGCTTTCTCCCGCGCCCTGGGCGATTTTGGCGTGACCTTGATGATCGCCGGCAATATCCCGGGCAAAACCCAGACCGCCCCGCTGGCCGTCTACGACTACGTTATCTCCGGCGATCGCGGCGCCGCCAACCAGCTGGCTTTGATAACCACGGTCTTCGGCGTCACGTTGCTTTTTATCGGGACGTGGCTGGTCCATCGTAAATTGCAAAGGAGTTAGTGTACTGTCCCGTAAATGTCTTTATATGAATATGTCATTCCTGTCTGCGAAGCTTGTCCCTGACTGCGATCAGGGAGCAGGAATCCATAGCCAAGGGACAAGGTCAGTGGTCAGTGGATTCCCGTTTTCACGGGAATGACAGCCCGGAGTCGGCCGAAGGCCGAGCCAAGTAGGTGCGATAAGATGCTCAATTTAAAAGCAAACTTAAAACTTAATGCCTTTGACTATAACGCCGACTTCTCTGCCGGCGACGAGCTGGTGGTCGTCTTCGGGCCGTCCGGCGCCGGCAAATCGCTGACGTTGAATATTCTGGCCGGCCTGGTCCGGCCGGAGAGCGGCTTCGTCAAGGCCGGCGACCGCGTCTTTTTCGACTCCGCCTCCGGAATAAATCTATCGCCCCAACAACGGCGGGTCGGCTATGTCTTTCAAGACTACGCCCTCTTTCCCCACTTAACGGTCGCTAAGAATATCGCCTTCGGCCTGACACGGCTGGGGCGGGCGGAAAAAGAGGCGCGGGTCGCGGAGATGTTGTCGCTGATGAGGCTGGAGCGCCTGGGCGGTTCTTATCCCGACCGGCTCTCCGGCGGCCAACAACAACGCGTGGCGCTCGCCCGGGCCCTGGTCACGGAACCATCGATGCTTTTGCTGGACGAACCGTTTTCCGCGCTCGATTCGGCGGTCAGGGAAAAGCTCCGGGCCGACCTGGTAAACATCAAGCAGCGCTATAGCATACCGATCGTTTTTGTCACGCACGACCTCGAAGAAGCTTACATGCTCGCCGACCGGATGGTCGTCTTCGACCGGGGACGGGTCCTGCAGGTGGGCACGAGAGACGATGTCTTTTTCCGCCCTAACGGGCGGACAGTCGCGAGGTTCGTCGGCGCCAAGAATATCTTTTCCGGCCGGGTCTCCTCGACCAACGGGAGCCAGTGCAAAATAGCGACCGACCGGTTCGAGGTGACCGCCCCATCCGGCGCTTTAACGACCGGTGAGGAAGTCGAATTCTGCATAAGACCGGAGGAGATCATGATAGTCCGGCCGGACCGGGAACTGAACGCCCAGGTGGAAGCCAATATCCTTGCCGGCCGGATAATCTCCGCCGGGCGGCGCGGCGCCACTTATCAACTGGAGTTCTCGCTCGACAACGCCGGAAAGACCGACGCCTACGATTTCACTATCCGCATACCCGCCCATGCCTATCAGCGCCTGGGTCTGTCGCTTGGTTGCCCGATAAAAGTGGCGCTAAAGAAAACGGCCATTCACCTACTGTCAAAGGAGTTGCCTGCCCATGCTTGACCCGAAAGAAGCGCTCGAGCTCATCCTCGATTCCACCCCCGCGCCGACCCCTATCGCGGTCGCATTGGCCGAGATAGACGGCTACGTGCTGGCCGAAGATATAATCGCCCGCCACGACGTCCCGCCGTTCGATAACTCGGCGATGGACGGTTACGCCCTGCTGGCGGCCGATATCGCCGGAGCCGGCAAAGAGACCCCGGTGACGCTCAAACTTATAGAAGAACAACCGGCCGGCAAGTCGACCGACGTCAGGGTGACTCCAGGCACAGCCATAAAAATCATGACCGGCGCCCCTATCCCGGCCGGCGCCGATGTCGTCGTCCCCATCGAGCGGACGCGATCGGCCGGCGACACGGTTGAAATATTGGCGGCTCTGCCGGTCAAGAACAATATCCGCGCCGCCGGGGAGGATATGCCTAATGGGAGCCGGGCGGCGACTGCCGGCACCGCGGCGACCCCGGTCGTCATCGGCCTGCTGGCCTCGCTCGGCTACCCGGTGGCGCAGGCCTTCGCCAAACCGAGGGTGGCGGTCATCGGCACCGGCAACGAACTTATCCCTGTCGACCAACCGCTGGCGCCGGGAAAGATCCGGGACTCGAACAGCTATACAGTGACGGCCCAAGCCCGCGCCTGCGGCGCTTTAGTCTCCCGCCTCGGCGTGGCGGGAGATACCAAGGAAGACGTGGCCCGGTTGGTCGATGCGGCGCTGGCCGACGCCGATGTCGTCGTCACCAGCGGCGGGGTCTCTGTCGGCGATTACGATTTCGTCAAAGACGTCCTGGCGGCTATGGGCGCCGAACTCAAGTTCTGGGGCGTCAAGCAGAAACCGGGCAAGCCCCTGGCCTTCTGGACGCTCGGAGAGAAGTTGATATTCGGACTGCCCGGCAACCCCGTGGCCACCATCTTATGCTTTGAGGAATACGTCCGGCCGGCGCTCTTAAAGATGATGGGCCGGACCAAACTGCTCAGACCTGTTGTCACCGCCGAGTTGACCCACGACCTGAGAAAGAAACCGGGCAGACAGCATTTTCTCGGCGTGCGGGTGGAGACGGCGGACGGACGCTACAAGGCGGCGGTCAACGGCCGGCAAGGCTCCGGCATCTTAAAATCTTTAGCGGGCGCCGACGGCATCGCGATCGTGCCTGAAGATGTCACCGAAATGAAGGCCGGCGAGGAATTACAAGTGCAGCTGATCGGCTTGCCGGAGGACCACTAATGAGCGAACTGCACGATACTTACGATAGAAAAATAGACTACCTGAGATTGTCCATCACCGACCGGTGTAACCTGCGATGCAAATACTGCATGCCGGAAGAAGGCGTCGCGGTCAAGCCGCATACCGACATGATGAGTTACGAGGAGATAATCGCCTTTGCCCACCTGGCGGCCAAAGCCGGCATCTCCCGCATCCGCCTGACCGGCGGCGAGCCGTTGGTTCGAAAAGGCGTGGTCGACTTGGTCGCCTCCCTCAACGCCATCGAGGAGATAAACGAGGTAGCGATAACGACCAACGGCATCCTGCTGGCGCAATACGCCCAAGACCTCTTCAACGCCGGGCTGCGCCGGGTAAACATCAGCATCGATTCGCTCGATCCGAAGGTGTACGCCACTATGACGCGCTGGGGCAAACTCGAACAGGCCTTAGCCGGTATGGAAGCGGCCCTGGCGGTCGGCATGGCCCCGGTCAAGATAAACGCCGTCGTCCTTAAGCACGTTAACGACGACCTCGCCCCGTTTGCCAAGCTGACCATGGACTATCCGGTCCACGTCCGCTTCATTGAATACATGCCGGCATTCTATGAAGAAGGCCATGACAATTTTGTCTCCGGCGAAGAGCTGGAAGCCAAGATATTTGCTCTCGGCTCGGTCGATAAATCCGAATCGCCCGGGGGCGCGGGGCCGGCAAGATACTTTAAGCTGGCGGGAGCAAAAGGGACGCTCGGACTTATCGGTTCATCCAAGGGCCACTTTTGCGAGAGCTGCAACCGGTTGCGCCTGACGGCCGACGGCAAGCTGAGGACCTGCCTCTTTTCCGACCAGGAGATAGATTTGCTGCCGGCCTTGCGCGGCGGCTCTCCACAGGATTTAATGGATCTGATAGAGCGGGCGCTCAGGGAGAAACCAAAAGATAGGTTCGCGCGGCGGGAGGGCAAGATAAATCGGAAGATGTCGCAAATCGGAGGGTGAGCAGGGAGGCCAGCCTGTTTCCAGACTCCGATTGCGCGACTATGGCCTTCACCCGCTTCGCAGGGCGAAATTTGAACCCGCCCTTGACAGTTGTGTAGGCGATTCAAATTTGCCGCCGCTGCTACGCTTGGCTTCAAGGTTGTTTTGTATCCGGTGCCAGCCCTTCTGGGCTAACTGAAAAGAAGGCCTGGCTTCGGTCAAATATCTTGCTCATAGTCGTCCGGGGAACAGGGCAACCCCCTGCTGGACGATTTGCATCAGGTGATAGGAGGATGAGAATGAAAGATGACGAACTGACGCATATAGACGAGGCCGGGCGGGCGCGGATGGTCGATGTCGGCGCCAAGGACGAGACGCTGCGGGAAGCGGTGGCGCAGGCAACAGTGCGCATGAAGCCGGAGACGTTGGCCCGCATCAAGGCCGGTCAAATAAAGAAAGGCGACGTCTTAGGTGTCGCTCAGACCGCCGGGGTCATGGGGGCCAAGCGGACCCCGGACCTCATTCCGATGTGCCATCCCATCACCATCACCGGCGTCGATTTTGATTTCAAGATCGACGACGCGGAGTCGTCCATCGCCATCCGGGCGAGCGTGCGGACTATCGGGCGGACCGGGGTGGAGATGGAAGCCTTGACAGCGGTGTCTACAGCGGCGCTGACCATCTACGATATGTGCAAAGCCATCGATAGAGGGATGACTATCGACAACATCTCCCTGGTCAAAAAGTCGGGCGGCAAGTCAGGGCTTTATGAGCGGGCAAGCGAGCATAATATTTAACGATTAGTCTTGATTGTCGGGGGCAAGTTTGCTAATGTACGTTACAGATAAGGGCCGGTTAGTTTGCCCTGAATAATATGATTTTGATTTCGCCTCCGTTGGGTCTGCTTGCCTGAACACAATGCACATTCCGGCGGAGGCGATTTTTTATGCCCTATCTTCCCACCGCGTTCCCATCGATCTCAAAGCGGCCCCGCCGGAGGGTGCCAAGGTTCTTGATCTTAACTGTGTGTTTCTTCATGGCCAGGGGCTTTTCCATTAAGACCTGGCGGAATTTATTCTTAGCCGCCTTGGCGTCGATGGTTTTTTTGGCCCCGTCAATAGTAACCACAGCCTTGGATAGCTTGGGGCCCTTGGTGCCGATCAAGGCAAAGTAATTTCCTTTGAACGCATAGGTGAGTTCATCGCCGGCGGTTATCGAATAGCGGACCGTGCCGAGATAGTAGTTTGATTTGGCCTTCGCAACTTTGCCGGCAAAACCGACCCTTTTGACGATGCCTTTTGATTGATCGAGGGGGACGATTACCCTGGCCGCGGCCGAATAAGGCCCGGCGTTGCCGGCGCCGTCATGGGCGCGGGCCAGGAAATAATAAGAGTTGCCGGGGGCGCCGGTAAAGCCGGCGGCGCCGGCCGGGGCGCCGATTTGCCAAGCGACCCAGGCCCCGCCCGAGTTTGTCTTTACCTCCACGTCGTAAGCAGCGATTCCGGAAGACGGGGCGGCATCCTCGGCCCCGCCCCAGCTCACATTAAAGGTTTTGTTCTTAGAAACACTCGTCGATATTAGCGGCGCGGTCACCACCGGCGCGGCCGGCGCGACGGTATCGAGAAAGATGCCGTCGGGTACCGGCGTCGACGTATTGTCGGAAAAATCGATGAACCTGGCCCAGACCGCCTTGTTGCCGTCGCCGGCCGGCAGGTTCCATGATTTAAAAGGCGCGTAAGTTTCCGTCGCCGTCCAGCTGATCGCGTCATTGGAAAAACTCATCCACTGAACGGCGCCGCCGGCATCAACCGCGCTGACAGTCAAGTTAACCGCGGTGGAATTGGTGTTCGCCGCCCCGCCGTTGATTACAACCGATCCGGTTGGAGCGATTATGTCCGAGCCGGCGGCCATTAACCACAGTTCGGGTTGGAGCCAGCCGGGAGCGGCCAAGGCGAAGCTTGTGCCAATGAAGACCGAAACAAACAATAGTAGCCTAACAAACAGTTTCTTGGTGTCCATAAAATCCCTGCTCTCATCGGATGCCGGCGCGCCTTTGCCGGCTAAAGCCTGGTAGGTATGGCAAATATAAAACCCTGCAGCTCAACTGTCAAGGAAGCGCGCGCTTTGGCTGTAGCGCGTTAGCCAACTGTTCATAGCCAAGCTCATAGATGATAACTTCGTGTTTTCCGGCGATGGAAAGCTGTCCGGACGAATAGCCCTGGGCGATTTGAAAAGACGTTGCTTGCCCGGCGTTTTTCAGGGCCGCCAATCGTTTGGCGACGGCGGGAAATTGAAGGCGCAGCGGCGCGTCCATTACGACGAGAAAAGACCCCTGTTTGGGTAGAAACCGCAAGACTTTGCCCGGTTGCCGCGCATCAAGGCCCCAGGTTGAAAAGCGCAGATGATAATAATAACCCCAGGGAAGAGCGGCGATAAGAACGGTGTCTTTGGAGTAACGGGCCAAGGCCGGGCGGGCCAGCCGCGAGACTTGGGCTTCATACGACGGTTTAAGCAATACGCCGCTTGCCGGCGTTAAAGCACGCTTAAGCGTTAGCCCGAAAACCAAGAGCAAAGCCGCCAGAGCGAAAACCGCCCCCGTCCTCGCGAGGCCCGCCCCCACATTGAGATGATCGAATAGGGCTGCCGAGACAATCATGACAGCCCACGCCCCGGGAATTATTAAAAACGGCAATGCCTGGATAAGATAGCGGCCTTCCCAGCCGGCCACCTGGTAATAGACAACCAGCAGCAAGAAGGTCGACAGCGCAAAGAAAACGCTAAGCCGCCGGCCTGGGGAGCGGTAGAGCCAAAGGAGGCCCGCAATGCCGAGCGCGGATATCAACGGGTCGTTAGCGACAAACCGCTGGAGGCCGGGGTAGAAAACCTTACCCGCCCCGGCGGCCATAATAAAGTTGGCGGCCTGGGCCAGTATCGGCGCCGCCAGGAGTAGAAAAAAAGCGATGTCGGCAAGGCGCTTGCCGGGATTGGCTTCAAGGTTCAAGCCCCGCCTTCGAGCGGCCAAGAAACCGAGTCCCGACAAAGCGACCAGGGCTAAGGCGCTCAAAACAATGGGCGCCGCTTCTTTCACAACCGGCGCAAGCTGCCCTAGCGGCGGCAATATCAACACGGTGGTTAACGCCAAGACGGCGCAGCCGGAACTTAAGGCGGTTAGCCATCGCTCTTTTTGCCAACCATATTCTAATGCCATCAGCCAAAGGAGCCCCGGCATGATAACCACATAGGTCGCCCGTGACAGGAATAGCAGGGCGAAAGAGGCGCCGGCCGCGAAATCAAGCGAGTTGCCGTACGCGGTTTGGTCTTGGCGCAGGGCCAACAGCAAAACAGCCAGCAGCAGGAAGAGAGAGACGGTATCCCCCATGATAAACCCGCTGAAAAAAATGTGATTGAATGAGACAGCCAATAGCAGGGCCGATATCAGCCCGGTTAACCGGGAGCCGAATAAGCGCGTCCCGAGCAGATATACTAGAAAGATACTCCCGGCGGAGGCGCCAATGCCAACGACATGCCCGGATCTCCCCGGATTGTTTAGGGCAAAATCGACCAGAGCGACTAAGGCGGGATAGACCGGCTTGAAAATCGCCGCGCCGATCGGCGGAAAGCGCATGCCGCTGGGGCCAAGCCGGCCGTACAACCGGCCGGAGTTTCGAAGGTTATCGGCAAGCAACAAATAGTAGTAGGAATCGGGATAGACAAAGAAATTATAAATGTGAATCAAGCGCGCCCAAAGCCCGACGCCGATGACCGCAGCCGTCGCGACGCCCGTTCTCGCCCAACCCGGCAAGTTACAGCGCCCTTACAACCGTCCGCCGAACCAGCGACCAAGCGCCTGTGTTGCCGGCTGCGTCCTTTGCCCGGGCGCGGAAGTAGTATATCTTTCCAGTCTTGGCGGTGAACCGGGCGCGCAGCGCTGTGGCGCCTGTTTTCCAGGACTTCCACCGCCCGCGTTTGCCGATTCTGTAGCCGACATCGTAGGTTTTGACACCGGAGCCGGAATCCGACCCCGACCAGGAAACCCGAACGCGCGCGGTTTTGGCGGCCGTTTTAACCTTGGCCGGCGATTTTACGGATCCCGTCGGCTTGGCTGCGTCGATCTTAAAAGGCCCGTAGTGTATCGTCGATGTCCAATTGCCGGCGTTGTCGCGAGTGCGCAGGTGGAACCACCTATCGCCGTCGGCTAAAGCCGGGCTCAGGGCCGAGCCGGCCGATTCCTCCCGGTCTTTGACGGCGTCGGCCACAGTCGAGGGCGAACCGCTCCACTCAATCGAAAAGCCGTCAACGCCCGTGCTCGCATCGGCGGCGCCGGAAAAATTAACCAAGACAACGTTATTATTCGTCCAAACGTCTTTAGCCGGCCAGGCGCCTGTAACGACCGGGTCGGACGGCAAGCCTTCGTCTATTTGGGCCTTAAATATCTCGTAGCTGTCCCCGGGGCCGGCGGCGCCTTGCCAGACGATGGTGTCGCCGTATATTTGCGGATTAACGTCGTTATATGAATTCGCGGTTATGGTCGTCACGGTCGAGCCGTTAAAGAAATATATCTCGCGACCGCCCGTGGTCCAATCGCCGCCGTACCACACGACCTTATTGCCGGATATCTGCGGAGCGTCGTCATCAAAAGAATTGTTGGTCAAGGCCATAGTTGTCGAGCCGTTGTAGAAGTATATCTCGCTGGTATTGCCGGGCCCGTTGTCGTCTTGCCAGACGACGTTGTTGCCGGATATTTGCGGCGCGTAGGCATAGGAGCCGGCGGTCAAGGTAGTCACGGTCGAGCTGGTGCCGTTGTAGAAATATATCCCGGACGTCCAAGACGTATTTTCAGTGCCATACCATACGGCGTTGTTGCCGGATATCTGAGGATCGACGTCGTCAAGGCCATTAGCGGTCAAGGTGGTCACGGTAGAGCTGGTGCCGTTGTAGAAATATATCTCATTGGTGCCCGCGGGACCGCCGGCGCCCTGCCATACAATGTTGTTGCCCGATATTTGGGGGTTTTCGTCGAACCATGCATTGGCGGTTAAGGCGGTCGTATCAGCGCCGTCAAGCAAATATATCTCAGGGGTGCCCCCGGGACCGTTCCAGCCCTCCCAGACAATGTTGTTGCCGGAAATTTGGGGACTTACGTCATTATAGCTATTAACGGTCAATGTGGTCACGGTGGAACCGTTGTATAAATATATCTCTTTCGACGACGCAGGGCCGCCGTTGCCGGCCCACACTGCTTTGTTGCCGGAAATTTGGGGATTGAATTCGACAAAAGAATTGGCGGTTAAAGCTGACGTCGTCGACCCGTTATAGAAGTATATCTCGCCGGTGTTGCCGGACCACACTACGTTGTTGCCGGATATCTGGGGCTCCCAGTCATTGAAAGAATTGTCGGTGATCCGGGTATCGACATGGCCGACGCCGGCCCAAACCAGGGCCGAGGCCCCCAGCAAACCGATGACGCTCAGCGCCGCTGCGAGCAAGAGATCGATCTTGCGGTTTCTCAACAATGGCATGGTTTGCCGCCTTTCAAGGAAGTGGGCGATTTAAGCCGTCCAGCTTCTATTTAACGACCACTTTTACCGACTTAGAGCCGGCGGCTTTGTAACCGCCGCCGCCGGCAAAATAAGCCTTATAAGCAGTGGTTTTCTTTGGTTTTACTTTAGCGGAAAAAACCCCCGCGGCATTGGTGGTAACAATCTTAATCACCTTTTTTCCCGCTTTGATTTTGACTTTTTGACCGGCAACAGGCTTTCCGCTGCTATCGACAAGCTTTCCTTTGATGAGAGAGCTTTTACCTAACTTAATAGCTTTCGGTTTTGCCGATAAAGACAAGGAAGCGCTTAAAATTATTGTTGACGGTGTTGACGGTGTTGGCGGTATCGGCACCGCTGCCGGCGTCGGCGTCGGCGTCGGATAGAGCGCTTCGCCCGGCGCCTTAATATCGACAGTAACAGTGACATATTGAGGCGAGTTGCTGGCCGCCAGCCAAGTAATTGTATCTGTGCCCGTAATAGTTATTCGGTCGTTATAAACGCCCGGCGCGAGAGTGTTCAGCCCGCCCCAGGATTGACGGAAATCTCTGCCGGCTTTAATAAGTCGGGTATTGTTAAATTTATGTAGCCGTAATCCCAGTTCAAACCATAATAAACCGGGTTGGCCCCCATATTTATTAAAGTCAGCTTTTGACTTGGCGGGATGGCGCCGCCCTGGTTCATAACGAAATAGAAGTTTCCGGGAGTAAAGGCAATCACGGGAGGTGAGGCCGGCGGCGGCGGAGGCGGCGTCGGTACCGTAAAACTATATATTGGCGACCATTGAAAATCATAGTTGAAACTGTAGCCGTATTGACCCCGCACGTGCCAATAGTAGGTTCCCGGAGTTAAATAAAACGCGGAGTAGGGCCAAGATGAATTCGCGACGTCCCAGTACGTGGTGGGTACGAACATGCTGGCCACTAAATTATTTGACAGAAACGTGTCAAAATTTGGATTGACTGTCGGGTTGGTGGCTATCTCGACATAATTCTTGCTAAGCTCGGTGAGCCGGTTGTCGGTCCACGACAAATAAGGTATCCAACTTGTCGGGCTGCCGCCGGGATAATTGTTCGTCACGGTGGCGCCGTTGGCCGGTGTTGTCAGCGTCGGCACGGCCAATGCCGGACCGGCCGCCGCCAACAGCATGACAGCTATGACGCAAAACGACATAACCCGCTTAAAAAGCGTTCTTGCTGAGCCTGTAGTTAGCGTTCTCCAGGTTGATAAGAGTTTATCCATGTCTTTGCCTCCATCTTTCTCCCCAATTACTGGACAACCGTCCGGCGCGGGCGCGACCAGCGGCCGGTGTTGCCGGCCTTATCTTTAGCCCGGGCGCGGAAGTAGTAGGTCTTGCCTGTACGAGCTGTGAAGCGGGCGCGCAGAGACGAAACGCCTGTTTTCCAGCGCTTCCAGGCGCCGCGTTTACCGATCTTGTAGTGGACATCGTAATTCTTCACGCCCGAGCCGGTATCGGCCCCCGACCAGCGGACCCGAAAGCGGGCGGTCGATCCCGAGGCGCTCACTTTAGCAGGCGCCCGCACGGAAGCCGTCGGTTTGGTCGTATCGATCTTAAACGGCCCGTAGTGGATGGTTGAAGTCCAGTTGCCGCCGTTGTCGACCGTGCGCAGGTGGAACCAGCGGTCGCCGTCGGGCTGGGCGGGACTGGCGGCCGAGCCGGCCGACTCTTCCAGGTCTTTTACCGCGTCCGGCACGCTTGTAGGCGAGCCGCTCCACTCGACGGAAAAGCCGTCGACCCCGCTCATCGCGTCCGTCGCCCCGATAAAGTTAACCAAGATCGTGTTGTCGTTGGTCCAAGTATTTTTAGCCGGGGTCGAGCCGGTAACGAACGGGTCGATTGGCGGAACCTGATCTATCCGGGCCATAAAGATCTCATCGCTGGTCCCGGGGCCGCCATATCCGGACCACGCGACGTTGCTGCCGGATATCTGGGGATTGTATTCGTTAAAGGAATTGGCGGTTAAGGCGGCCGTCGTCGAGCCGTTATAGAAGTATATCTCGTTGGTGCCCCCGGGACCGCCGGCGCCCTGCCAGACAACATTATTGCCGCTTATCTGGGGGTAGTGGTCGTCAAAAGAATTGGCTGTCAAGCGGGTGACCGTGGAGCCGTTATAGAAATATATCTCGGAGGTGCCCCCGGAACCGCCGGCGCCTTCCCAGACCACGTTGTTGCCGGATATCTGGGGCGCATAATCGTTAAAGGTATTGGCGGTTAAAGTGGTTACCGTCGAGCCGTTATAGAAATATATCTCGCGGGTGCTCGAGGGACCGCCGACGCCGTCCCACACCACGTTGTTGCCGGATATCTGCGGCTCGACGTCGCTAAAAGCATTGGCGGTTAGGGTTGTGACCGTCGAGCCGTTATAAAAGTATATCTCGGTTGTGCCGCTGGGACCGCCGCCGCCGTACCACGCCACCTTGTTCCCGGAAATCTGGGGCTGGTAATCGTCAAAGGTATTGGCGGTTAAAGTGGTTACCGCGGAGCCGTTATAGAAATAAATCTCAAGGGTGCTCGAGGGACCGCCGTACCCATACCATACGGCGTTGTTGCCGGATATCTGGGGGATGTAATCGTTAAAGGTATTGGCGGTTAAAGTGGTTACCGTCGAGCCGTTATAGAAATATATCTCCGTGGTGCCCGCCGGACCGCCGGCGCCTCTCCACACCGCGTTGTTGCCGGATATCTGGGGATAGTCGTCGTCAAAAGCATTGGCTGTTAAGGCGGCCGTCGTTGAGCCATTGAACAAGTATATCTCGCGAGTTGCCGCGGGACCGCTGAAGCCTTCCCACACGATGTTGGTGCCGGATATCTGAGGCGCCGACTCGTGGAAAGAATTGGCGGTTAGCTGGGTAGTTTGCCACCAGACGGCGCCCCAAACCGACGACGCGGCCCCCAGCAGGCCGGCGACGCTAAGGACTGCAACGAGTAGGAGATTTATCTTGCGGGTTCTCAATAATGACATAGCTTGCCGCCTTTTCAAGAGGTGAGCGATTTTTCGGTTTGGTGCGTGTGCTTTATAAGTAGTTAGACACAATTAAAATACCAGGTGGTTGCCGGGTTGTCAAAAGAGCGTTGCCCGGCGCGGCCCAGGGCGTGAAGGAACGCGCTGAGAATCAACCCCTCTTGGCCTCGGCCGTTAAGTTGTTAGTCGAATTGAGATATACTTAAATTATGCATTTATCGGGCAACGAGAAAAAAGCGCTGGCTAAATTGAAGGATTTGCTTAAAAAAGCACGCCTAGGCCTCGTGGCGCTAAGGCTTTTTGGCTCAAAAGCCAGGGGAGACTACACGCAAGAATCAGATGTAGATATCGCCGTCATATTAGATGAGGTCGATCAAGCGGTTGAGCAAGAGGTTTTCGACATATGTTTCGAGGTCGGCTTGGAATATGACTTGTTGCTATCGCCTATCGTACTATCGGTTTCTGAAACCAATAGCAGCAAACATAAGATAACGCCTTTTTTCAAAATCCTCGAACGAGAGGGTATTGCGGTTTGAACCCGGAAATCGAGGAGCTAATCAGATTCCGGATGATTGAGGCGCAATCTGGCAACAAACAGTCTGAGCGCGTCAAAACACGCCGGAGTCATAGCTCTCTTTAATAAGGAGTTTGTTAAGGAAGGCCGGTTCCCAAAGGAATTGGCTAAAGCCCTGGTGACCGCATTTGACCTAAGGAATAAAACCGATTACCGCGATTTTATTGAAGCTGATCCCGATCAGGCCAAACTTCTCTTAACGAAAGCTGGGCAATTCATAGTAGCAATTGAAGCAGCATTAAAGTAACCGTGGCCATCTTTCATCGTTTTGAAACAACCGTCCGCCGCAGACGCGACCAGGCGCCTGTGTTGCCGGCGGCGTCTTTGGCCCGGGCGCGGAAGTAGTAGGTCTTGCCGACCTTAGCTGTGAACCGGGCGCGCAGCGCCGTGGCGCCGGTTTTCCAGGACTTCCAGCGTCCGCGTTTGCCGATTTTGTAGCCGACATCGTAAGTTTTGACGCCTGAGCCGGAGTCGGACCCCGACCAAGAGATCCGAAAGCGAGCGGTCCCGGCGGCC
>Ga0334722_10000478_pt1 | contig 59300 bp, 54 predicted proteins | sample C3_bottom_MG_FD_207210 | JGI IMG/M metagenome (GOLD analysis project Ga0334722, IMG submission 207210) | Sediment microbial communities from Yellowstone Lake, YNP, Wyoming, USA - C3_bottom | ecosystem: Environmental > Aquatic > Freshwater > Lake > Sediment | place: USA: Wyoming | collected... | reverse complement strand
ACCCATTTCTCAACTGGTTAACGAAACAATCAATCACGAAATCGAATCTCGTGACGATAACCAATTGAATCTATTTATGTAACAACCGGACACTACTGATTGAGAATCATAATTTTATCAATAAGATTAATCAAGTGGTTTTAGGATGAGTATTGTTGTGGTATTTTACGCTGGCGACACTATTAGGGGACGACAAAAACGGGAAAGCGAGGTAAATGCCATGTACCAGATGGATGTTCTTGAAAAAAAGCGCTTGGAAAAGGGATTGAGTTATACTGACATTGCGGATAAATTGGGGATGCATAAGGTGACTGTATCGCGAACGCTTAAGGGAGTTACCATGAAGCCGCGTACGGTGAAGCTTCTGGCCGATTACCTTGGCGTGGAAATGAACAGGATTGTACAGTAACGTCCCCCGCGCTTAAGCGGATAATTTTTACGGTCCCATTTTTCCGGCGTCTCAAGGAGGGAATGCGAGACCTGTGCGGTTTGCAGTGGTTGCATGACAGTCATGTAGTGGATGGCGATGGTGAAGGGCAGGGCGAAGGAGCCCCGCCCTTTTTTGTTTTAAGCCGCGCGGCAATATGGTAAATTAACAATATTCATATGACGTATCTGGAGAGAGATCGCGCGATGGGGAACTCGATGGATGATTTTATGCAGGTTGCTCGTGAAGCCGCACTCAAGGCGGGCGGGATATTGAGAGAGAATATCGGCGGGACGCGCGAGATTACGTTGAAAGGCGATATCAACCTTGTTACGGAGATGGACAAGCGCTCCGAGCGGACCGTGGTGGAGACGCTTCTTGCCGCTTTTCCCGGCCACGCCGTAATCGCCGAGGAAGGGACGAATATCCGGAATAACTCGGATTATACCTGGATCATCGACCCCCTTGACGGCACAACGAACTATGCGCATGGATACCCCTGCTTTTCCGTATCCATCGCGCTGGAGCACAAGGGAGAGATCGTTCTCGGGGTGGTGTACGATCCCATGCGGGAAGAATTATTCTCGGCCGGGAAAGGAACCGGGGCCTCTCTGAATGGACGGCCTGTCCGGGTCTCTAATATGGACACGCTCATTAAGAGTCTCCTGGCCACGGGTTTTCCCTACGACCGCAAGGTGAGCGAAAAAAATAATATGGATTATTTTCACAACCTGCTGATGGCCTCTCAGGAGGTCCGTCGCGACGGCTCGGCAGCCCTTGATCTCTGTTCAGTTGCGGCTGGAAGATTCGACGGGTTCTGGGAACTGAAACTTCATCCGTGGGATATTGCCGCGGGCAGCCTGATCGTGCGCGAGGCCGGCGGCATGGTCTCGGACTTTTCCGGAACGGGCTTCAGTCTGTACGACCAGGAGATTCTTGCAAGCAACGGGAAGATACACGGGGCGGTGCTGGAGATACTGCGGAATACCGCGAAGCGAAAGGCGTGACGATTTAGATAAAAGGATTGCGGAATTAGAAACACATGAATAGGGAAAAGTCATCGGAAGTTTCACTGGTGCGGTGTGCAGATTACGACAGGGACAGGACTTTTAAAGCGGTTCAACAGGCGATAGCTCTGCTCGGCGGAATCCGTTCGTTCGTAAAACCCGGAGAGCGGGTACTCATCAAGCCGAACCTGCTGAAGGCGAGTTCGCCTGAAGCTGCGGTGACCACCCATCCAGAGGTTGTGCGGGCCGTGATCAGCCTTGTGCGCGAAGCTGGCGGAGTGCCAATGATTGGCGACAGTCCAGGCATGGGAGACCTCCGGAAAGTCTGTGCGAAGGCCGGCATCTTCGACGTTGTTCAGGAGGAAGGCGCAACGCTGGTGGAACTGGATGATCCGGTGGAGGTGAAAAATTCGGGAAGGTTCCAGCGCTTCGAGCTCGCCCGCGCGGCATACGAGGCTGATGTTATCATCAATCTTCCGAAGCTCAAGACTCATGGCATGATGACGCTGACCGGGGCGGTTAAGAACCTCTTTGGCTGTGTTCCCGGCAGAAAAAAGGTGCAGTGGCATTTAAACGCCGGTGTGAGCCACGACAACTTTGCCCGGATGCTTGTTGAGTTGTGCGCTCTGCTAAAGCCTCGTCTAACGATTATGGACGCCGTAATCGGCATGGAAGGGAACGGCCCGGGAAGCGGCGATCCCCGCACAATCGGGCTGCTTATGGCCGGAAGGGACCAGGTGGCGGTTGATGTCGTCGCCGCAAAAATTGTGGGCGCCTCCCTTGAACTCCTCCCCATAATAAAGGCCGCAGCGGAAGCCGGCATCGGAGAAACGCGGATCAAAGAGATAACGGTCCTTGGCGAGCGCCTCTCTGAAGTCATGGTCAAGGATTTTCGTCTTCCACCGCGAGCGCATACTGAGTGGCCGCTGCCGGAGTGGCTGCGACGATTCATCAAGGATGCGCTCACGATTAGGCCGGTGATCAAGCAACGACAGTGCATACGGTGCGGCATCTGCCGGGGTCACTGCCCGCAGGGAGCGATCGAGGCCCCGGGGGGGAAATTAGAGATTCGCTACCGTGACTGTATTCGCTGTTTCTGCTGCCAGGAGTTCTGCCCCGAAGGGGCGATTACCGTCGGCCGGGGATGGGCGATTAATATTGTGAAGTAAGTGTCAGACTAAAATTGCCCGGCAGTCTCCCCGCCGGAGAAGGAGACGGCCTGTATTCCCGGTTATGAATGACTTCGCATTTATTCCCGTTTTTCCTTATCCTCAAAAGGTTCAGGAATCTCCTCTTCCGCCTCAAACTCCGCCATCTCTTCCTCGCCGAGCTCAAAGACCTGTTCTTCCAGGACTGTTTTCGGTTTTTCTCCGCGCTCCAGGAGTTCCCGGTGAATGAACGGTTTGATCGTTATGGGCGCTGACGGGTCCGCATAGAGCTCGCGCAGGTCCATGATCTTCATCTCAGAAATAAATCGTACAGAAAGCGAAAGAGGCGTGTGAGCGTTGCGGGTCAGGGAGAACCGTATCAGCGGCCGGCTTGACCAATTCGGATGCCCGGCGATCATCAGGATGGTCTCCGCGCGAGTATCGGCCCGGCTGATGACTTTAAAGAGGTGCCCCTCGGTGATGTGGGGATTATTAAGACAGAGCTTCACCACCTCGGCCTCAGGATCCATGAGCAATTTGAGCAGCACGCCGCCCGCAGCCTTTTTTGCGAGCGTTTTTTTGTTCCCGAGCGGCATCGTGGGGATCCGCTCGTTGATGATCAATTCAACCTTATGCCTGAACACGAGTGGAACGAAGTGGCTGCGGGTTATCTCCTCGAGATCAAAAAGTCTGAGGTAACGGGCCATCATGAGCGAGACCGAGAGCGGAGACTTGGGGTTTCGGGCGAGCGCAAGTCGAACCGGGTAACTTTCCGCCCAGCGTTTGTCTCTGGCGATCGTTTCAAGAATTTTCGCAGGCAGGTTCTTTCTCTTCACGATGACCAGGACCTGTTCTTCTGAAATATTCCTGTTTTCGAGCGACGCCAGGATGACGCCGGGTGAGACATCGTGCAGATACCCTGTGAGTTCTTCCTCACGCGCAGAGGCGGCCAGCTTTCTTCTCTCCTCGGCATCGGACATGATCCTATTATACGGTTTTTCAAAACTGTTGACAAATCCTTTGGTTTTAGGTATTTTTACATGTCAGTAACGGTATTTTTATCGGTTTTCAGTTCACGCGGGGACATGGTATTCTGTGGTTTCTGGTGCTCTTCGAGGGTTGCCATGGAACGGACACTTCTCCTGAACGCAACATTTGAGCCGTTAAAGATCATTACCTGGCAGAGGGCGATCACCCTGCTCACGCAGGGCAAGGTTGAAGTGATTGACTTCTACGACCGGGACATCCGGGGTGTGTCCATTACCTTCCGGCTTCCTTCCATCCTTCGTTTGCTCAAACTCGTGAAGGTCAGGCGCGCCAGCAGGGAAGTGCGGTTTTCCCGGGCAAATATCTACCAGCGCGATAAATACACCTGCCAGTACTGCAATGCCAAATATCCCGCCGAGGACCTTACCTTCGATCATGTCATTCCGCAGGTTCAGGGCGGCGCGGCCACGTGGGAGAACATTGTCACGGCCTGCCTCTCGTGCAATAACAAGAAAGGCGGCCGGACGCCCCATGAAGCAAGGATGCATTTAATCCGGACTCCTCATAAGCCCCGGTGGATGCCGGTGGTTACAATGACGATCGGCATCAAAAACGCCCCGTTGAGCTGGCGGGATTACCTCTACTGGAACATCGAGCTTAACAAGGACGGGTGAGGGCCGGCGGAATCACACCCGGGCATTTAAATCACGTGTTGAGCTCCAATGCAAAGTCCACCCCCCAAACGGGTGTGGCTCCGGGTTTGAGCCTTCCATCTTCGCCGGCATTCCTTCCGCCGATATATTCCTTTTTTTGGGAAGCTCTTCACAGGGATATCATCCTATTACTCCGCTATTGCCAGGAACCACCCCGTTCTTTTCTCTTGTCAAGGCTGCCGTTTGATGATATATTTTCTATCGCTCAACGGACATATCCTGTGGAAACGGAGGCTGACTGACTTGATGAAAAAAGTATTTATTACGCTCGTATTCGGGACGCTTATAACGTTCACCGGCGAGGCGAGAGCGTTTACGCATTTTTCCCAGAATGAGTTTACCACCGCCGAAAGCCTTGACCCGGGCATGACGCAGACGGGGATACATTTCACCATGGGCGATCATTACAAGAGCTACTACCCCGAGGTCCGTTACGGTTTTGGCGCGCTGCTGGAAATAGGGGTCAAGTTCGGCGTGTCCTCAGTCGACACGGGGGCCGAGAACAAGGTAGCGGGCCTTGGCGGCGTTGATCTCAAGTACCAGCTCGTGAAAGAGGCCGAAGGCATACCCCTGGACATGGCGGTGGTTCTCGGGTTCGACAATACAATCCTGAACAGCAAGAATGCGAGCGAGGTGACCTTTTCGACCATTGCCAGCAAGGGTTTTCCGCTCACGGAGAGGGGATATAAGTTCATACCGTACGGCGGCCTTGAAATGTCGTCAATCTATGGATCATACCTTTCCAGGAACGATACCTCAGTATACGTTATCGGAGGTTTTGAATGGAAAATCAGCAGGAAATTCATGCTGCTGCTGGAAGTAAAAGGCGGCGACAGCGTACTGGGCGGAGCAGGGATCAGGTTTGAATATTAGGAACCGCCCGGTGACTTCCGCGTATGCCGCCGCGACTCCCGCCCGTGCGACACGGGCGGGAGTCGCTGAATTATGGAATGGGTGAATATCAGGCTGCCAGAATGACGTCTGCTGCTTTTTCCGGAAAAATTCATGACACCCCGCTGACCGTGGTATTAGAAGAACTGCAGCGGAGCAAGGCCACGGGGACCCTGACGGTCTGCTGCGGCAATGTGAAGAAATCGGTCCATGTCAGGGAGGGCAGGATTATTTTCGCCACTTCCACCGCAGGGAATGATCGTCTCGGCGAGATACTCGTGAAAGCACGCATGCTTTCGAGGGAAAATCTTGAAATCGCGCTGAAGCTGTCCAACAAAAGCGGCGGGTTCAAAAAATTGGGAGCGCTGCTGGTGGAAAATGGTTTTGTATCTCCCAAAGACCTTTTTGCCTCGCTCAAAAGCCAGGTGAAGGACATTATTTTCAGCCTTTTCCTGTTGAACGAGGCGGAATATTATTTTGAGGACAAGCTGCCCCCCGATGTTATCCAGCTCCAGATCAACATGCAGGAACTGATCCCGGAAATCATCCAGCGGATCAAGCGCGAAGCATAATCCCGCCTCAGTCTCCATCAGGGCGAGGACGTCCGGGTATTATCCTCATAACCGTATTTTTTTATTGTCCTTTCCGCCCGTTACCGGTATAATCTCACCCAAAAACGTGCGCGATGGAGACTGTTGTGAAAGCCCTGGAGCATGCCTCATTTTCTGAAATAGCTGAAAGAATCAGCGCCCTCTATGACGATGAGGAAGATGCCCTTCTCCTGGGAATGCTCGGCCAGGATTATGTTATCCGTCATGGCGGCATTTTTCTCCACGGCCAAAAAGCGCCCGAAAACCAGGTTTCCGTAATACTCGACTACCTGTTCTCATCGGGCACAGCCCTGACCCTCTTGCCCTGGCGCAGCATCTATGACTTCACGGGCAGGCCGGCTCCGGATTTCAGGAGGAACGTGGAACTGCCCATAACGCAGTATGCCCCGGAGATCGTTACCCGGGCGCAGGCGCTTATGCCGATGTTCGACGCCACGTCAACGCGGAGCCTGATCAACAGCGAAATGGCTTTTACCGTGCGTGCCCTGCCGAAGGTCTTCCTTCGCGTGGAAATATCCCAGGAGACACAGGATTTTCCCGCCGAGGTTTGGATTCTTTTTTCGAACAATGCAAACGAGTTCCTGGCAATATCGAACCTGCAAGCCCTTGCGGAGATATTCAAGGACAGGCTTCTGAGTCTGCTCAGAATCTATTGAGGGCCAATGACCGAATCCGAAATCGTCAATCAGAGATCCACAGCCCGCGGTCGTCTCGTTCTCGCCCTGGATGTTGATAATGATAAGGAGGCGCTCCGTCTTGTCGCCGAGCTCGGAGATCTGGTGGGGACATTCAAGGTAGGGCATCAGCTTTTTACCGCGTATGGACCTGACATCGTCCGCAAGATCCGGGATGCAGGGGGATGCGTATTTCTTGACCTCAAATATCACGATATTCCGAACACCGTGGCCAAGGCGTCCGCCGAAGCCGTGAAACTCGGAGTGAGCATTTTTAATGTTCATGCCCTCGGCGGACTCGATATGATGAAGGCCTCGGTCGGGACTGCGCAAGAGACAGCCGACAAACTTGGTTTGCCGATGCCGACCGTGCTGGCTGTGACCATTCTCACCAGTTTGAGTGAAAAGAACCTGCGAAGGGAACTGAAGATAATGCGTTCGCTTCAGCGGGAGGTATGCCATCTGGGAAGACTTGCCAGGCGAGCGGGCATGCACGGTGTCGTCGCTTCGCCGCAGGAAATCAAGATGCTTCGCAGAACGGTCCGTGGAGATTTTGTGATCCTGACCCCGGGTGTGCGTCCGGCCTGGGCGGGAAAGGACGACCAGGAAAGGATCATGACGCCCTCCCAGGCTGTCGCGGCAGGCGCTGATTATGTTGTTATCGGCCGGCCGGTGCTCAAAGCGGATGACCGGCGGGCGGCGGTGGAGAAGATTCTGGAGGAAATATCAGGACGCCAAGAGAGTCGCGGGAAGTCAGAAGTCAGGAGTCAGGAGTCGAATTCATTCACATGAAGCGGTGGGAGAGAAGAGAATCATGACTTCAGAACAGGTATTGGACATCTACAAACAGACCGGGGCGCTGCTCACGGGCCATTTTCTGCTCTCGTCGGGGCTGCACAGCAGCCAGTATCTGCAGTCCGCGCTCGTTCTCCAGCAGCCGGATACGGCGACCAGGTTATGCGCGGCCCTTGCGGAGCAATTCAAGGGTTCTCATATCGAGCTCGTGATCGCCCCTGCCCTCGGAGGCGTTTTTGTCTCCCATGAGACGGCGCGCGCACTCGGTGTGCGCGCTCTCTTTGCCGAGCGGGTGGCGGGTGAACTCACCCTTCGCCGCGGGTTCTCGATCAAACCGGGCGAGCGGGTGCTCGTTGTCGAGGATGTCATCACGACGGGAAAGTCCACAAAGGAGACCATTGAGGTCGTGAAAAAAAACGGTGGGGTGGTCGTCGCCGCGGGATCGCTCGTAGACCGTTCCGGCGGCAAGGCTGATATCGGGGTGCCGTACAAGTCCCTGGTGACTCTCGATGTTCCCGCGTACACTCCCGGGAACTGCCCTTTGTGTAAAACGGGAAGTGCGCCGGTTAAACCAGGCAGTCGCGGGTTGAAGTAGATTGCAGGCGGCTTGTATGAAAGCACATTTTCAAGCATTCATGTTGATTGTTCAGGAGGAGAGGAAACATGAGAAAACTCGAGGACTCGTATGCCTTCCGGCTCAGAGGGAAGATCGGTAAAGCTTTATTTGCGCCGGCCCTCATTGCCATAATATTCAGCAGGCCCCTGATCGAGGACGGCAGTATCGCCGATCTCGCCATGTATGTGACCGGTTGGCTGTTTTTCACGCTTTATATGATGTTCAGGCTTTGGGCCACGCTGTATGTAGGTGGACGGAAAGACAGCGAACTTCAGACCGAGGGACCCTATTCCATAACCCGGAACCCGCTGTATGTCGGTACGTTCTGCCTCGCCCTGTCAACGGCCTGTTTTTATAAAAGCTTATCACTGATTGTTCTCATTTTGATCGGATTTATCATATATTCGCGTCTGGTTATCAAGGCGGAGGAAGGCGTTCTTGAGGACATTTTCGGCGAGCAGTTCAGACGGTACTGCGAGCGAACACCCCGTTTTTTCCCTTCATTTGCGCGGTATCATTCTCCCGATACCGTTACCGTGAAGCTCATAGGCCTCAGGACGGAATTGAAACGCCTCTGGATGTCGGTTCTGGTACCGATCACAGCAGCTATTATCTCCCGCCTTCACACGATTCCATCATGGCCTGACTGGTTCAGACTGCCGTAGCCTGCCAGGGGGAACGGCTCCCCCTTCAAGAGCGACAATCTTGCATCCGCGGAGTGTTTGTTCCCGAATAATTGTCCCGTGGATAGAAATCCCGCCAACGCTCGCATGAAAATGAACCTGCCCTGGAATTGCGCTTCCGATGGGGCGGCAGCGAGCCCCCACTGCAAACAACTTGTTTGTGCCGGACAAGATACTCACATAGTGTTATTCGGGGTGCGGAAAAAACGTTGCAGTTTGCATCCTGTTTCTGCGAATAAAGTATGAATATATACAATAATTTTTTTTGTAAAAGTAAAATAATTGTTTGACGCAATTTTTGTTTTTGATATAATTGCATAAGAAAAGAGGAAAGGCAGGAAGTATGAGCAAGACGGCATTGTCAGAAGAAAAAACAGGCTACCCCGAAGAGGTGCCTGAAGATTTGCTGGAGGAACTGGCGGAAGAGCTCTCCGAAGAGGAAGAGGAAGAAGAGCCTACCGCGGTGGAGGTGGCCGAGGCCGCTGAAGAGGTCAGGGGCGCCGACCTCGTGGATACCTACCTCAAGAACGTTGGCAAGTACCCCATGCTCAAGATTGAACAGGAGCAGGAGTATGTGCGGATTCTGGAGGAGGGCAAAGCCGTGCTCAAGGGAATTGCCTTGAGCTCGCCGCTCGCAATTCCCCGCGTCCTGGCACTGGGTGCGAACATAAAACAGGGACTTATAAAGTCCGAGGACATCCTGCGCTTTCCGGGAGAATGGAATGATTCGTACGAAGCGGCGTTCATGCGCCAGTACAACCGTTTCAAGAGACAGGTGGCGGCGCGGGACATGGAACGGGCAACGGCGACAATCAAGGAAATGAGCCTCTCGTTCCGCGAGATCGAGAAAATGCTCAAGCGGATACTCTTCATCGGCAAGCAGGTAGAGCGCGGTATTATGGCGGAGCTGGAAAAGCTGGGGCTCGAGGAAGCAGTCCTCAGGGATTTTGTGGTCCGCATAGAAAATGAGGAGGCCAGGGTAAAGAAGGCCAAGGACGAGCTGGTCATGGCTAACCTCAGGCTGGTGGTCTCAATAGCCAAGAAGTATGTCAACCGCGGGCTGACGCTTCTCGATCTGGTGCAGGAGGGGAACATCGGTCTTATGAAGGCAGCGGACCGGTATGAGTCCGGCAAGGGGACCAAATTCAGCACGTATTCCACATGGTGGATCAGGCAGCGTATCACCCGCGCCATCCTGGACCAGGCGCGGACAATCCGGCTGCCGGTACACCTGATAGAGGAGAGCACCCGCATCAGCCGCATCTACGCCAAGTTCATGCGCGAAAAAGGGAGGGAGCCCTCGCCCGAGGAAGTATCGAAGATCATGGGTTTGTCCGTAGTGCGGGTGAATGAGATCCTGCGCGCCATCCAGGAACCCGTATCCCTGGAGACGCCGATCCTGTCGGAGGAAAAAGAGCTCAAAGACGTGATCATCGACGAGAAGGCCGTCTCGCCTTTCAGAACGCTCGAAAACAACGAGGCCTCCAGCCGCATCGAACAGGTGCTCTCATCGCTTACGGAGAGGGAAGAAAAAATTATCCGTATGCGGTTCGGCATCGGTGTCAGCAGCGAGCATACGCTCGAAGAGGTGGGAAAGTACTTTAATCTTACGAGGGAGCGGATCCGGCAGATCGAGATCAAGGCGCTCAAAAAACTGCGCCATCCCGCGCGGAGCAAGCAGTTGCGGGAATACGTATAGGCCCCTTTAATTGTTCGTGGGAGGGATGAACTCGATGTCCGCTATGATTCCGGAGGCCTCGGCAAGGTGGGGAGTATCGTATTGCGGATCACTGACATACGCGGCCATGAGAGCGCGTGTCGCATCCACGAGGAACCAGATGCGCCAGTGCGTCGGTTCCTCTTTTTCCTGGTACAGATAATCAAGAGTCGCGACTCCCATATCGCCGCGTTCCTCCGCTTTTACCGCTTCGCGCGGAAAGGGGATGTCGCGTTCCTCAAGAGTGTCCTCAAGAAACATACGCGCGGCTTCCACCGGCGGCATCCTGGTTTCGTCCCGTTCTATGAACGAGAGTTGCACCATGCCCGGCCACCCATCCTTCTCCAATAATACAAAACCCATTTCTTCCCGCTCGTTCCATCCATCAGGAAGAAAAAGATTTATCCATCGCTCATAGGTTACTTTTTTGCCCATAATGAAAAGCATTGTATCGGAGGGGCGGAAGGCAGTCAAATGAGTTTCGCAAATAGGGGGGAAAGAACTGTTTATATGTACCGTAACTCCTTGAGTCCACGGATAATTGCCATGGCATTGTCCCGGGGAGCGGTTTGACAATATAATGTCAACTCCGGCCGCAGAGGCGGCTCATAGGCGGTTTGAAGGCCGGGTACGCTGGACGCCTTGCCGGAGACTGCGCGGCCATATATTCCCTTGGGGTCCCTTTTCATGCAGACCTCAAGCGGGCAGTCAACGAACACTTCAATGAAGTTGTGGATGAGCGAGCGTGCATGGTCGCGGTACGCCCGTTTGTTTGCGGTGGCATCGAAAACCACATTGACGCCGAAACGGGCGATTAATTCTCCTGTAAACACCAGTTTCCGGTAGAATGTGTCGCGTTCTTCATCACGATAGGTCGGTTCCGGCGTGAGAATTTTTCGCATTTCGTCGGACTCCAGCGCTACCACGGGCACTTCCCGGGCGACTAGTTCCTGTGTGAACTCCCGGGTTATGGAGCTTTTACCCGAGGCCGGAAGGCCGGTTATCCATACAGCGAACCCCTGATGCGCGGTCATAGGAGATACCTGTTCACGTCCGCAGGGTTGAATTTGTCGGCGCTGAGGATGTTTTGAATAAAATTAAAAAGAACTTTTCGCACGGCTGTCGAAAGGTGCGGGTACCAGACGGGGCTTGCGACCACCAGTCCGCGCCATGCGAAAAATGGCGCAACGACCTCAAGCATTTCAGAATCTCCCGTCTTCGTAAGATAGTTATTCCAAAACAAGGTGAACATCTCAGCGAAGACGCCTTCAAGCTTTCCCGAGCGCAGGAGCGACGAAAACAGGTAATTTATGCTCAGGCAGGCGGTGTCGTCGGCCGGTTCACCCCACTCCCCCCGGGAGCGGTCGAGGAGCGTGAAGTCCGTGCCCTGTCGGAATAAAATGTTCCAGGGATGAAAATCACCATGGACCTGGCAAAGACGGTGAGACCGGCGCCTGATGCGCCAGCGCCACTCAACGCATGACAGCTCTATTTTCCCGAGGAGCGCCTGGTCGATGAACTCGAAGCGTTCCGGATAATTGTCTATCAAACCCATTATGCATTCGCCGTGGCCCAGGAGGTCGCGGATGCGACGGGCATACAGTCCGGGCGAGTCGAGTTTCCGGGAATGTATATCGACGAGGTAATTTGAAAGAGCAAGAGTCCTGTTAAAATCAAGCTCCGCGGCAATACCCGTGTCCCTGATCAGGTCGAGGTCCTTGAAATATCCCCGGCCGTCCACAAACTCGGTGAGCAGGAAAAACTCCCGGGCCTTGCCGGTGGAGATAATCGAGCCGGAATCCAGCACAGCTCCGCTGTCAAGGGAGCGCACATGGCGGGAAAGATTGTTGAAAGCAGAGTGCTCCCAGAGGATTGCCTGCGCGCGGTCGGAAAAGTGGTCGTGCCCGTACGAAGACGGGGCCATGGTTTCGAGCACAGCTTGTTTTCGTTCACTGTCGAGCTCGTACACCAGAAAGAGCGGCGAGCCATACCCGAAGCCCTTCAGGTCCGCGGCGGTCTCCTGCCTTCCCTCCGCGCTCATGGAAAGGATGCGCACCGGTTTGCCGTAGAAGGCTTTCAGGTATTCCGTGACGGCCTGAATGGTTATTGCAGGCATGGGTTCCTCGGTAGTTATTATACATTGCTCGAAAGATCATGCAGCTTATGACTATTCTATCATGTTTTGCGCGTGAAATATAATGGTTTGCGAACGGAGATCATGAGAAAAATGAAACTGCGGAGATATAAACGAGCAGAGGAGAAGTAACTTGAAGGCAATAAAAGATTTACTGTTTTTATCGGTTATTGTTGTCTTATCCATACCTCATTCCATCGACGTTGATCTTCATCCGTGCCAGGCGGATATGGACAAGGCTATAAAAGAGCTTGGAAAGCCTCAGCTTGTTGAGATGGATGATAAGGAGCCGGAACAGGGCAGTTACGCCAAATGGAAATATCCGGATAGTGGAGTGGAAAAAGTTTTTTGGTGGTATGGCGGCCGCACTTCCTGCTATTATGAAACATACAATATCCCTGTTTCAAAAAAAGGCGTTGAAGACAGAATAAAGCGGCTTCATAAAGAACATCCGGCGTGGACGCTTCAGGAATGCAGATCCGTTGCCGAAAGAAAAATCGCTCCCGGCATGCTTCCGGAACACGTGCTGGAAGCATGGGGTGATCCAAAACATGTGAATAAAACTATTGGTCCCGGCGAGGTGAGCGAGCAGTGGGTATATCACAAGGCGTATGTATATTTTTCAAAAGGCCGAACGACGACGATTCGGAAGAACGACTGAAAAAGAGTTCAGTTAATCTTCAATCCGCGCCAACCCGCCGCAATCCCGGCGTGTCGAATGGCAGCGGCTCTCCGGGGTTAAAGACCTCGTTGCCGTGTTGTATGTGATACGTCCGTCCCGGGATATGCTTGCTATAGGTGATGATAAGGCGGCCGATGGTCTGCTTGAGGTCCTGGGAGGGCTCCCCGCTAAGAAGCGCCACAGGACCGGGGAAATCCCGCGGGGTAAACAGGTGGTAACCATGGGGCGCGAGCGACAGCAGCACGGTGTTCTCCTGCTCGTCGCGGCCCACAACGATCTTGACGCCGGAGTCGAGCCGGTAGTGACGGCCCACTGTGAGCAGCCGGATATCATTCGGGGTGACGGCTTGTTTATCATCGAAAAGGTCGCGGAGTTTCGCGGAGAAGTTTTTATCCGTGAGCAGACAGCCGCCGGCAGGCGTAGAATAGCCGCTGATGCCGTAACGCTCGGCGAGGCGGAGCTGGATGGTCCTTGAACGCCCGCTGATCCCGAGAAGTTTTTCCCTCTGGACCAGGCCGTCCTGTTCAGCACTTGTCGGCGGGAGGAGCGTGGCGGAAAGGGGCCGGACGATCATGCCCCGCATGCCGGAATCGCGCTCAATGATATGCAGGGTGTCGCGGCGCTGCGACATGGGTCGCTGACCCAGAACCTCTCCCGTGACCACGAAGGACGCGCTCACCTCGTCCATCACGGTCCTCGCCTTTTTGAGCATGAAGATCTTGCAGTCTATGCAGGGGTTCACGTTTTTGCCGTAGCCATGAGAGGGGTTTCTGACCAGGTCGATGTAAGCCTGCCCCATATCCATGACGCGGAGGTCGATGCCGAGGGCCTTTGAGACCCGGGCGGCGGAGGTATCGCGCTCGCGGCCGAAGCTTTTGGAAAAGGCCGTGGTGCAATAGAGCCCGACAACATCAAAGCCCTGCTCCATGATGACTTTCGCCGCCAGAACACTGTCGAGCCCGCCCGAGATAAGAGCTACTGCTTTTTTCGCCACCACCGGTCCCCCCAACTCACTTTGCGCGTTAATTATAAATCTGTAATAACGCATTTTGCAAGAGGGAAGAGCGATGGAAACAATAATAAATAGACGTTGCCGGTTTCCGGAGGAAGTATCAATAATTATATGTCATCAGCAGACCTGCCTGTTTTCCGTCCATCACAGGAACAATCATTAGATTCGTTTTCTTGCTGCTGTCGTGTGATTTAACCACCATCTTCCCGGTAAAATAACCGACCGCGGAGCCGAAAAAAATGTCCGAAGTCCAGTGCGCATTATGAAGGACCCGGTTCATTGCGGTCAGCGAAGCAATGCCGTAAGCCAGGGGTGGGACAACGAATGAATTTTCATATTCCGAGGCCACGACTGTTGCGATCGCAAACGCGGACGATGCGTGGCCCGAGGGGAAAGACATCTTTTCACTCGCGTTGGACAGGCCGGGACCGTCCCAGGTGTGATAGGGATCGCCGGAATAGGGCCGATGACGGTGCGCGGAGAACTTGATCGTCTGCGTAATGACTCCCGTGAGCACAAAGCTTTCGGCGGCCAGCAGGACGGTCGTCCGCGCTTTCGCGTCGTCGGCCAAATGGCCGTACAGATAAAGGCCGCCCAGGAGCGGAAGCGTGTAGGCGCCGAAGCCGATGGACGTGGCCCCGTCTCCGATCCTGTCAGCGGTGGAGGTCTTGTTTTTCTGCGCCCAGTTCTGGATTTTTCCGTCCTGAGTATACAAACCCGCTGTGACCCCCGCGACGCCGACAGCCGTCAGCCAGTCCGCCGCTTCCCACCGTGCAGGCGCTGTAACGATTGTTTTTGCGTCGGGAAAATATCCCATAACGTAGTCCCTGTCAAATTCTCCGGAGAAACTTTCCAAAGGATGATCCTGTGTCGGGTTGCCGGGAGGTGAAAGATCAGCCGGCTTGCTTTGTTCATCTGATGCGGCAAACGACAGGACGGAAGAACAGACTATCAGTATCACGACAATTAGACCTTTTACAAAATGTGATTTGGTCACGACCGGAGCTCCTTAAACAATATGAGTGGCGCGGCAAGGTCTGCATAATACCACAACCTGCGATAAAATTCTTCGCATATTGACATGCCGGGATATTCCGGCTACAGTGCAGCCATAACGCGGTTCAAGATCATTTTGTCCAGTCGAGGAACATGCCATGATCGCTCGAAATATAAAAAAACGGTTAAAGAAGCTCGCGAATCCGCAAAAAGCAGCAGTTCTCCGGGGATTTTTTAAGACCGGACCGGGGCAGTACGGGGAAGGGGATGTTTTCCTCGGGATCATGGTGCCTGTGCTGAGAAAGCTTTCGAAGGAATATGATGAATGCCCGGTGAGGGAAGCTATCCAACTGCTGAAATCCTCCATCCACGAGGAGCGGCTTCTCGCCTTGTTTCTGCTCATCAGCGCGTTTTCAAAAGGCGATGACCGCATGAAGCGGAAGATCTACTTGGTGTACCTCAGAAATACCCGTTATGTCAACAACTGGGACCTTGTTGACCTGTCGGCTCCGAATATTGTCGGGACATATCTTCTGGACAAGAGCAGAAAGCCGATCTATGAACTCGCCAGATCTCGGGAGCTCTGGAAGAAGCGGATTGCGATATTAGCGACCTTCAGGTTTATCAGGCGGAACGACTTCGATGATGCGCTGCGGATCTCAAAGCTCCTTATCACGGACGAGCATGACCTGATCCAAAAGGCTGTGGGCTGGATGCTGCGCGAAATTGGCAAGCGTGAGTTCAAGGTGGAAGAACGGTTTTTGAAGCAGTACTATAAGCGGATGCCGCGCACCATGCTGCGGTATGCAATCGAGCGGTTTCCGGAAGCCAAAAGAAAAAAATATCTGAACGGGAAAATCTGATAATCCTAAAAAGAGCGTTTGGGACGCAGATAAAATCTGATAAACGCAGATAAGACGGATAAAAAAGCCACCTAAACCCGCAAAGAAGATTCACCATAAGGGTGAAGATTCCTTTGACCAAAATGTCTGGATTTATCTGCGAAATCTGCGTTCATCTGCGTCCTACTGCCGTTTTCAGGATAATAAATCTTCCGCTATGATGTTCCCCCGCTGACGGACTGCACTCTATGCTTCCCCCCGCACCATTTCCGCCACGCACTCAATATGATAGGTGTAGGGAAACATGTCCACCGGCTGGAGCGCGTTGAGTCGGAAACCGAAGAGGTGAAAGAACTTCAGGTCCCGCGCGAGAGTGGCGGGGTTGCACGAGACATAGATGATCTTTTGCGGGACGAGCGCGAGGACGCGTTCCAGCGTCTTGAGCGTTGCGCCGGCCCTTGGCGGATCGAGCACGACCATATCGGCGCGGATTTTCCGATGGATCAGGGTTTTCAGGCCTTTCTGGAGGTCGTCAGCGATGAATTCCGTGTTTAACAGGTTGTTCAGGCCGGCATTCGTCTTCGCGTCCTCGATTGCCGAAAATCCCGATTCTATGCCGATCACGTTTTTTGATTTCCGGGCAAGAGGCAAGGCGAAGTTTCCGATGCCGCAGTAGAGGTCGAGTACGGTCTCTTCTCCGCGCAGCGCTGCAAAGTCGAGAACGGTCTTTACCATGTTCCGGTTCTGCTCCCAGTTGACCTGATAGAAGTTTCCCCCGGTCGCCCTGAAGGTCAGACCTTCACTTTCCAGCGTCAGGTAGTTCTTCCCCAGGGTGAAGACTTTTTTCCTGTTCGAGAAACCCGTCATGCCGATGACTCCGGGCGACGCCTTGCGAAGAGCGGAGAAGAACGGTCCCATGTCCGGATAGGAAGCCTGGTCGCTGAAAAGCAGGATATGCGCCTCTTCCGACGGCGATGCGTTAATATGAAGCTCGGTGAGCAAGGGGAGCGAGGAGGACAGGTTTCTGACGGATGTCAATACCGTGTTGATAAACGGGTGTATCAGGAACGCGTTCTCCACCTCAATCAGGTCATACGAGCCCTGGCGAAAGAACCCGATTTTACGGCAACCGTCTGACGTCCGGACGTTGAACTGGGTGCGAAGACGGTAGTGTTCCGTGCGCGGCGAGGGGATGATCGGGAGAAGCCTCGCCGGTTCCATTCCTCCGATTCTTCGAAGGTTGTCCAGGAGGATGTCCTGCTTGTACCGGAGCTGGGCTTGATAGGCAATGTACGGCCAGGTGGAGCCGGTGCATTCTTCTTCTCCCTTGCAGATCGGGGTGATGCGGTCCGGAGAAGGGGTTATGACACGGAGCAAGCCTGCTTCGAGGACGCCCTTTTTCCGTCTCCGTATATTGATGAGGACCCGTTCTCCCGGCAGCACCGCCGGGACAAAAACAACCTGGCCGTCCTCGAGCCTCGCCAAACCGCTGCCGCCGTACACGAGTTTTTCAATGACGACTTCCTTTTCTTCCCGATTGCTCATCCGAGGATCTTCTTGACCGCTTCGCGGAGCGCGGACATGTCGGCTGACTTGACGATATAGGCGTCGGAACACCAGCTGCCGAAATCATTTTTGTATTGTTCGTACGCAGTGGAAATGATCACGGGAAGCGAGCTGTCAATCTCTTTCATCAGGCGGAGCGTCTCGATGCCGTCCATGTCCTTCATGCGCATGTCCAGGGTGACTAGATCGAACCTGGTGGTTTTCATCGCCTCCAGCGCCTGCGGCCCGTCAGGCATGGTCGTCACTTGATAACCCAGGTCTTCGAGCTCCTCCCGGTAGAGCTTCCGGATATTTTCCTCGTCATCCACCACCAGTATTTTTTTCATTGTCGCCTCCTTGAATGATGTCCCGTATCAGCATGTTCCCGCGTCCTTCCTGACCGGCAGCTTGATCGTGAAGACAGCGCCGCCGGTTTCCCGGTTCCGCACCTCGATCTTTCCCTTATGCGCTTGAATGATCCGGTTGGCGATCGGGAGACCCAACCCCGTGCCCCTCGCCTTGGTCGTGTAGTACGGATTGAATATGTTGTGCATGGCCTTGGCGGAAATGCCGGAACCTGTATCGCCGATCTCGAGGGCGGCCTCCGAAGTATCCGGCGCCTCGAAGGTCCTTACCGTTAGAGTTCCGCCGTCGACCATCGCCTCCTGGGAGTTTTTGATGATGTTGATGATGACCTGCTTGATCTGCTGGTCGTCCAGCATGAGAGGCGGCAGGGCCGGCGCGAAGTCCCGGACGATCCTGATGTTGCGCTGAGCAAGTTCGTCCTCATAGAGGGTCAGCACCTCTCCGACGATGGTATTCATGCTCAATTCCCGCAGCTGCGGGATGATCTCCTTGACGTAGGAAAGGTTGTCGTGGATGATCCCTTCGAGCCTTGCGACTTCCCCGAGGATGATGTCGATATATTTCTTTTCCTCGCCTTCCTTGATATTTTTCGCAAGCCGCCGGGTGAAGCCGCCGATCGAGACGAGGGGGTTCCTGATCTCATGGGTGATCTCCGCCATCATGGCGCCGAGAGCGGCCATTTTTTCAGACTGAACGAGCTGCTCGTGCATGGTGCGCAGGTCCTTGTTCAGGGTCTCCATCTTTGAATGGATGATGGCGTTCTCGATGGCGAGAGCGGCCTGGTGCGCGAACATGGTGAGGAACCGGATATCTCGGTCGGTGATCGGGCGCTGGGTGAACATGTTGTCCACCAGGATGACTCCGATGACCGTGTCCTTTGCTATAAGCGGGACCGTGGCGAAGCTTTTCACCCGGAGTGTTTCGCGAAGGTCCTTGCCCACGAGCGGACTCGCTCCGGCGTCAAGGATGTTATAGGGCTTTTTGTCCAGCACAGTGAGCGCAAGCACGCCCTCGCCCGGCTCCAGGGAAACCCGGATGCTCCGCGCTATGGAGTTGATAGCGGAGTCGCGGGGTTCGAATAGCTCCCCGGTCTGGATCCATTCCATGAGGCTCTTGTGTTTGGTGGAGACTTCCCCCCAGGCGCGGTTTGCCTCGTCCCAGTCTGTTGGTCCGACGCCCACCATGCCCTGAAGAGTGCTGGTCCGTTCGTTCATCAGCAGGAGAATGGCCCTGTTGAAACCGAGGCCGCTGCCGCCCATGGTGGCCGCGGTCAGGATGATCCTGAGCAGCCGGTCAAGGTTCAGGGTTGAGCTCATGGCCGTGCCGATGTCGTAGAGGATGGAGAGCTCCTGCGCACGGTTTTTTGCCTCGTTGGCGAGATATTCCGTGCGTTCGTACATGGCTGCGTTTTCGACGGCGACGGCGGCGCTGCTCGCTATGGTGGTGAGAAACAGGAGATCGTTTTCGTTGAACGGACGATCTTCCCCCCGGTTATACAGGGTGATCACGCCGATCGTCCTGCCGTGAAAGATCAATGGAACGCTCACGAGAGAGCCACCACGGAGTCCGGGAGTATCGCGGAATGCGTCGTCATGCGTCACGTCTTCGATCAGGAGTGAACCGCCTCCCTCAACGACCCTTTTTACCACGGATTCGCCGAGCCGCGAGTCCATCTCTCCGATAATGTCTCCGGCGAGACTGTAGGATGATGCGGCTCGGCGCGGCCGCGTATCGGGCGCGTCCAGGAGCCGGATGGCGCAGCCCTGCGCGCGCAGCGCCTGGGCGCTGTTCTTCGCAATGAGGTCGAGAAGCTGGTTGAGATTGAGCGTGGAGGTGAGCGCCATGCCTATGTCGTAGATCGTGGCGAGTTCCGACAGACGCTCCTGGATGTTCCGGAACAGCGTGGCATTCCTGATCACTCCGCTGACCTGGTTCGCTGTTGTCGTCACGAGAGTGAGGTCGGAGGATGTTGCGCTCCAAACTTCGGCCGAGAGCACGAAGATAACGCCGAGGCAGTGGTCTTCGTCCATAATCGGCGCGGCCACGAGCGACTTGAACTTCTCTATGCCTGATTCCGGGACATACTGGAAGCGCGGGTCCGAGTAGGGGTTTTCGAGGGCGAGCGGCACCTTTTGCTGGGCTACCCAGCCGGCAATGCCCATTCCGAGAGGGAAGCTCATTTTGCCTACGGTCTCCTGGTTCAAGCCGATGGCGGCGCTGAGCGTGACCGTCTTGCCGGAACGGTCAATCAGAAACACCGAGGCGCCTTCCTTCCCCATGCCCTTGGCCACGGCCTCGACGATGAGCCGGAGCTTCTCAGCCAAATCCGCGGGGGAGTTGGAGATCCGGCTTATCTCGCTCAGGATGTGGAGTTCTTTTTTTTCGATAGTTTCCATAACCTAAACTCAGTCGGGAGAGGCAGCAGGGAGCGGAAACGGGAAATTCAGCCTTGCGCGCCACCTGCTGTATGCTGCCTGCTTTTATTCAGCGTTTTCCGGTATACTTTGATGTATTCTTTTGCCGAGCGCTCCCACGAGAAGTCCTGATTCATGCCGGACTGCATCAGGAGCCGCCATTTTTTTTTATCGTTGTAGACCGCAATGGCGCGGCGCACACACTTCGTGAGCGCTTCGGGGGAATATTCCGAGAACGCGAAACCGGTTCCGCGGCCGGTCTCCAGGTTGTAATCCTCCACCGTGTCCGCGAGCCCGCCGGTTTTCCGCACCAACGGCACTGTGCCGTACCGGAGGGCGATCATCTGACCGAGGCCGCAGGGTTCGTAACGTGACGGCATCAGAAACATATCGCACCCGGCGTAGATGCTTTTGGCGAGCGCTTCGTCGTACTGGAGCAGAACCCGCATTGCCGCCGGATAGCTGCTTACGGCCCCGGTCAGGACCCTCTGATAATGGTCCTCGCCCGTGCCGAGGACGATGAGTTGCACGCCGAGGGACACGAGCTCCGGGAGCGCTTTCGTCAGAAGATCCAGGCCCTTTTGACCGGCAAGGCGCGTGACCATGCCGATGAGCGGAACGTCCTTCATCGGCAGACCGAGGCGTTTCCGGAGGTTGTCCTTGCAGTGTGTTTTTCCACCGGGCCGCGCTGCGCTGAAGGAATGCGCGATGGAGCGGTCATGTGCGGGGTCCCATTCGCGGGAATCGAGGCCGTTGACGATGCCGGAAAGGTCCGCGGCCCGTTTCGCGAGGACGCCTTCGAGGCCGTGGCCGTATTCCGGCGTCTGGATCTCACGGCTGTAGGTCGCGCTCACCGTTGTGATGATATCCGAGTACACGAGGCCGGCCTTGAGATAATTCAGCTTGCCCCAGAACTCAAGGCCTTCAGGCGTGAACACGTCCCAGCCCAGGCCGGTGTAACGCAGGTCCCGCTGCGGAAACAGGCCCTGGTATCCGAGGTTGTGCACCGTGAAAACGCTCCGGGTGGAGCCGAAGACCGGGTCGCTCCGATAGAGCGTTTTCAGATAGAGCGGCACAAGACCTGTTTGCCAGTCGTTGCAATGAAGGATCTCCGGCCGGAAGTCCAGCGCCCTGCAGAGCTCCAAAACGGCGCGGGAGAAAAAGGCGAACCGCTCGGCGTTGTCCGCATAGTCCGCGTGGGTGGTGCGATACAACTCCGGCCGGTCGAAGTAGATGTCCTTATTGATGAAATAGACCGTAATGTTTTCGCTTGTTTTGCCTTCGAGGACATCGCAACGTTCCTTCCACGAGGAAAGGGGGACGAAGAAGCTTGCGACATGCGCCAGGTTGAACGCGGCCTGGTCCACGCATCGGTACCGGGGGATGACCACCCGCACATCGTGGCCGAGAGCGGCGATGGCGGGCGGGAGGCTCCCTGCGACATCCGCGAGACCGCCTGTTTTTGCGAAGGGGGCCGCTTCGGAGGCCGCGAACAACACCTTCACAGCTTCATTTCCCGCAGAAATTTCGCCGCCTCCTCGGGAGGCGTCGGGTTTATGTAGAAGCCCGAGCCCCATTCAAAGCCCGCGACGCTGGTAAGCTTGGGCATGAGCTCGATGTGCCAGTGGTAGTATTCGTTGTTTTCATCGCGGAACGGCGACGTATGAATGATGTAATTGTACGGCGGGTTCGAAAGCGCCCTGTCCAGGCGCCGCAGAATGTTCTGGATGAGCAGGGCCAGGTCCTTGAAGTCCTCGTTGGTGGAACAGGAATAGCAGGAGAGATGCCGCTTGGGAAGGATCCACGTTTCAAACGGGAACCGCGGAGCAAAGGGCGCGAGCGCGATGAAGAGGGGCGTCTCGAGGACCACACGCGTTCCGACCTGTATTTCCTGCCGGATGATGTCGCAGAAGATGCAGCGCTCCTTGAGGTTGTAATGCCGTTTGCACCCGTCCAGTTCCTCCTGCACCTGGATCGGCACGATGGGAAGGGCGATGAGCTGCGAGTGAGTGTGCTCAAGTGTCGCGCCGGCGGACAGTCCTTCGTTCTTGAATATAAGTGTGTACTGGAACCGTGTGTCTTTTTTCAGGTCCTCCATGCGGTCCCGGTAGGCCCAGAGGACCTCCTCCATGGCTTTTGCCGGCAGGGCGGCGAGCGTGGCATTGTGGTCGGGGCTCTCAATGATCACTTCGTGGGCGCCGATGCCGTTCATCTTGTCGAAGATGCCGTCGCCCTGCTTGTTCAGGTCGCCTTCGATCTGGAGCGCCGGAAACTTGTTCGGAACCGCGCGGAGTCTCCAACCGGGACCGTTGGGCTGGCCGTTCTCGCGGTAGGCGAGGGTCTCGTTCGGAGTGGTCCGCTCATTGCCCGCGCAGAATGGGCAGAACCCCGCCCGTTTTCTACCGCGCTGGTCCTGGAAGTCCGTGGGCCGTTTGCCCCTCTCCGACGAGATGATCACCCAGCGACCGGTGATAAGGTCCTTGCGTAATTCCGGCATATATGCTCCTCTGAGTGTTGCGAAATTCATTCTATTATAACCGCCTTGTCAGCTGTTGTCAAAATAACTCTTGATGTGCTATGATGGTTCGTCATGGTCCGAAAAAAGATAGACAAACTTTCCGTCACTCTTGCCAGGCTGCTGAGCGCCCGGGGCATGAGCGGGACGCTTCACGAATACCGCGTTCACGGTCGTTGGGAAAAGATCGTGGGTGCAGCCGTTGCGCGCCACGCCCAGCCTGTTTCGGTGCGGGGAAAAAAGCTCGCGCTGGTTGTCGACAGTCCCGCCTGGATGCAGCAGCTCTCCCTTCTCAAGCCGGTGATCATCGAGAAGGTGAACAGCGTTGTGGGGCGGGAAACGATAAGGGACATTACCCTGAAGCTCGGCGAGGTCGCGCCGCCGGGCATCCCGGATGAAGAGCCGCTGCCTGCTCGCGCTCCCCTCGACGCGGAAGACCGTCTGAAGATCGAGGGGTATGTCCACGGAATCGAGGATTCTGAAATACGCGAAGCGCTCCGGCGGTTGATCGAAAAGGATTTTCAAAGCAGGAAAAAATAATTTATTCCCTTGTCACGACGGCCCGTAAATCGTCCGCACCTCCTCCGAATATCCGCCTCCCTCCGCATGGACAATGAGCGGGGGCATAACTTCAAGTCCCACACCCGCGGTCTTTTTCGCTTCAACCAGAACGATTGACGCGGGCTTGTCGGCCTGGGGGTGCACAAACCGAAGACGTTTGGGCTCCAGCTTTCTCTCTCGCAACAAAGAGAGCAATTCGCCGGTACGAGCCGCCGGGAAAACGAGGAAGTACGCGCCCCTGTTCCTGAGGGAAGTGCCTAAATCGAGCCATGTTTCGAGGCTTCCCGATTGATTATGCCGGGCGATTTGACGGCCCGCGTCCGGACTTTGTCTGCCTGCGCCGGACCTGGTATAGGGTGGATTTGCAACGATGGCATCGAAGGTCTCCGGCATCGCCGAGGAGCGCTTTACTTCCCCGAGGTTCCCTTCGAGGACAGAGACGCGCCCTTCAAGATCGTTTCTCAAGACGTTTTCGCGGCAGAGGCGGACGAGGTCCTGTTGCACTTCCACGGCAAAGAACGCCGTCGCGGGAAATTTTTTGGCGAGCAATATGGATATGACGCCGCTTCCCGCGCCGGGTTCGAGAATGCGAGCGCCCGGTTTCAGGCGGCAGAAGTCGGCGAGGAGAATGCTGTCGAGCGTTAAGCGGTGGCCTTTTTTCGACTGGGTGATCTGAACGACGCCGGCGTTGCGAAGCGAGATGCTGTCAAGTGTCAGGGAGGTCAACGAAGCTTCTCCGCAACGTCCTTCGGGATCCGCTTCGGTTTTATGTTCCGGTCCACACAGACGGCTTTTGCCCTGGACTCGACGATGACACGGCCCGTTGTTTTTTCCTTCATAACGTGCGCGAAGGTAAGCGTGGCCCCGGTCATGTCCGGGACCCAGGTCTCGACTTCGAGCGTCTCTCCATAATGGGCCGATGAGCGGTAGTCTATTTCGACGCGGCCGATAACGAAGAGAGTTCCCTGGTCGCTCAGCTCCTTAATCGGCGCGCCGCGGCCGGCCATGTACTCCGTCCGTCCCCGCTCCATATAGCGCAGGTAGTTGGCATAGTACACCACCCCGCCGCAGTCGGTGTCTTCGTAATATATTTTTATGTCCATGGTGTGGTTCATCGTGGTTACAGTGTAAAATATTTTTTCTTTTTTGTCGAGAAAAAGATGAGCTGCATGGCAACCCTCTAATATACGGGGCGGAGAGAATGGCTTGTCGACTCCGAGGGCGTGAAGCATGGCTGAGCATTATATTCCTGCTTCACCAAACAGAGTCTCGTTCCTTCCGTTTATCCGGATGACAAAAAATGTGTAAAATACTTCAAATTTCTGCTAAACTTGTCCAGAGAAAGTCATTCCCCGGTCGTTTTTACTTATTGCCGGCCCGGGGAAAATTCTCTGCGCAACCTCAGGAGGCAGTATATGTCGCTTATGATGAAGGAAAGGGTTCTCCAGGCTTTGGCCGCAGTCGCAATTATGTTGTCTCCGCTTGTCCTGAATGCTCAAACCGGCGACGACATGATGCTCTTCCAGGACATTCCATCGGTCTTCGGGGCCTCGAAATACGAACAAAAGGTGACCGAGGCGCCTTCCTCTGTCAGCATAATCACGGCCTCGGAGATCAGGCAGTATGGTTATCGGACCCTCGCCGACATACTGAAGAGCGTCAGGAGCTTCTACATAACCAATGACCGGAACTACAGCTATGTCGGCGTGCGGGGTTTCGGCCGCCCCGGCGATTACAACAGCAGGATCCTGCTGCTCATCGACGGGCACAGGACAAACGACAATATTTACAACCAGGCTTTGGTCGGCACCGAGGCCCTGATCGACATCGATATAATCGACAGGATTGAGGTGATACGCGGCCCGGGTTCGTCCCTGTACGGGAGCAATGCCTTTTTCGCGGTGATCAATATCATAACCAAACGAGGCCGGGACCTGAAGGGCGCAGAGGTCTCCGGGGAGGCGGGCAGCTTCAAGACCTACAAGGGCCGCGTAACCTATGGCAATAAGTTTCAGAACGGCGTGGAAGCGATTATCTCAGGCGCCGGTTATGACAGCAAGGGAGACGACCGGCTGTTCTTCAGCGAATTCAATGATCCTTCAACGAACAACGGCGTAACGGAAAACACGGACTATGACCGGTATCATAATCTGTTCGCAAAACTTTCCTTTCAGGACTTCACCCTTGAAGGGGCATATGCATCAAGAACAAAAGGCATTCCCACCGGCGCATACGGCACTGACTTCAATGATCCAGGCAACAAGACCCTGGACCGGCACGGCTACGTGGACCTGAAATACGACCACAGCCTGGACGGCCGGACGGATCTTACCGCGAGGGTGTTCTATGACCATTTTGAATATAAAGGCGATTACCTCTATTACACGGACCCGACCATTCTCGGGCTTAACAAAGATCTGGCCTACGGCACGTGGCTGGGCGGGGACTTCAAGCTGGTTACAAAACTCGCGGAGGTTCATCGCTTTATTGCGGGCGTGGAGTATCAGGGCAATATTCAGCAGAACCAGAAAACATACTATGTGGGCGTGGACCCTCCGGATTTGGACGATAAAAGAAAATCCCGCATATGGGCGTCGTATATTCAGGATGAATATTCGATTCTTAAGAATCTGGTCCTGAATATCGGGGCGCGGTATGATCACTACAATACGTTCGGCGGCGCCACGAATCCCAGGTTCGCTCTGATCTATAATCCCCGGGAGAACAGCACGTTCAAGCTTCTGTACGGCAGCGCCTTCCGCGCTCCGAATGACTACGAGCTGTATTATTATTCGACCAATTCGTCGCTTCCCAATCCAGAGCTCAAACCGGAAACGATTAAAACCTATGAGCTGGTGTACGAACAGTTTCTCGGCAGTCATTTCCGGGTGGCTGCCGCCGGCTACTATTACACCATAAACGACCTCATCAACCAGGACGAGAGCGCGCCGGGTTCGGGTTTGACGATCTTCAGAAATCTGGACGAGGTCGAGGCAAGGGGTTTCGAGCTGGTACTCGAGAATAGATGGACGAGCGGTCTCGAAGGCCGCGTCAGTTATACGATCCAGAGGGCGAAGGACAAGATGACCGAACAGGTTCTGGAAAATTCCCCCGGGCAGCTCGCGAAACTGAACCTTACGGCGCCATTGATAAGCGACAAGCTCTCAGCCGGCCTTGAAGAGCAGTACATGAGCAGGAGAAAGACCCTTGCGGGAAATTATACTCCTGAATCATATATCACCAACATAACGTTTCTCACCCGGCGGCTTCAGGACCGCCTCGAAGCATCTCTGAGCCTTTACAATGTGTTTGACAAAAAATTGTCAGATCCGGTCTCCGCGGACCTTCTTCCTCTGGATACCGTTCAGCAGGACGGTCGCAGTTATCGGGTGAAACTGACATATACATTCTAATCCAGGGACAATGATATGACCATGCGACAGATTATCCGCGCAATAGCCGCAGCGTTCTTTTTTGCGCTCTCCTCGGCGGGGGGCGTTGCTTCAGCAGGCGAGAAGATCGTCCTGCTTATCAGCCTCGAAGAGGCGCCGTTCAAGCAAACGGTCGCGGGCTTCTCCAACTATCTCAGTCAGCAGGGGATCCAGGCGGGCTATGAGGTGTACAGCCTTGAGGGCGACGCGGCCAGGGTAGGCCCCGCGATCCAGAAGATCAAGAAGAGCGATGCAAAGCTGATTTTTACCGTGGGGTCGCTGGCAACGGACGCCGCGCTCAAGGAAATCACCGATATCCCCATTGTCGCAGGGCTGGTCCTCCGGACCGACAATCTCAGGAAGGCGCAGAATGCGACCGGCGTGGGGCTTGAGTTTCCGCTGGAGACCCAGCTGGAGTGGCTCCAGCGCTTCCTTCCCCAGGCAAAGTCCATAGGGCTCATCTTTAACCCCGACGAGAACCAGAAGCGGGTCGAGGCCGCCGCCCGCATCGCCCGGAAGATGGGCCTGAAGCTTGAGTCGCAGGAAGTCCACGCGCCCCAGGACATGCCCGCCGCGCTGAACAATCTGTCGAAGAGGGCGGACGTACTGTGGGGCCTGGCCGACAACCTGGCGCTGTCCCCGCAAATTGCCAAGTATATCCTTCTTTTCTCTTTCCAGAACAAGATTCCCTTCATCGGTCCCTCGTCCACGTGGGTCAAGGCCGGCGCGCTTTATGCGCTGGACTGGGATTACGCCGACCTGGGGGCGCAGTGCGGCGAGCTGGCGCACAAGGCGCTTGCGGGCGTTCCGTTGTCCTCGATCCCCCCGGCAGCGCCGCGCAAGGTGATGTATTCCATAAATCAGTTTACCGCCCGGCAGCTCAAGATCCCTCTTCCGGAGGACCTTGTCCGCGGCGCGAAGCTCACGTACTGATATGCGGGAACTATGGGCGACTTAAACCATCATTCACGGATCAGCCTCTCCGCCAAATTCAACGTCCTTACCATATCGCTGATTTTAGTCACCTCAGTGGGGATAAGTCTTTACATGATCCGGACGGAGATGAAGGACTACTATCGGGACCTTATCAAAAACAGCGAAACGATCGCCGACACGACGGCAAAAAACTGCGAATACGGGATCTATACGGAAGACAGGGCATCCCTGCTTCGCGTGGCCGAAAGTCTGGCAGGGGCCCCGGACATCGCGTATCTTTCCGTGCTGAAAAAGGGAAAACAGCCGATCGTATCCAGGGTCTTCAAGCCGGCGCAGCTTATCCCGGACTTTCCCTTCGAAAACACCCTGCCAGCCGACCGGGCCGCGCACGCCGATTTTACCAGCGCACAGGACGGCCAGAGATACCTCGAAATACTGTTTCCGGTAGTCAGTAATGTCAGCGGCATTACCGATGTGCTGCTGAGAGGCGGTCAAGTCGTTGAGGAACCGACGGTGATCGGATATTTGCGGCTGGGGATGACCCAGGAGGGCATCGAGAAGCGGATCCATGTCCTGCTCATCTCAACCACCCTGTTTACGTCGTTCCTGGTGCTACTGGGGTCCGGCCTCACGGTGCTCATGACAAAGAGGATCACCTCTCCCCTAATGAAGCTCACCTCGGCAACCCAGGATATCGCGAATGGTAAGTTCGATGCGCGGATCGATGTGGCCACGACCGATGAAATTGCGGAACTGGCCCATTCCTTCGACCACATGCGCGTGAACCTCGGAACATACCGCGATCAGGTTGAAGAGAAAAACCGGGCCTTGCTTGAAACGAACAAGCAATTAGTCGGGGAAATCGCCGCGAGGAAGATCGCTGAAGAGCAATTACGGCACGACGCCCTGCATGACGCCCTGACCGGCCTCCCTAACAGGTCCTTGTTCATGGACCGCCTGACCCATACGATTGTGATCGCCAAGCGACGCAAGGACTATATCTACGCCGTGCTGTTTCTGGATATCGACCGTTTCAAGGTGATCAATGACAGTCTCGGACATATTGTCGGCGATCAACTGCTGATCGCGATCGGTCAGCGGCTGTTGACCTGCCTCAGACCGGGAGACACGGTCGCCCGTCTCGGGGGAGACGAATTCGCGGTCCTTCTTGAGGACATCAGCGGGTTGGGAAACGCGACCTTTATCGCCGAGAGAATCGGTTCGGCGCTGGCGGCCCCCTTTACGGCGGCCGGCAATGAGGTGTTCGTCACCGGGAGCATCGGCATCGCCCTGAGCGCGGCCGACTATGATTATCCCGAACAAGTCCTGCGAGATGCCGACACTGCGATGTACCAGGCGAAATCAAGCAGCAAGGTCGCTTATGTGGTTTTCGAACCGGGGATGCACGCTCATGCGCTCGAACGCATGCGCATAGAGACCGATCTCAGGCGGGCGGTCGAGCGTAAGGAATTCTCCGTATTCTATCAGCCGATCGTTTCATTAATCACCGGCCGCCTGTCCGGATTCGAAGCCCTGGTCCGCTGGAGGCACCCGGAACGCGGCCTCCTGAACCCCGTTGATTTCATCCAGATGGCGGAAGAGACGGGCATCATCGTCTCGATCGACCGGCTGATGCTCCGGGAGTCCTGCCGGCAGATGCGGGAGTGGATCATGCAATTCAGGGACTGCCCGCTTCAGTTCATCAGTGTAAATCTTTCGAACAAGCAAATGGTCCAGCCGGACCTGGTGGAATATGTTTCGCTGGTCCTCAAGGAAACAGGTCTTGATCCGGGCAGCCTGAAACTCGAGATCACGGAAAACGTCATCATCGACAACCCGGAGGAAACTGCCGTCCTGCTGGCCCGGTTGAAAGCGCTGGGGGTGCAGCTGTATATTGATGATTTCGGAACAGGCTATTCCTCTCTCAGCTATCTCCACCGTCTGCCGATCGACGGGCTCAAAATAGACCGCTCCTTCATCCGGGGGATGGGTGAAAACGGGGAAAACCAGCAAATCGTCAAAACGATCATGCTGCTGGCCCGAGACATGAATATCGGCGTGATCGCGGAGGGTCTTGAAACAGCGAACCAGCTGGTGCAGATCAAGGCACTGAATTGCGAGTTCGGCCAGGGGTATCTTTTTTCCAAACCAATACCGGGCACGCAGGCCCTGGCCTTGATCGAAGGCGGGCCGACCTGGAAGAGCATGCCGGCTGTTTAACGCGAATAAGACCGGACTCTCCCCGAGTTCCTCCGAATAATGTTTCTTCATCATGCCGACCCCTCAACTCCGTTAAAAAACAGTGGAGAAGAAATCCGAAAAGTGATATTATCAAAAAGCGTAATCCAAGGGAGAGTTGCCCGCAGCGCGATATTCTTCTGAATTCCGCTTTTAAAAATGGCCAGAATCCTTAAAAAAATACTGCTCCGCCCGCCGGATGTTTTTTATTACGAGCTCGCAGCGCCCCTCATCTCGAAAAAGGCGCAGCCGGGCCAGTTTGTCATCATCAGGCTCCATGACAGCGGGGAACGGATCCCTCTTTCGCTTGCGGACATCAACCCCGGGGAAGGAACAATCAGCCTCATAGTTATGGCGGTGGGAAAGACCACCACCGAAATGTCACGGATGAAACAAGGGGATGAGGTGCTCGATCTCTGCGGACCGCTCGGCAACCCCACGCATATTGAACGTGTCGGGAAGGTCGTTCTCGTGGGAGGCGGCTTCGGCGTCGCCCCGCTTTATCCGATTGCGCGCGCGCTCAAAGCCGCGGGCAATGAGGTCGTGTGCATCATGGGCGCCCGGTCAAAAGACCTGTTGATCTACGAACGGGAGATGGAGTTAGTGGTCGACCGGGTGATCGTGATGACCGACGATGGAAGCAAGGGGACAAAAGGGCTGGTGACCCTTGCGCTTCAGGGGGAGCTTGAAAAAAAGGACACAGGGCTGGTGCTGACGGTCGGCCCCGCGATCATGATGAAGAGCGTCTCGGAGACAACGCGGCCCTATGGCATACGGACGATGGTGAGCCTGAATCCCATTATGGTTGACGGCACGGGAATGTGCGGCGGCTGCCGGGTGAGCATCGGAGGCGAGACCATGTTCGCTTGCACCGACGGACCTGAATTCGACGGCCATCTCGTGGACTGGGACGTTCTCATGAACCGTCAAAAAAAGTATTCGCATGAGCAGAAAGAGTCGTTTGAGACCTGGAAGCAGAAGCACGCCGGCGCCCTGTGTGAATAAACCTAACCCGGACAAGCCCCGTTAGAGGCGGATGCCTCTAAATAGGGGCAAGCCGAACCAGCATCAAAACCAAAAGGCGTCTCTCGCAAAGCTCGCAAAGGACGCAAAGAAAATCATAAATCCTGGTTTTTAAAAACCAAGGACATGGCCTTTCTTTGCGGGCTTGGCGAGCTTTGCGAGAAAATTTTGTGCCGTTTTGAGTCGAATTTGATTTGTAACGAACTAAATTAATGGAAGAGAATAAAACCAGAAAAAAGATTTCGCCGAAGAAGACGCCCGTTCCCGAGCAGGAGCCCCATGTCAGGCGGTCCAATTTCAAGGAGGTTTGCCTTGGTTACACGCAGGAGCTTGCAATGCAGGAGGCGGCGCGGTGCCTGCAGTGCAAGGACCCCAAATGCGTGACCGGCTGCCCGGTGAATGTGCCGATCCCCCGGTTCATCAAGGCGATCCGCGAGGGCGATTTTAAAAAGGCCATTGCCGTTATCCAGGAGGAAAACCTGCTGCCCGCGGTCTGCGGGCGGGTCTGTCCACAGGAGAGCCAGTGCGAGAAGCTCTGCACGCTCGCGAAGAAATTCGATCCTGTCGGAATCGGCAGGCTTGAGCGCTTTGCCGCCGACCAGGAAGCGCTGCACGGCGACACGTCACCACCGTCCATCGCTCCTTCGACCGGGAAGCGGGCGGCAGTGGTCGGCAGCGGTCCGTCCGGTCTTGCGTGCGCATATGATCTGGCCCGGTCAGGACACGCGGTGACCATCTTTGAGGCCCTTCATGAGGCGGGCGGGGTCCTCATTTACGGCATCCCCGAGTTTCGGCTGCCCAAGAAGCTTGTCGGCAGAGAGATAGAGAGCCTTAAGCGCATGGGAGTCAAAATCTTCACGAACTCGGTGGTCGGCAAGCTCATCACGATTGATGAACTCATGACTGAATTCGACGCCTGCTATATCGGGACCGGGGCCGGTCTTCCGAAGTTCATGGGCATCGAAGGCGAGCACCTGAACGGCGTTTACTCGGCGAACGAGTTTCTGACCCGCGTGAACCTCATGCGGGCATATCAGTTTCCCGAGCACGACACGCCGGTCAAGCGGGCGGACCGGGTCGCGGTGGTGGGAGGCGGAAACGTCGCAATGGACGCGGCGCGGACCGCGCTCCGCCTGGGGGCCTCCGAGGTTGTCCTGATTTATCGCCGGTCCCTTGCGGAACTTCCCGCCCGGAAGGAAGAGGTCCTTCATGCGGAAGAGGAAGGGGTCCGGTTCGAACTCTGCACCAGCCCGCTCAGGATCATCGGCGATCAGGACCGGGTCAAGGCCGTGGAATGCATCAGGATGGATCTTTGTGAGCCTGATGCGTCGGGCCGGAGAGCGCCACAGCCGGTCAAAGGCTCGGAGTTCACGGTCCCCGCTGATACCGTCATCATGTCGATCGGCACCGGCGCCAATCCCCTCATCTCGCAGAGCACCGCGAACCTTTCCGTAAAGAAGGGGAAGTACATTGCCGCGGATGAAGAGACGGGCCGCACGAGCAGGCCCGGTGTTTACGCGGGCGGCGACATTGTGACGGGCGCGGCCACGGTCATTTCCGCCATGGGCGCTGGCAGGAAAGCGGCCAGGGCCATGCATGAATATCTGACAAGAAAACATACATAGGCGTCTCCCGTCAGACGGCAATTTCAAAATCTTTCGCCCCGGTACTTTCCCCTCCCGATTTTTCTATAATCAAAAACTGTTCGCTCATTTATATTATTTATAGGCAAAATTCTTGACATTGATATGGCGTTGTGATAATTTTTTTAAACTTTTATACGACTAACAATCGTTTCTCCCGTCTGAGAGGCATTTGCGATTATGATAGACATCAACAGCTCACTCTTTCTTCAGCTGATCAATTTCATCGTGCTGCTCATTGCGCTCCACTTCATTCTCTTTAAACCGGTCCAGCAGGTCATGGCCGAGCGTCAACAGGGTATCAGCTCGGCGTTCGGCGATGCCAAGGCCGCCCAGGACCGCGTTCAGAGCTTGCTGGACCAGTACAACGCCTCTCTGGCCGAGGCCAAGCAGAAGGCCGCCGTCAGCTACAATTCCCAGTATCAGCAGGGGCTCGACGCCCAGCGCGACATGATCTCCGCCGAGCGTTCAAAGGCCGGCGAACTGCTGGACAAGGCGCGGGCCGAAATTGCGACCGCGTCGTCAACGGCCCGCACCGAGCTCAAGAAGGAAGCCGAGCGGTTGTCGCAGGAGATCACCTCCAAACTTCTCGGAAGGGCGGTTTAACGTCAGTTCAGAGTACAGAGTACAGAGTACAAAGTTCAGAGTTCAAAGTTCAGAGTTCGGGGTTGCGAGAAAAACAAAACATGAAAAGCCTGAAAAAAATCATAGAACGAGTAACTTATTTGGCGGGAATATTCATGTTCGCGGCAGTTGCGTTCGCGGAAGAGGAAGCCGCTCACGGCGGCCATGAAGAGGCGATAACCTTCATGGGAGACTGGCTGCCGCGGCTGGTTAATTTCAGCATTATCGCCGGGGCGCTTGTTTATTTCATGCGGAAGCCCGTCCGCGATTTCTTCACCGGCCGTTCAGCCGAGATCGCAAAAGCCATGCAGGAATCCAGGGAGACGCGCGAGCGTGCGGTGTTCGCCCTCGCGGAGATGGAACGGAAAGTCAGGGAACTTGAAGCCGAGACCGCAAAGTTGGTCTCCGAGGCGCAGGCCCGCGGCGAAAAGGACAAACAGGCGCTTGTCGAAGAAGGCAGGAAAACGGCACAGGACGTTCAGGCCCAGGTCAAACAGGGCATTGATATTGAAGTCCAGAAAGCCAGGGCAGCGCTGGCGATGGAAGCCTCGCTGCTGGCCCTCGACCTTGCGGAAGTGCGGATCAAGGATAAAATAGGCAACCAGGACCATGAGCGCATTGTAAAAGAATACATAACCAAAGTGGGAGGCCGGGGTTGATAAGGATTATCGCGAAGAGATACGCCAAAGCCCTCGTGCAGCTCGCCGAGGAGAAGAAGATCGTGGATAAGACCAGGGCCGATCTCTCTGCGTTCGTCGAGGCGGTTGAGTCTCTTCCGGCTTTACAGAAGCTCTTTTCGAGCCCGGTTTTCACGCCCGAGAACAAAAAAGCGGTCATCAAGGAACTTGCCGCGAAGCTCGGCCTGCAGCCGACCACCCAGCGGTTTGTCGAGCATCTGGCGGAAACCGGCAGGATTCGATATGTCCAGGACGTGTTCGAGGCCTTCCAGGAAATACTGGCCGAGCGCACAAACCGCGCAATGGCGAAACTGACCACGGCGGCGGCTATCAGCCCCGCGGACCTTGCGGACATCAAGAAGAAACTCGAGGTCCTTACCGGCAAACAGGTTGACGTAGATTCGAAGATAGATGCAACGCTTATCGGTGGAGCAAAGGCGCAGATAGGCAGCACGATCTACGACGGGACCATCAAGAACCAGCTTAACAAGATGCGGCAGCAGCTGGTGAATTAGAAAAAACAGCAGAAGTCAGAAGTCAGAAGACAGAGAAAAGCCTGAAGATTACGTCTGTCGTCTGTCATCTGTCCTCTGTCATCTGAATCAAAGGAGTCAACCGATGCAGATCAAGGCACAGGAAATCAGTGAGATCATAAAAAAGAAGATATCCGATTTCGAGAAGACCGTTGAGGTCGCTGAAGTCGGCACCGTGATTACGGTCGGCGACGGTATCGCCAAGATCTTCGGACTCGACAACGTAATGTCCGGCGAACTCCTGGAATTCCCGGGAGGCGTCATGGGAATGGCGCTCAACCTCGAAGAAGAAAATGTGGGCGCGGTGCTCATGGGCGACGATTCCCGGATTCGCGAAGGAGACATCGTCAAGCGGACCAAGAGGATCGCCGAAGTTCCCGTGGGCGACGCCATCGTCGGCCGCGTGGTGGACGGCATCGGACAGCCAATTGACGGCAAAGGCCCCATCGCCTCCAAGGAGTCCCGGATGATCGAAGTGATCGCGCCGGGCATCGTGAAGCGCCAGTCGGTGCGCGAGTCGCTCCAGACCGGCATCAAGGCCATTGACGCCATGATCCCGATCGGCCGTGGCCAGCGCGAACTTATCATCGGCGACCGCCAGACCGGAAAAACCGCTGTTGCCATAGACACCATTATCAACCAGAAGGGCCAGAACGTCATCTGCATCTATGTGGCGATCGGCCAGAAGCGCTCGACCGTGGCGCAGGTCGTGAAGACCCTGTCGGAACACGGGGCCATGGACTACACCATCATCGTGTCGGCCACGGCCTCCGACCCGGCGCCGCTCCAGTTTATCGCCCCCTACACTGGCGCCACCATCGGCGAATACTTCCGCGACAAGGGCGGCCACGCCCTGATCGTGTATGACGATCTGTCGAAGCAGGCCACGGCCTACCGTCAGCTCTCGCTTCTTCTTCGCAGACCTCCGGGACGCGAGGCCTATCCCGGCGACGTGTTCTATCTCCATTCCCGCTTGCTCGAGCGCGCCGCGAAACTGTCCGACAAACTCGGCGGTGGATCGCTCACCGCGCTCCCGATCATCGAGACCCAGGCAGGCGACGTGTCGGCCTACATTCCGACGAATGTGATTTCGATCACCGACGGACAGATATTCCTCGAATCGGACCTGTTCTATTCCGGTGTGCGGCCGGCCATCAACGTGGGTATTTCCGTGTCGCGCGTGGGCGGCAGCGCCCAGATCAAGGCTATGAAGCAGGTGGCCGGGACGCTCCGTCTCGACCTGGCGCAGTACCGGGAACTCGCGGCTTTTGCGCAGTTCGGAAGCGACCTCGATAAGGCCACTCTGGCCCAGTTGAACCGCGGTCAGCGCATGGTTGAACTCCTGAAGCAGGACCAGTACTCGCCGCTTCCGGTCGAGCAGCAGATCCTGGTTATCTTCGCGGGCACCAACGGTTATGTGGATGAAGTGCCGGTAAATGCGGTCAGAAAGTTCGAAGCCGAACTCCTGAGGTTTGCGACAAGCAAGCACCAGGCGCTGCTGAACGATATAAAGGGAAAGAAGCAGCTTGACGATGACCTGAAAGCGCGCATCAAGGGCGCTATCGAGGAATTTAAAAAGACGTTTACGGCGTAGAACGAAGAGGATAAGCACCAAATTGCAAATCACAAATTTCAAATAATATCCAAGCGCCAAATTCGAATTATATAGACGTTTTGAATTTGGGTAATTGATATTTGGAATTTATTTGGGATTTGAATATTGATATTTGGAATTTCCTCATAGGATGAGGCCATGCCTAGCTTAAGAGACATTAAAAGAAAAATCACGAGCGTCAAGAAGACCCAGCAGATCACCAAGGCCATGAAGATGGTGGCGGCTGCGAAGCTCAGGCGCGCCCAGGACCGCGTGATCGCGGCGCGGCCCTACTCGCGCAAAATGCTCGCGGTGATAGCGAATCTCGCCGGTCGTGTTGAGCGTGCGCAGCATCCGCTTCTGGCCAAGCGCGAGCCCAAGCAGGTGAAGCTTCTTGTGCTGACTTCCGACCGGGGGCTTTGCGGCGCCTACAATACCAATATCCTGCGCAAAGCGGTCGAGGCGGTCAAGCAGTTCAAGGCCGAGGGCAAGGAAGTGAAGGTGAACGTCGTGGGCCGCAAAGGGCGCGACTTCTTCCGCAAACGTCCGGGGTATACGCTGGGTAAAGTGTGGTCGGAACTCGGCATGATCGATTACGAAAAGGCCGCGGGCGTCGGCAAGAACATTGTTGACCGCTTTGTAGCGGGTGAGACGGATGAAGTATACCTGCTTTACAATGAGTTTAAGAGCGTGATGCAGCAGAAGGTCACTCTGGAGAAGCTCCTTCCGGTGGAACCGCCGACCGAGGCGGACCCGTTCATGGCTGCCGTGGATTATCTCTACGAGCCGTCTGCTGAAGCCATCCTCGGCTCGATCCTGCCGAAGCACATTGAAGTGCAGGTTTATCGTGCGATGCTTGAGAGTCAGGCGAGCGAGATGGGCTCGCGGATGACCGCCATGGATTCCGCCACACGGAACGCCAAGGACATGATCGAGCGGCTGACCTTGAAGTTCAACAAACAGAGGCAGGCGGCCATCACGAAGGAAATCTCCGAGATCGTGGGCGGAGCGGAAGCCCAGAAATAAGTTCGTAGTTCAGAGTTCATAGTTCAGAGTGAAAACGTCATTTTTAATACAGTTTTGTATTAACCACAGGGGGTTACAATGAGCACAGGTAAAATTGTACAGGTGATGGGTGCGGTGGTGGACTGCGAGTTCCCCGTCGGAAGTCTTCCCCATCTGATGAACGCGCTCAGGATCGATCAGGCCGCGGACAAGAACCTCGGCACACCGGAGACGCATCTGACGCTGGAGGTTGCTCTGCACCTCGGCGAGAACCGGGTGCGCACGGTGGCCATGTCTTCCACCGATGGTCTCATGCGCGGCATGAAGGTTAACGACACCGGCAAGCCCATTTCCATGCCTGTGGGCAAGGAAGTGCTCGGCCGTATCATGAACGTGATCGGAGAGCCGGTCGATGAACTGGGACCGATTACGACCAAGGACACGCTGCCAATTCACCGGTCCGCTCCGATGCTGGAGGAACTCGATCCTTCGAAGGTCCTCTTTGAAACCGGCATCAAGGTCATCGACCTTCTTGCGCCGTACACCAAGGGCGGCAAGACGGGCCTCTTCGGCGGCGCCGGCGTGGGCAAGACCGTGCTCATCATGGAGCTTATCAACAACGTGGCAAAGCAGCACGGCGGCTATTCCGTGTTCGCGGGCGTGGGCGAGCGTACCCGTGAGGGTAATGATCTCTGGGCGGAAATGAAGGAGTCGGGCGTTATCAACAGAACGGCCCTGGTCTACGGCCAGATGAACGAGCCGCCCGGAGCGCGTCTCCGCGTCGGTCTCTCGGCCCTGACAGTGGCCGAGTACTTCCGCGATACCATGGGACAGGACGTGCTCCTGTTCGTTGACAACATATTCCGGTTCACCCAGGCGGGTTCTGAAGTTTCGGCGCTCCTCGGCCGTATGCCGTCCGCAGTGGGTTACCAGCCTACTCTCGGCACAGAAATGGGCGCCCTCCAGGAGCGCATCACCTCCACGAAGAAGGGCTCCATCACCTCGGTGCAGGCCATCTACGTGCCAGCCGACGACTTGACCGATCCGGCGCCGGCAACGGCGTTTGCTCACTTGGACGCCACCACGGTGCTTTCCCGTCAGATCTCGGAGCTGGGCATTTATCCCGCGGTTGACCCGCTCGATTCAACATCCCGCATCATGGATCCGCATATCGTCGGAGCGGAGCACTACGCGGTCGCGCAAAGAGTGCAGCTTGTGCTACAGAGGTACAAGGAACTCCAGGACATCATCGCCATCCTCGGTATGGATGAACTTTCCGACGAGGACAAGCTCTCCGTGTCACGCGCCAGAAAGATCCAGCGTTTCCTGTCGCAGCCCTTCCAGGTCGCCGAAGCTTTTACCGGCACGCCCGGAAAATATGTTCCTCTCAAGGAGACGATCAAGGGCTTCAAGGAAGTTGTTGACGGTAAGATGGACGACATCCCTGAGCAGGCGTTCTACATGGTCGGACCCATCGAAGAAGTGTTTGAGAAGGCCGAGAAACTCGGGTACAAACGGTAAGTAAGAACGATCCAAGATGCAGGATGCAGGATGAAGATACGATTTCTATCATGCATCATGAGTCATGTATCGGTTTGTCAGTTAAATGACCGAGGAATGGAAAAAGAAAATGGTCGCTGAAAAAGGGAAAATGCTCCTTGAGATTGTCGCGCCGAGCCGCCAGGTGGTGCGTTCGGAGCGCGTTGACGAAGTGATCGCTCCGGGCAGCGAGGGCGAGTTCGGAGTTCTGCCCGGGCATACGCCGTTTCTGACCGCGCTGAAGGTCGGCATGCTTTCATACCGGGAAGGTTCCGAATGGCACCATCTCGCCGTGGATTGGGGATATGCCGAGGTGGGGCCTAACAGGGTGGTCATCCTGGCGGAAGGGGCGGACCGCGCGGCTGACATTGATCTCACTGAAGAACGTAATGTGAAAGAACGCGCCGAGAAGGCGCTCTCTGAAAAGCTCGAACAGAAGGATTATGAAAAGGCGCGCATTGATCTGCTGCGGGCAATGATACGGATACAGGTGGCGGAGAAGCACGGTCAGAAATAAGGACCATCTATTCTAATTGATACATTCATGAAAGGCAGTCCCTCCGGGGTCTGCCTTTTGTTTTATGAACCGGGGCCGGGAGGTGGATTTTCTTCCGTATCGGGATAATATGTGATATGCTGAATTAAGCTGGGCATCTATCAGGAGGACATATGGGCGCAGTAGAAATTAAACCAGACATCTACTGGGTAGGGGCGATTGACTGGGCGATCAGGGATTTTCACGGGTATATCACACCGAACGGCACATCGTACAACAATTATCTGATCCTCGACAGACACGTGACGCTCATGGACACGGTGAAGCATGAGTTCGCTCACTACACCATTGATAATATCAAGGGACTCGTGGACCCGGCGAAGATCGAGAACATCGTGATCAACCACATCGAGAACGACCACGCCACGAGCCTCGGCGAGCTCATGGAGCTTACGCCCGCGGCCGTGATCCATATCACCGAGCGCGGCAAGAAGGGGCTTGACCGCTTCTTCGACACGTCGAAATGGAAGTTCAGGATCGTAAAAACCGGCGATACCTTGAATACGGGCACAAAGACTATTACGTTCCTGGAGACGCCCATGCTTCATTGGCCTGACTCCATGATGAGCTATATCAAGGAGGACAAGCTTCTGATCAGCCAGGACGCTTTCGGCCAGCACCTTGCCACCGCAGCGCGGTTTGACGATGAGTACTGCGATCAGTGCTCCATTGTGGAACTTGAAAATTCGGTCCGGGACTACTATGCCAATATTCTCATGCCCTTCGGGCAGCTCATCAAGGCCAAGCTCGCTGAGCTCCAGAAACTTGACTGGGAAATAGATATGATCGCGCCCGATCATGGCATCATCTGGAGAAAAGACCCCGGCAAAATCGTCAAGATGTACCTGGATATGGCGAACGGGAAGGCGGACCTGCGCGTGGTGATCGTGTACGATACCATGTGGCACAGCACCGAGTTTATGACGATCCCCATTATGGAGGGGATCAAGTCCATGGGCGTCGAGGTGGAGGTCGTCAAGCTCCGGTCGAGCCCCATGAGCATGGCGACCACGCGGTTCTGGGAGTCGCGGGCAATGCTCGTCGGTACACCGACGCTCAACAACCTCATGTTCCCGACCATTGCGGAATTTCTCACGTACCTGCGGGGTCTGCGGCCCAAGGACCGGATGGTGGGGGCCTTTGGGAGCTTCGGGTGGGGCGGCGGCGGCGTCAAAGAGGTGTACGGTGTGTTTAAGCAGATGGGGCTGGAAACGGTGGAACCCGGCGTCGAGGTGCTGTATCGACCGAGTCAGGAAGACGAAAAGAAGTGTTTCGAGTTCGGAAAGCAGTTCGCTGAAAAGGTGATTGAGTACCATAAGAAGTTCTGAGAATAAAGCACCAAATAGCAAATAAATTCCAAGCTCGAATAACCAAGCTCCAAATGTTTTGGTCATTGGAATTTGAATGTTCGATATTATTTGGGATTTGTTAATTGAGATTTGAAAATTATCTTTTCTGAGGAGAAAACGATGTGGCGATGCACCATATGCGGATATATTTACGATGACGCGAAGGAAGGGACGAAGTTCGAGGACCTTCCCGACAACTGGGCGTGCCCGGTCTGCAATGCGCCGAAAGACGCGTTCGTGAGGATGTAGCTGAAAATACAAAAACGACCTGCGCTGAATACAGGCAGCTTTCCTTGTTTGATAAGAGCGACAACGTCGTCGTAAAGCCTCATATTTATGCGTTTCCTCCCGCCATTTTTGCTGTTATGCGGGATTCTAATTTTCGACGACTCTGATTCAAACCCTTCCTTATCTTAACGTTGAGCCCCTTTTATATTTTGTTTGACTGTATTTCATTTACCTTCTATAATCAGAATCATTTTACATTGGTAAAGTCATACTCCCTTTACAAGAGGCGCAGATGGCCGATGACCGAAGAAAGAGCGTGAAGGAATGGCCGGAAGATGAGAGGCCGCGCGAGCGGCTCATCAAGCATGGTGTAGAGAATATTTCCAACGCGGAACTTCTGGCCATCATTATTCGGACGGGCAGGGATGGTCGTTCCGCGGTAGACTTGGGCAGGGAACTGCTTTTAAAATTCGAGAACCTTGAAGGAATTCTACAGGCGGGCCTGAGCGAGATATGCGGGAAGAACGGGATCAAGGGCATCGGCCTTGCAAAGGCGGCTGAACTCAAGGCCGCGATCGAGCTGGGCAGACGCTGGTATAAAACGCCCTCTCACGTGCACGAAGCGCCGGAAGCGTTTTGTTCCAGTCAGGATGTCATTAATCACTTTCAGCAGGCAATGAAAGGGCTGAAAAAAGAAGTTTTTAACTGTGTTCTGCTTAATACGAAAAACAGGGCGCTCAAAGTCATCAAGGTTGATGAGGTGTCCGTGGGCAGCCTCACCGCCTCCCTGGTCCATCCCCGAGAGACCTTTAAGGCCGCGATACGCGAGTCAGCAGCGGCCGTTATTTTCATTCACAACCACCCGAGCGGGGACGTCAAGCCGAGCCAGGAGGACATCCTGCTCACCCGTCGGCTGGTCCAGGCCGGTGAGGTGCTCGGAATACAGGTGCTTGACCACATCATTATCGGCGACGGGACACACTTCAGTTTCCGCGAGAATGGGATGATCGGCCAGGGAGAAGGCGCCAGGACTATTTTGTAGGGACTGTTCGGGGCGCTGTTTTACCCCCGGACTGGAAAGCATGCGTTCATAATGGGCAGCACCTTTTTATTGTTCTGCCAGTCAATTTATGTTATAATTTATCACCCATCATGGGAAGATAATCAGTCATTTTTATTATATCGATATCATTCGGTTATGGCGCCGGAAGAATGGGCCATAAGCTCTGGAGGAATATTATGATAAGTCTTCGAAAAATCTCTTTTCTCGTGCTTCTCTCATTCATTATCGGCGCAAAGGCGTTTGCGGACCAGCAAATGGACCTCATACGCGAGCTTGGAGAGGCCGGCAAGTCGGCCTCCCAGAGTCTGTTGCATGAACCCCGGGCACTTGCTCTGTTTGGAGATCGGACCTATATAGCGGAAACCGATGTCCACAAGATCACTATTCTCGACAAATCCGGGAAAAAGGTCCTGTCGTTCGGCGAGAAGGGAAGCAAGCCAGGGCAGATGAAAGGTCCGACCGGAATCTCCGTAGATGAGCAGGGCCGCATATATGTTTCGGATACCGGTAATCATCGCATTCAGGTTTTTGATACCGCCGGCAAACTGATCCGTGCGTTCGGAGGAAAGGGGTCGGGACCGAGAGAGTTTAACAGCCCTTCGGGAAACTACGTGCAGCGGGGCATCCTGTACGTTGCCGACACCGGCAACAAACGGATACAGGTCCTCACGGCCGACGGCATTTTTCTTAACCAGATCACGCAGAAAACCGGGAACGACGAGATGAAGACGCCCGTCGATGTGGCCGTGGATGTACAGAATAATATTTACGCGCTCGACATTGATAATAACCGGGTGCGTATCTTCGACCAGTCAGGTTCCCAGATACAGTCTTTCGGTACAAAGGGGAAGGGCAGGGAGGGATTGGATGGGCCCCGGGGTCTGGCAGTGGACCTCAACGGCAACATCTATCTTTCAGACACTGGAAACTATAAACTGAAAAAATTCGATTCGCAGGGGAAATTGCTCGGCATCATCGGTTCCAAGGGAGACGGCCGCGGACAGTTTCGCGAGGCGGCGGGCCTGAAAGTGGATAAGACGGGCCGTATTTCCGTTCTGGACGCGGAAAAAAACACGCTTCAGACCTTCACCTGCGAGAACGGCGGGAAAGCGCTGATTCCCTCCTCGCCGTTGCCGATCGTGGCGTTCGACAAGGAATTAAAAGCGGAAGTGAGAGCCCTGGCGACACACAATCGGGTTTGGGGTGTTACCGGAGATTCGCTCCGCGCGATCGGCGTGTATGCCGGCAGATCGCTCTCCTCCCGCGGCAGTGATCCGGGACTTCTAAAGAACCCCCGCGGGTTTGCCATGACCGACCAGGGGCATTTCTGGGTCGCCGATACAGGCAATAACCGGATTCAAAAGCTCAGCCGCGTGGGGAACCTCATGGTGGCTGTCGGCAAGTCGGGCAAAGGCGAAGGCGAATTCCGCGAGCCTTCGGCGATTGCAATCAGCCCCAAGGGCAACATTGTAGTCGCAGATACCGGAAATAAACGGATACAGGTGTTCAGCGCGAATGGAGTATTTCGGCAGGCCTTCGGAAAGGAAGGGAAGGCGCCCGGCCAGTTCGCGGAGCCGGTGGATCTTGCCGTGGACGGCCAGGAAAACATTTATGTGGTCGACCGGGCGAATAACCGCATATCAAAGTATGACGGCAACGGCAAGCTTTTCTGGGAAGCGGGCAAGACCGGCAGCCAGGACGGTGAATTCAAAGAGCCACAGAATATCGTTCTGTCTCCGGATGGCGACCTCTATGTTCTCGACTCGGGCAACTGCCGTGTCCAGATATTTTCCACGGAAGGCAAGTTTCTTAGGAAGTTCGGAAATGAAGGCAAGGAGGCCGGTGAATTCAAGGAGCCCCAGGGACTTGCCGTTGAAGGCGGCTTGCGGCTTTATGTGGGCGACCGGGGCAATGCCAGGGTGCAGGTGTTTTCGTTCCGACTTTCTCCGGCGGTGCCCCAGGAGCTACTGGCGCAGGCCGGGGCCAATGAAATCCAGGTGAGCTGGAAGCCGAACAGCGAGTCCTATTTTGAACATTACAATATATACCGTGCGGAATCCATGAACGGCGATTTCACGCCTGTCGCAACATCCTCTGATCCATATTACATCGACCGAAACCTGAAAAGCAACAGTACGTTCTTCTATCGCGTCAGCAGCCAGGCCAAGGAGGGGGGGGTCGAGAGCGCCGTGTCCGACCTCACTTCCGCGACTACGCCGAAACTGATGCCCGCTACGCCGAAGCAACTGAGGATCGATGCAAAGGAGAAGCAGATCACGCTATCCTGGACTCCGAACGTCGAGTCGTTCATGAGCCATTACAACGTGTATCGCTCCACGCAGGCGAACGGGGGTTTTGCCCTGTTTAAGAAGATGGACAAGACGGTTCTCGTGGATCGGCCGCTTGCGGATGAGACGGTTTACTACTACCGGATCTCCGCGGTGGGCAAGGAAGGCGATGAAAGCGCTCCGACGGAAACGCTTTTTGCAGCAACGCCGAAAGGCTCTCTCTCCGCGCCGCCGCTAGAAATCGTCAAGGCGGAAGTCGGCGAGATTTTTTCTTCCGCGTATAAGTATTACGAGTCTCATCCTCTGGGGGTAGTTGTGCTCAAGAACAACATGGACACGACGTTCACCGGGGTCAAGCTTACCTTCGCCATCAAGACCTTCATGGATTTTCCCACGGAGGTGCAGATACCCGAACTGCCCGGGCAGAAAGAGATAGTTGTTGAACTGAAGCCGGTATTCAACAACAGGATTCTGGAAGTGACGGAAAACACGCCGATACAGAGTGAGTTTGCCGCCACCTATTTCATGGGTGGAGAGGCAAAGACGATCACCCAAAGCTTCCCCGTAACTCTCTATGAACGGCATGCGATGGTCTGGGACAACAAGAACAAGCTCGGCGCCTTCGTGACGCCGAAGGATCCGCCCGTGGCTGATTTTTCGAGGGCGACGATCCAGCAGTATGTGGATGCGTATCCCAACCTGCACCAGTCGATTGTCTATGCGAGGACCATTTATGACGCGCTCGGCGTCTACGGGATGAAATATATCGTAGATCCCACGAGCCCGTTCGCGGAATTTTCCAAGAACGCCGGGGCGGTGGATTACCTGGAGTATCCCCGGGACGCGCTCTCGAGGAAGAGCGGCGATTGTGACGATCTCTCGATCCTGTTCGCAGCATGCATGGAAAACATCGGCATCGAAACGGCGTTTTTAGACGTCCCCGGCCATGTATTTATCATGTTCGATACCGGCGTAGCAACAAAAGACAAGGACACGCTGGGCTTCCCCGATGAATTGCTGATCGTGAACAATGGGACCGTGTGGATACCCGTTGAGATGACGATGGTGGGGTCTCCGTTCACCCGGGCCTGGCAGAAGGCAGCCGAGGAGTACTACGACTGGCAGGCGAAAAAGAAAGTCGATATCATCAGCGTCCAGAAGGCCTGGGAGTCGTTCAGACCGGTAACGCTCCCGCATATGGAGACCCGGGCTATCAAAGTCAAAAAAGAAGAGATCGAGGCGAAATTCAAGGGCGAACTCGAGGCCCTTGCCGCGCAGCGGCTTGCGCATCTTTCAGCCGACTATCTTGATGCGCTCAAGAAAAACCCCGCTGATCTTAACTTGTTGGGTCAGCTGGGGATACTTTACGGAGAGAACGGCCTCTATGCGGAGGCCCTTGAGCAGTTCCAAAAGATGCTGGCAAAGGAAAAAGACAACGTCATTGCGCTGAACAATATCGGAAACATCAAGTTCCTGCAGGACAGCTTTGATGAAGCGCGTCAGGCGTACGAATCCGCGCTCAAGTTCTCTCCCGGAGAAGCCGGCATAATGGTCAATCTCTCTCGTGTCTTGCTCCAATCAGGAAAGAAGAACGAAGCGAAGAAGTGGTTCCAGGAGGCCGCAGCGGTTGACCCGAGAATGATCAGACAGTTCGATGATCTTGCGGCAAGTTTGGGAGTGTCGAAATAGCGGTTGCATTTAAGTGGCCCATGCCCTCATGGGCTTGACTTGAGGAGCCTGTCCCCGCATGGTTAAAGCATGGGCGGGAATGATGGAATATGGTAATATATTATAACGGCAATTAAATACGGACTCTCAGCAGGTACGAAAGAGGTCTATCGCGGAACCGAAGGAGGTATATTATGGGTAAAAAACTGTTCGCTCTCATGATTATGGCAAGTTTGTGCTTTACCGTGGCAGGTGCGGAGGAACCGGGGAAAAAGAGCTCCGGCATAACTGACTGGCTAAAAAATCTTCAGCACAAGATCAATATGGTAGCGCCGAAAAAATCGGCTCCTGCGGCCACGGGAGTGGCCGGTGTGCGGGGAGCAAAGGAAGACGCACAGGTCAAGCTCTACTGGAAAGGGCGGAAGGGCGAGGAGTCGGTGACGGAGGAGGAACTGAATGAGTTCAAGCAAGGGATAGATCTTGCCGCAAAGGGTGATAAAACGAGCGCAATCAAGGAAATCGAGGAATTCATGAAGCAGTATCCCGACAGCGCCCTGATTCCGGACGCCAAGAAGACGCTTGATATGGTGAAAACGGAGTAACTACTCGCAGGGCAGCGACTTCGCGTCGACGCAAGCTGAAAAAGGCAGGGAATTATTCCCTGCCTTTTTTTGTGCGCCTAGCATGCAAAAAAATAGGTGCAGAGGGGTATTCTGCACCTTAAAGAACGGGGGAGGAGTTTATATGATTGATTAATGAGCTTTAACGCCGCTCTGCAGTTTCAATATTTTATCCAAATCGTTGTAATTGAGGGCGCCGATACGGACCAGGATTTCTCCCAGGAGTTGACTGGTGTGTTCCTGATGGTCGAGCGCGAATTCAAGATCCTGGGGAAGGATCAAATCCTCCGCTACCAGGAGTGTGCCGAGGGGAACCTTTTCCTTGCTTCGTCTTACCGCGAACTCAGCCAGACTTTTCATGGAAGAATCCTCCTTTAACTTCAAGCAGTGTCCGTGTAAATAAGGCTTTGGCTAATCGACTAATTTAAATGGTATTGACTATATTATACGGTCTACATTGTCAAATGTCAAGTATTTTTATGATAAACAGTATAATTTTGTTTGATGATCTATATTGTCCTAAACTCATTGTAAATTAATACAATTTTAATATTAATAAAGTCCCCTGAAAGTAACTAAGCTTAAGGCGATCTCTGAATGCGGGCGGAGAAAAGAGGATTTCTCTTACTTCGTCGAGAGGGGTAGGGCCTGCCCTCGAATGAAGGAATCGGGGGGATATGGGTAGTACCGAGAGTCCCCATTTTTCTCTGGATGTTTTATTACTAATCTGCTACTCTTTTGGCCATGAAACAGCCAATCTCGCACCGTACGCCCTGGTCATTCCTTCCCACACTTTACTTCGCCGAAGGCCTCCCGTATGTCCTGATCAACACGGTCTCGGTCATTCTATACAAGCGTATGGGGATAGACAATGCCTCGATCGCGTTCTGGACGAGCTGGCTCTACCTGCCGTGGGTCCTCAAGATGTTCTGGGGCCCCTTTGTGGATGTTTATTCGACGAAGCGAAAATGGATACTCTCGACCCAGGCTGCCATGGGCTTCTGCATGTTCGTGATCGCCTATTCGCTCAGGGCAGGGTCATTTTTTTTTCTGTCCCTGTCGGCACTGTTCGCAGGTGCGTTCATTTCCGCGACCTATGATATCGCCACCGACGGGTTCTATATGCTGGCGCTCTCCGAAAAAGAGCAGGCAATGTTCGTAGGGCTCAGGGCGGCTTTCTACCGCCTTGCCATGATCTTCGGCACCGGCTTCCTCGTATATCTGGCCGGTATGCTCGAAATGTCGAGCAATGATATTGCCGGGAGCTGGTCAACTGTCATGGCTGTTTCCGGAGTGATTTTTGCAAGCGCATTTGTTTACCACAGGTTCATGCTGCCGTTCCCGGCTGCAGACAGCGTCCGTTCAGCGGGTCGGACCTACGATGGAGCGTCCTTTCTCGAAGTCGTCAGGTCATATCTGAGACAGGAAAAAGTCGGAGTGTTGCTGGCGTTTATTCTATTCTACCGGCTGGGGGAGGCCATGCTTCTGAAACTCGTCTCTCCCTTCCTGCTGGATACGAGGGCGGTCGGCGGGCTCGGACTTACGACCGAACAGGTCGGCTTGGTCTATGGCACTGTTGGGACGCTCTCTCTGGTGTTCGGAGGGGTTCTCGGCGGGTGGCTGATTTCGCGGTTCGGATTCAGGCGGTGCATCTGGCCCATGGTGCTTATCATGCACCTGCCCGATCTCTTCTTCGTGTATATGGCCTATGCACAGCCGGGCCTTGGCCTCGTTTACCCGCTCGTGGCGCTCGAACAGTTCGGTTACGGGTTGGGCTTCACCGTATTCACCGTCTACCTCATGTCCTCGGCCAACGGTAAATACAAAACATCGCACTATGCGATATCAACGGGGATCATGGCTCTCGGCATGATGCTGCCGGGTTTTAAGAGCGGAACTCTTCAGCAGGCTGTCGGCTACCGGGCGTTCTTTATCATTGTCTGCGTTATGACGATACCCGGAATACTGACAATACCGTTCATTCCGAAGGATGGGTTGGAAAGGAAAGAATAACGCTGTTGCAAATGGGATGACTACACCATGACCACCTCATACTGTTCCTGGTGCAGGTTCGGGTCCGCCTTGATCACGATTTTCTTCTCAAACTCCTTTTCAAGATCCTCCACACCCTGACGTTCCTCTTCATAGAGCATGTCGGCGACCATCGAGTTGACGGTCACGAGCGCCTTCTTTTCCTCGGCCCCGGTAAACGACCTGCGGATCGCCCGGAAAACCTCATAGCAGATGGTGCGGCTCGACTTGATATAACCGCGACCATCGCAGTAGGGACACGGTTCGCACAGGGTGCGGCCAAGGCTTTCGCGGATCCGCTTTCGGGTCATCTCGATGAGTCCCAGAGGAGATATGTGCGAAATCGTCGTTTTTGCCTTATCGTGCGAGAGCACTTCCTGGAGCGCGGCATAGACTTTACGCCGGTTTTCCTCCCGCTCCATATCGATGAAATCGAGGATGATGATGCCGCCGATGTTTCTGAGCCGGAGCTGGTATCCGATTTCCCGCACAGCCTCGAGGTTGGTCTTGAAGATAGTGTCCTCGAGGGACCGTTTGCCCACATACCTGCCGGTGTTAACGTCGATGGTGGTGAGGGCCTCGGTCTGGTCGAGAATGATGTATCCGCCGGATTTGAGCCAGACCTTTCTACCGAGGGCCCTCGATAGCTCAATCTCCACGCCGTAAGAGTCGAAGATGGGATCGTCGCCGTCGTAGGATTTCACGCGTCTGCTGAGCTGGGGAATATAGGAATCTATGAACTCCTTCACACGCTGGTATTCCTCGTCGGAGTCTATCACCATCTTGTCCACATCCCGGGTAAAGACGTCCCGAATGACGCGGAACACCAGGTCGAGCTCGTTGTGGAGAAGGACAGGCGCCGAGGTCCGCTCCTTTTTCTTCTGGATAGTATCCCACAGCCGCGCAAGGAACTCGACGTCCGCGGTAAATTCATCCTCGCTCCGGCCCTGGCTTGCGGTCCTTATGATGTATCCGGTGTTCGTTTTACGAAGTCTGCCTACGAGTTCTCTTAGGCGCTTCCGCTCATCGACGTTCTCGATCCGGCGCGAAACGCCGATATGGTTCACGCCCGGCATCATGACGAGGTAACGACCCGGGATGCTGATGTAAGTCGTGACGCGAGCGCCCTTCGTGCTGATAGGCTCCTTTGATACCTGGACCAGTATTTCCTGGCCTTCCTGCAAAAGATCTTCGATCTGATTGGAATGAGACCGCTTCCGCCGGGTCTCCACCTCGAGCTCCAACCCCTCGTCATCCATCATAGGCGCATATTCCGAGGTGCTGTCGTAAACGTCACCGACATAGAGGAAGGCCGATTTTTCGAGTCCGATGTCAACGAAGGCAGCCTGCATGCCCGGCAGGACTTTCATGACCCGGCCTTTGTACACGTTGCCCGCAATACCGCGATCCTTCCTGCGGTCGATTAATATTTCTGTTACCAGGCCGTTATCGAGCAGTGCAACACGCGTTTCTTCATGGCCCGCATTGACGATAATTTCAGATGACATGGTATCTCCTGAAGAATAATATAGGTAACTATATCTATATTATAATAGAATACGTTGTAATACAAGGAATAAAAGGCAATATGCCCCCTTATCCGCAAGCTCATGAGAAGCAAATACCCTTTTGGCCAAGCTGGCATAAAACTTGCTTTTGTAAATGTGAAAGCGAGGACGAATGCCATGATAAGAAACCTGAAAAAAATGATGGACGATACGGTTTCCGCGATAGATCTGGTACTCAGAATCGCCCGGGGTGTTGACTACCGGACCCTCAGTCAGTATGTAATAAGAATCAATAAATATAAGGATATTGACGATATCTTGTATGAAGCGTCAAACTGTCTCAAAGATATTCTGAATTATGAGTTATTTGGATTTGCCTTGAAAGATGGAAGCGCCATGGATGTCTGGATAGACCCCAGGATTCACGGAACCTACATCCTTGATTGTGTCAGGGAAGATTTTATAGGTCAAAATGTTGACTGCAATATTCATTATTTCGATAAAAAAAGAGATAATAAGCGTCATAATGCCGACACCATAGACGTAAAACATGTTATTTCCTATGAGGTTATGGACGGCAAGTACGCGGCCAGACTCTATTTATTGCCGAAAAGGAAGATGCTCTATTATCATTATAATATAATAAGTATTATCGCAAGCGCTGTTCGGAATGCCCTGGAAAACGCGCTGAATATAATAAAACTTGAAAGAGTCGCGGCCATTGACCCGCTTACCAGCTGCTATAACAGGCGGGCCTTCAGCAGTTACCTGGAACAGGATGTTGCCTATGCTCCGCGATACAGGAACGAGCTCTCTCTTGTCATGATCGATATAGATGACTTTAAGAAGATCAACGACATCCATGGACACGACGCCGGCGACATGGTTCTAAAGGAACTAAGCGCCCTGATAACCTCTGCCGTGCGGACGTCGGACTATCTTGTACGGTATGGCGGGGAGGAATTTGTTCTGGTGCTGCCCGATACCACATTGTACAATGCGGTGCAACTGGCGGAAAAGATCAGAAAAAAAATAGAGGTCCACGAAATTAAACATCGCGACGCACGCGTCACCATAACCGCGAGTTTCGGCGTGGCGTGTCTCGAGAACAAAGCGGACGGCAAGAGCCTTCTGAGAGAGGCTGACGAGCGGTTATATCAAGCCAAAGCAACCGGCAAGAACAGCGTAGTCCCGAGCATGATGCCGTGCTTCGCGGATAAAAAATTTGTATCCAAAGAGCAAGCCCCGCAGCGTGAATGCGTTGTCCACGCCGCATAATGAGGAACAAATTTCCTCAGGCGGGCATATTTTGCCGACTGTCGCGTTTCAGACGTCCATTGGACTTACCCATTGTTCCCTGTCTTTATGATACATGCCGGTCCGCGTTACCCGGAACAACAACGACGCTTCCGATTCGATCCCGAAGAGCTGATTGATTACATCTTGAATACGCACTTTGAGCTGCTCCTGGTCCTGAAGAGTGATGACCAGCCGCGCACCGACATCCACGAATTCGACGGTGATGGTTTCGATGCCCGGCCGAATATCCTTCTGCCTGCCCTCTTTTACCACGATAACTGAAGACCGGTCCAGAAAGCTGCAGATTATTTCCTCAAGATTACCACGATACATATCAGGGACTTCGACTTCGTAGACATATCTGCTGATTGATCCGGAAAGTGATGGGGCCTTCCTCGCGATGACCCGCGATGCCAAAATCCGCATGCCCCGTGGCAAAGTATTGTTCAGGTCCTTCGTGATCTGGAGCAGATCGATGAACGGGACGGTTTCCATGTCGAGGAATTCAGTTTCGCTCTCCATGCCGACGGGCAGCGCCGGGCCGAACGCGATCTTCGGGTGCGGGTTGAAGCCCTGAGAGAATGAAACCAATATGCCTGCGCGTGCGGCCGCCCTCTGGAAAAGTGTCATGAGGTCGAGGTGCGACAGGAACCTGAGCCTGCCGGTCTTTGTGAATTTGAGCCTTAGTCGCGTTGTGAGGTCCTGCGGCTCCCGATACGGATGAGAAGGTTTTGCTAGCGGCGCTTCCGGTGAGGGGCGCTCCTGAACGGGCTTCCCGAACATGGCTGTGCCGCCATCCCTGCACCCCATCCCGCAAGTCTCACACGACACGCGGCAGTTTTCCGTTATTTCCGCGGAGAGCGCCCGAGTGTACTCCTGCTGCAAGAATTTTTTGGTCACCCCCGTGTGAACATGATCCCAGGGCAGGGGCGCGTCCAGTCCGAAGCTCCGGCACGAATACGTTGCCGGGTCCAGGCCGCACGAGCGGAAGGCTTCGGACCATTTGCCAAAATCAAAGCATTCGCTCCAACCGTCGAAGCGGCAGCCGAGACGTACCGCTTCTTCTATCACCCTGCCCATGGCGCGATCTCCGCGCGCGAACGCGCCCTCGAGGAGGCTTGTTTCAGGATTGTGCGGCTTGAGAACGATACCCTTTTTCCGGAGGCCTTTGTCAAGGTAGGCGTGCTTTGCCCTGATCTCCTCGCGCGAAGCCTGGGGCAGCCACTGAAACGGAGTGTGCGGTTTGGGCACGAAGGTGGATATTGTGATGTTGATCTGAACGCCCCGCCGCGACGTCTGCCTGCCAAGTAGAAGCAGATTATTCGCAAGCCTTATGATTCCGTCGAGGTCTTCGCCGGTTTCCGTCGGCAGGCCGATCATAAAGTAGAGTTTCAGGATATTCCAGCCGCTCGAAAATATGGTTTTTGCCGTGTCCATCAGGTCGCTTTCGGTCACCGGCTTGTTAATCACGCGTCGGAGACGTTCGGTGCCCGCTTCGGGCGCGAGAGTGAACCCGCTTTTGCGCACCCCCGCAATTGCCCGGACCATCCCGGGCGTGAGCGTGCCGATGCGGAGCGACGGGAGCGATATCGAGATGCGTTCCTCCCGGTATCGGTCGAGAAGTCCACGCATCAACGGCTCGATCTCCGAGTAGTCGCCTGAGCTGAGGGACGCGAGCGAAAGCTCGTCATATCCCGTGCAGAGAAGGGATTCATCGAGCAGGCGCCTGATCCGCTCCGGACTTCGCTCCCGGTACGGCCGGTAGATGATTCCGGCCTGGCAAAAGCGGCAGCCGCGGATGCAGCCCCGCGCTACCTCGACGGTGACACGATCGTGTATCGGCTTCATGAGCGGCAGGATGGGTTTGCCGGGCCAGGCAGCCGCATCGAGGTCCCGCACAAATCTTCTTTGCACGAATTTTTTGCCGAGCGCGGGAACGTAAAAGCCGACGCAATGGGAAAGCGCCTCAAGGAATGTCGTCCGGTCTTTGTGAGCCCGCTTAAGCTCAACGAGCTCGCGCATCGCCTCCTCTGCTTCGCCGATGAAAAAAGCATCGATGAAGTCGGAAAGGGGCTCGGGGTTCACGGCGCAGGGGCCGCCGGCAATGATCACGGGATGCAAGCCGGTACGATCCGCTGATCGCACCGGGATTTTAGCAAGATCGAGTCCGGCAAGGATGTTGGAGTACGACAGTTCGTACTGGAGCGTTATGCCGATGATGTCGAACTCCGCAAGGGGAAGGTTGGACTCCAGGCTCTTCAGGGGCCTGCCCGAGGCGCGCAGCAGTTTTTCGTAATCAGTCCAGGGGGAGAACACGCGGTCGCATGCGGTATCTTCCATGCTGTTCAGAATGTCGTACAGGATCCTGAGCCCCAGGTGGGACATGCCCACCTCGTAGGTATCAGGAAAGAAAAGACAGATCTTAGTTCCGGCTTTTGAGAGGTCCTTGTGGGCGCAGTTGATCTCGGAGTTTATGTACCTGGCGGGTTTGGTAACGAGGGGGAGAAAGTCTTCAAGCATGGGGCTCCTTACGAAAATATCAAAAAACAAAGTCCCAAGTTCAAAGCGATATCAATAAAGCATAAATCGATATCGCAATCAGGAAGCTTGAGTTTTCAACTTTCAGTAAAACAACATAAACCTTCGTGCCTGGATATTCAAGAGCAATCCTATGGCGAGGAATGTGGTGGTAACGGAAGTCCCCCCGTAACTCACGAGAGGGAGCGGCACGCCCACGACCGGCACGATGCCGACCGACATGCCGACATTAATAAAAATGTAGATGGCGATCATGGACACGATGCCGCTCGCCATGAGAACGCCCAGCCGGTCCTTGGCGTTCGTGGCGGTCTCCACCCCTCGCAGGAGAAAGAACAGGTAGAGCAGGAGCATGAACCCCGAGCCGACCAGGCCGCGCTCCTCGGAGATGACCGCAAAGATGAAGTCGGTATGCCGTTCCGGAAGGAATGCCATCTGGCTCTGGGTGCCCTTGCGGAACCCCTTTCCGGTGAGCTGCCCGGACCCGACGGCTATCTTTGACTGGTTTGCATGATAGCCGCTCCCACGGGGGTCGGAGCTGGGATCGATGAACGCGCGGATACGGTTTTGCTGGTAGGGTTTGAGCGAACCCCATATCCTGTTCCTCACCGGCGGAACGAGAAATATCGTTGATGCAACCGTAGCCACGACGATGAACATGATGAGAACCGCGCGGAACCGAATCCCCGCGAGGATGACGATGAGCGACGAGGTGAGGAGAAGCATGAGCGCCGTGCCGAGGTCCGGCTGCTTCAGCACAAGGACGAGGGGGACCAGCACCATGATTGCCGGCACGAGCAGGTCTTTGAGGTCATAGCCACCGCCCTTGGGATCTTCCGCAAAGTACCGGGCGAGCGCAAGCGTAAGAGAGAGCTTCGTGAATTCGGAAGGCTGGAACGCAAAAGGACCCAGGGAAAGCCAGCGTTGAGCGCCCATGCCTGTTTTGCCGATCGCCATGACGAGGACAAGCAGCACGACGGATATTGCGTACAGCACATAGGCGTAGCGACCGACGGTATGGTAGTCCGGGATCATCATCAAGAACATCAAAACGGCCCCCGCAGATATCCAGATGAGCTGTTTGTAGTAGAGGGGCGACGGTCCTTTCGCCGTGTAGGTTGCGCTGTAGACCGCGGAAAGCCCGATAAGCGCTATCCCGAGCACGAGACTGATCATGCCCCAGGGGATGTTAGTTGACCATCTTTGGCCCGGCATTTTTTATATACTCCTCTATGACTTTTTTCGCAACCGGAGCCGCTGCGGCGCCGCCATGGCCTCCGTGCTCAACAAGCACGGCCACAGCAATCCGCGGGTTTTCAACGGGAGCGTATGACACGAACCACGCATGGTCCTGCGATTCGGCCGCAAGCTTTCTGCCCGGAACCGCCTGTGCGATGACCTGGGCGGTGCCGGTTTTACCGGCCACGGTCGCGAGGGGGGTCGCTGCGCCATGCGCCGTGCCGCCCGGCTCCGCTACCACGCCCGCCAGCGCGCTCCGTATTTTTTCGAGGACCTCGGGTTTAAGTACGATCCTTTTTCTCAGCTCCACCCGACCCTGGGTGACCACTCCCGTTTCACGGTTACGCGTATGTTTGAGCAATCTGGGCCGGTAGAGGACGCCGCCGTTCGCCAGCACGCTCATCATCTGGCAGGCCTGGATCGGACTGACCTGGACAAACCCCTGTCCGATGGAATTGATATAGGTATCTCCCGGATACCAGGGCTCGCCTGTTTTTTTCCGCTTCCAGTCCGTCGTGGGTATGAGCCCGGCTTTTTCGTCGGACATCAGGATGCCGGTCAGACTCCCGAGGCCGAGTTCATGTGCATACTTTGCGACCGTGTCGAAACCGATACGTTCCCCCATGGTGTAAAAATACACATCGCAGGACTCCACGAGGCCCCGATGGAAATCCACGGAACCATGCCCCCCCTTCTTCCAGCACCGGAAGGTGCGTCTCCCGCTCCGGAGGTGCCCTTTGCAGGTTATTTTTTCATCAGGGTTGATGATGCCTGTCTCGAGGCCGGCCAGGGAAACGACGATTTTGAACGTGGAACCGGGAGGGTACACGCTCTGGATCGCCCGGTTATACAGCGGGTGCGACGGATCGTTCGAGAGTCGGTCCCAGTCTTTCGGGGATATGCCTCTCGGGAAAAGGTTCGGGTCATAGTTGGGATGGCTGACAAGGGCCAGGATTTCTCCGGAGTTCGGGTCCATGGCGACGACCGCGCCCGCCCGATCGCCGAGCGCTTCTTCAGCGGCCCTCTGCACATCGAGGTCGATGGTAAGATAGATATCGGTGCCGGGCCGCGGCTCCTCAATGCCCAGGTCCTTCACCTTCCTGCCCGCGGCGTTTACCTGGATCATCCTTCGACCGGCAATCCCGCGCAGGAGCTTGTCGTAGATCTTTTCCAGCCCGCCCTGGCCGGAAAGGATTCCGAGGTCGGATTGCTCCTGTTTGCGCTGGGCCTGTGTTACCTTGCCGATATAGCCCAGTTGGTGAGATGCCAGACCTTCATACGGGTAGTGCCGCTGGTGCTCCGGTTCTATGATCGCGCCGGGAAGGTCCTCCTGATGCGCCTCCACCACGGCGACCTCGTCCCAGGGAGCCTGCTCCTTGATCTTCACGGGATCGTATTTAGACCGCGTAGAGTCCGCATCCTCCAGCATGGCGCGGATTGATTCCGGCGCCATTTTGACGATGGGCGCGAGCTTCGTGATCGAGGCGGCAAGGTCCTGTGTATCCTCCGGCACGAGCGAAATATCGAAGGCGAGCACGTTTTCCACAAGGGGCCGGCCGTTTCGGTCATAAATAATACCGCGCGGCGGCCTGAGTTTCACCGGCCGGATGCGGTTGTTCTCTGCCTGTTCATAATAGAAGTCCCCCTTCACGCCCTGAAGATACCAGAGGCGGACCAGGAGCACCACCGTGAAGAAGATGATAAAAGCCGCTAAAAGCGGAAGTCTTTTCTGAATATCGACGGGGCTGTCCGGTTGCATCTACAATTCCTTTTTCAGGGTACGTCGTCGTATCCTTCCGAGCATGCGCTTGTCGTTGATGAGCCGCAGCAGGATGATCCCGAGGAGCCCGGTGTAAAGCGCCTGGGGGAGCATGCGACTGAAGAACATTCTGAAGAACGGGACGGATCCGAAGAATATCTGCATGAACAGGGCGGTCAGGACGCCTTCGACCAGGCTGAAGGCGACCAGGAAGACGATATTCGACGGGCTTGAGATGTTAAGGACCTGCCTGCCCAAAAGACCGGAGAGCAGGCCGACCAGCCCGCGCGTGAATCCCGCAAAACCGAGGAGTCCGGCGGAGCCGATGTCCTGGAGCAGACCGATGCCCATGCCCGCCAGCGCGCCCTCGCCGGGACCCGCGAGCAGCCCGATTATATAGATAAGGGCAAGGGCGAGGTCCGGCTTTATACCGCCCAGGGACAGCGGGTTGAAGAGGCTGGCCTGAATGGGGATGAGCAACAGGAGAATAATCAGATATACGCGGGGCTTCATTTCCTGAGTACCAGCACTTCTTCCACGCGGGAGAACCGGACAATCGGCTTGGCCACGACCTTCTGAAAGGCGCTGGCTTCGTGCCGGGTGACCTTGACCACCGTTGCCACAGGCAGGCCGGGGGGGTACAGTCCGTCCATGCCGGAAGTGATAAGCAGATCCCCCTCCTGTATGTCGGCATAATACGAAACATACTTCAATGCGCAGTGGCTGATCTTCCCTTCGAGCAGGCCTTCCTCCCTGTTCCTCTGCACTCTGACGGCGATCGTGCTGCCCGGGTCCGAAAGGAGAACGACCTTCGCGGTTCCCTGAAGCGCAAGCTGTATCCTGCCGATTACGCCGGAAGGGGTGATCACCGCCATATCCTTTTCGATGCCGTCGCCGGACCCTTTGCTGATCGTTAGCGTGCTGGAGGAAGGCGAAAGGTCTCCGCCGATCACCTGGGCCACGACCGAGGTGGGAGGGTAATACTTCTTGAAGCCCAGCGCCTCGCGCAGTCGTTCATTCTCAAGAAGTATCTCATTCGTGGCGGAGTTTTCTAGCTTCAGCCGCTCCAATTCTTCCTTCAGGCGCCTGTTTTCCCGCTCTGTATGGACAAGAACGACGTAGCCGTCCACCACCGAGCCCACAAAGCGAAATGGGGCGGTTATGGTCCGTTCAAAAAAACCGGACACGGCAAGCACCGGCCTTTCCATGAACGAGAAGCGCCCGCTTTTTACCTGAACGGTGAGCAACCAGAACATGAGTGCAAAGAGGAAGAGTATGAAAAAGGAGCGTTTGTGCTTTTTAATGAACCCGAGCATCCTGACCGTTTTTCCCGCGCTACATCATGACTTTTTTTAGGATATCTATGTCATCGAGGACCTTTCCCGCTCCGAGCGCCACGCAGGTAAGCGGGTCTTCGGCTATGATGATGGGAAGCGAGGTTTCCTCGCGGAGGTACACGTCCATCCCTTTCAAGAGCGCGCCGCCGCCCGCCAGTACGATGCCCTTGTCCACAATGTCCGCGGAAAGCTCGGGAGGAGTGTTCTCAAGAGCCAGCTTGATGGCGTTCAGGATCTGGGAAACGGGCTCGGCAAGCGACTCGCGGACTTCATCATCGTCAAGTATCAGCGTCTTGGGAATGCCCGACACGAGGTCCCTGCCCTTGATTTCCATGGTGTGACGCTCACTGTCCGTTTTGTAGGCTGAGCCGAGTTCCAATTTGATGGATTCAGACATCATTTCGCCGATAAGCAGGTTGTACTTGCGTTTGATATAGTTGATGATCGCCTCATCCATTTTGTCTCCGCCCACGCGGATCGCCTTGCTGTAGACCACACCGTCCATCGAGATCACCGCAATGTCCGTGGTTCCGCCTCCGATGTCCACGATCATGTTGCCCGAGGGCTCGGAGATGGGGAGACCGGTGCCGATGGCCGCCGCCACGGGCTCTTCGATAAGGTAAACTTCGCGGCCGCCTGACGAGATGGCCGCGTCCTTGACGGCGCGCTGTTCCACCTGCGTAATCCCCGAGGGGACGCCGATAACGATGCGGGGCCGCATGAAGGACTTCCGGTTGTGCACCTTTCGTATGAAGTACCGCAGCATTTCTCCGGTGTAGTCGAAATCCGAAATGACGCCGTCTTTAATGGGACGGATCGTCTGGATATCCCCTGGCGTGCGTCCGAGCATTCGTTTGGCCTCGGTGCCTACGGCGAGGACCTTGCCTGTTTTGGTGGATATTGCGACGACAGAGGGTTCGTTACACACAATCCCTCTGCCCCGTACATAGACGAGGGTATTGGCCGTACCCAGGTCGATGGCCATATCGTTCGAAAACCAGCCCATGATCGAGTTGATAAACATCGTTAGAAAAGACTCCTTTCAAAATACCGAATATATATAATGATAAACTTCCCGGAATATCCGAAAGCGTTATCGTAAAAAGACGTAAATATGCATTTAACGCAGACCTTTATAATTCCGGCTCATAATCATCCTGGACCGGACGGACGTCCGCCCCGGCTTCGGGTTGTTGTTCAGTCTTGAGCGCGTTCTCGCGTACGCGGTTGCCCTCGGG